>Ga0137403_10004495_pt1 | contig 16454 bp, 15 predicted proteins | sample CZOMad2_1_16fung_FD_122057 | JGI IMG/M metagenome (GOLD analysis project Ga0137403, IMG submission 122057) | Vadose zone soil fungal communities from Angelo Coast Range Reserve, California, USA - CZOMad2_1_16fungal (Hybrid Assembly) | ecosystem: Environmental > Terrestrial > Soil > Vadose zone...
CCCAAATCAGCCGTCTCGAACAGAATTTGCGCTTACCGAACTTGGCGACGGTGCAAGCCCGTTTCCTCCCGGTGCTGCGGCTGAAGCACGAGCCTGCCGCCGGCCAGCGGTTGCTGCAGCTTGCGCAGCAGGCGCAGCAGCAACGAGCCGACATCCACACGGGCGCCGAGGGTCGATCAGGTCGGCGAACGCCCTCGATTGCCGTCCTACCTTTTCTCAACATCAGCACGGACGCGGAGAACGACTACTTCTGCGAGGGGCTGGCGGAGGAACTCATCAATGCGCTGACCCGGATCAAGGGCTTTTTCGTGGTTGCCCGCGGTTCCGCCTTCTCATTCAGGGGCCAGGCAATCGACGTCCGCGAGATCGGGCGCCGGCTCAACGTCGACACGATCCTGGAGGGCAGCATTCAGAAAGCGGGCGATCGCCTCCGGGTCACCGCGCAGCTGATCGATGCCGGCAACGGTTTTCATTTGTGGTCCGAGCGATTCGACCGTCAAATGACGGACGTTTTCGCCATTCAGGATGAGATCACGCTCGCGATCGTAAAACAGTTGAAAGTGGAGCTGCTGGCCAAAGAGCGGGTGGCGGTGCTTGCGAAAAAGCATGAAAGTCTCGACTCGTACAATCTCTATTTGAAGGGACGCTTCTACTGGGCGCAGCGGCCTCAGGGCATCGCGAAAGCCATCGACTACTTTGAACAGGCGATCGACAGGGAGCCCACCTCCGCGCGTGCCCGCGCCGGACTGGCCGACTGCTACGTCACCTTGGGGTCCTGGGAGAATGGAACCCTGCCGCCCATCGAGGCGATGGCGAAAGCGAAGGCGGCCGCGAGCAAGGCCTTGGAGTTCGACAGCCGGCTCGCGGAAGCCCACACGACGCTGGCGTACCGCACGACCCACCATGACTGGGACTGGGCGACGGCCGAAGCGCAATTCAAGTGCGCGTTCGAACTGAATCCAAATTATGCGGTATGCCACCACTGGTACTCCCATTTTCTGACGGCCTTGGGCCGAGCCGAGGAATCGCTGAGCGCCAGCAAACGCTGTCTGGAACTCGATCCGCTCGACCTCGTGATCAACATTCACATGGCGTGGCACTATCAATTTGCACGTCAGTATGAACAGGCGGTCGAGCAGTGCTGGAAAACCAGCGAGCTGCATCCCAATTCGTTTTGGCCCGCCTATTTCTTTGGATTGGCCTACGAGCAGCAGGGCCAGATCGACCGTGCCGTGGAAGAGTTTCAGGTCGCGGTCAAAATGTCCGGTGATGTCACCTTCGCCGTCGCAGCGCTGGGTCACCTGTATGGGACCGTCGGCAAGACAGCCGAAGCGCGCGCCGTCTTTGACGAGTTGAGCGCCCGGTCCCGCCGCGTCTACGTTCCGGCGTACGATATCGCCCTGGTTTGCGCGGGACTGGGATGGAAAGACCAAGCACTCGAGTATCTATCCCGGGCCTACCAGGAGCGCTCAGGATGGATGACGTATCTCAACGTGGATCCGCGGCTCGACCCGTTGCGACAGGACGCGCGATTCATCGAGCTCCTGCATGGCGTACGGCTCGCCTCCCGGCAAGGAAGGACATAGGTCCATACTTCCCCAGCGCGATCAGAAGAGTCCGCCGTTGATGGAGATGACCTGACCGGTGATGTATCCGGCGTCGTTCGAGGCGAGATAACGCACCAGACTCGCCACTTCCACGGCGGTGCCGGCGCGCTTCATAGGGACCAGATTCGCGATCGCGGCGGCGTCGAAGGCGGGATTGCTCATGTTGGTGGAGATGATGCCCGGCGCCACCGCGTTGACCGTGATGCCGCGGCTTGCCACCTCGAGGCTCAACGCTTTGGTGGCGGCGATGAGCGCTCCCTTGGCGGCGGCATAGTTGACCTGACCCCGATTCCCCGCGAGTGCCGTGACCGACGAGATATTGATGATCCGGCCCCAGCGGGTCCGTATCATCGGCAGCATCAGGGGCTGGGTGACGTTGTAGAACCCAGAGATCGCGACATCGATGACGCTGTGCCACTGCTGCGGACTCATGCCGGGAAAGGCCGCATCGTCGTGGATGCCGGCGTTGTTCACCAGAATCTGGACCGGCGCCTGCGCCAGCAGCGCGTCGAGCGCGGACCGCGTAGCCACGGCATCGGTCACGTCGAAACAAACGACTCCGGCCTCGCCGCCGGCTGCGGCGATCTCGGCGACCACGGCGTCCGCGGCGGCCCTGCCTCGATGCGCATGCACATACACGAAGTGACCCGCGGCGCCCAGCTGCTTGCAGATGGCCGCGCCGATGCCGCCGCTGCCGCCGGTGACCAGAGCCCGCTTCGGCATTTCATTCATGCAAACTGCCCGGCTCGAGTGAGGGTCCAAGGCCGGCGTCGAAGACGACCGTGGCGCGACCGCGGAGCAGCAGTGCCGCATCCGACCGCAATTCGAATTCGTACAGAGCGGTGGTTGCGTCGCCTGCCATGCGCACAGCATCGCAGATCAGATCGCCCTGCACATCATCGAGGCGCAACGAGTGGAATCGGACGCCCCGCACAGCGGCGAGAAATCCGGCGGCCGGCGATCCGGCCATGGGCGAGCCTTCCGCGGTAGAACTCGAGGCGGGCGCGACCAGCGCGCCATGCACGGCCATTGCCTGCGCGGCGTATTCTATGCCGCACGCGATGCCGAGCCTTCCATAGGCTCGAAGAGGATTGTCCGCCTCGCGATGTGTGCTGCTGCGGCAGCTGACGCGTTCCGCGCTCCAGGCAATGACTTCATCGAGCAGGCACATGCGCCCGCGATGGGGAATGCGGCTTTCGATCCACGCGCGGTTCAAGTGCATGGTTCGACGTTCACGACGATGCTCGAGACCAGGTCCAGGTACTCGAGCACCGCCCGGCCGCCAACGGCCCCGGCCAGGTGCGACAGCAGCGGCAGACAGCGGGCCGCGGGAATCGAGAGACGCAAGGATTCGAGCATCGGATCCGCCATGGCGTCGGGCCGCTCGTCGCCGAGGGCCAGGTCGATGCGCGCCATCGAATTGGGTCCACGGCCCGGTGTGAGCACGAGGGCGGCTCCAAAGGCGTCGGCAACGGGACGTTTGGAGTGAATGGGTTCGGGGTATTCCGTGTCGTAGGCCACCAGCAACAGCGATTCACCGTCCACCACGACTTGCGTCACGGCTTCGAGCAGACCCGCGGAGAAACTGGCGTCGAACGCGCACAGGACATTCGATTCGAGCTTGGCTCCGGTTGCGATGCTCCAGTACCCGGCCGCCGCGTTGTGCACCGAATTCGAAAATCGCGTCGGTGAAACCTCACGGCCGGCGAGGGCGAGTGCCTGGCACAATTCATGGCAATTGTGGCCGTCGCCCCCGGAGGAGGCAAACACGCTGGCGAGTTCGGCGGGATCGAGCTTCGCACGCGACGACGCCTCGAGGGCAACCGTCAGCGCGAGCTTCACCACCCGGCCGGTGCGGCGGCGTTCGGTGGGCGGCAGGAGTGCCGGAGCCGCCAGTACCGTCCTCGCGGGCGAATAGGGCTTGGCGCCCGATAGGACGGCCGCTGCCTCGTGCCAGTCGGCGAGCCCGGGCCCGAGCACACCGATGCCGCCGATGTAGGCAGAGAGGTTCATCTCGGAGCCTGTCGGGGTATTTCGCGTGAGCCGGCTCCTGCGCGCCCGAAGATGAGACTGCAATTGGTGCCGCCAAATCCGAAGGAATTGCTCAATACATAGGACGCCGGCGATGCGCGGTTTTCCTTCAGGTAGTGTGCGGTGAGCATGGGGTCGACGTGCGTGGTGTGGACCCCGCCGGGCATAAACCCGCTCCGGAGGGTAATGGCGCTGATGACCGCCTCGAGCGCGCCCGCGGCACCCAGCGTATGGCCGGTCGCGCCCTTGGTCGAGCTGCCGGGCGTGGCCGCTCCGAATACGCTGGTGACGGCCTGGCTCTCGGATCGATCGTTGCTGGGCGTGCCCGTGCCGTGCAGATTGATGTAGTCGATGGCTTCGGCATCGAGCCCGGCGGCGCGCAGCGCGGCCTGCATGGCCCTGCGTGCGCCATGTCCCTCGGGATGCGGTGCGGACATATGGTAGGCGTCGCTCGACTCGCCGACGCCGAGCAGCAGGACATCATCGCCGTTCAGCCGCTCGTGCGGCGGCGCCAGTAGAGCAAAGGCGGCGGCTTCGCCGATCGAGATTCCGTCGCGTGCCACGTCGAACGGCCGGCAGGGCAATGCCGACGAAAGCTGCAGAGAGTGGAATCCGTACAACGTCGTCAAGCACAGGGAATCCACACCGCCCACCACTGCGGCGTCGATGATGCCGGCTTCGATCATGCGTCTCGCGGATCCGAACACTTTCGCGCTGGAAGCGCACGCACAGGACACGACCATGGCGGGCCCCTCGAGGCCGAGACGCCGCCGCAGGTAGTCGGCGACCGAAAACGAGTTATGCGTCGTGCTGTATTCGAAGCTCGCCGGCAACGCGCCGGTAGCGGCGTCCCGGTTGCGGTATGCGAGTTCGGTCTGAAGGATGCCGGCGGTGCTCGTGCCCAGGAAGACTCCAATTCGCCGTCTGCCGCAGCGGCTCGCCGCCCGCCCAACAGCCTCCACAAAGCCGTCCTGCCGCAGGGCAAGTTCCGCCAGGCGATTGTTGCGGCAATCGAAACGCGACAGCGCTGCAGGCAGCCGAACGGCATCGACGCCGGGTACCTCGCCGATGTGCGTATCGATGTCGACCGTCTCGAACCCGCACCTCGCAAGGCCGCTGCGTCGCGCACGCAACGACTCCAACGTCGGTAGGGCACCCTGCCCGATGCAACTCGTCGCCGTGAAGCTCTCGAGAAGCAAGGGCTTCATTGTAGGGCGGCACGCAACGTGACGGGAGACAACCGGACCGCCCGGAGCCGCTCGAGCAGGCGTGGCAGCACCTCGAGGATCACCGGTCTGCCCGTGGCGACGCGCGCGGCATTGCCGTCATGCAGGAGAAGGATGTCCCCGCCGCCCAGCGAGCGCGCCAGGCGCCGATAGACGACATCGGCGTTGCCGGTGACCGTATCGAAGCCGCGCCGAGTCCAACTGGCGAGCCGTAAGTCCAACCTTTCGAGCACCGGTTCCAGAAAGGGATTGCGCAGGCCGGCAGGGGCGCGGAAGAAGCGCGGAGCGCTGCCCGTTATCCGCGAAATGCCGTCCTGCGCCCGGGCGATCTCATCTCTCATGCCCCGGGGGCCCAGCAGCGAGAAATCGTGGCGGTGCCGCTGACTGTGATTTTCGATGGCGTGGCCGCGATGCACGATCTCCCGGGCAATGTCGGGGTAGCGCTCGACGCGCTCACCCACGCAGAAAAACGTGGCCTGCGCAGCGTGTTTCGCCAGCTGCTCGAGGACTTGCGGGGTCACGACGGGATCGGGGCCATCATCGATGGTGAGCGCCACTTCACCGCGCGCGCCGCTCGCGGCCGGAAGGCGGATCCAATTCGGACCCAGCAACCGGCTTCTCGGCCACAGGCCGGCGGCGGCCAGCACCCCATGGTTCGCGGCGACGGCGCCGATGGCCCACGGCCAATCCCTTGGGTGAATCAGCACGGCGGCGGCCGCGCCCAGATGAACCGCGGCGGAGGCGGATAGGACGGGCGACGACAGCAACCGCCGATAGCCTGTGCCGTTTCGATTCACGCGAACCTCGAGTCTAGAAAGTTCTCCCAGAGCACCGTCCACGTTCCAAAGTCATGGCCTCCGGGCACGACATCGACGGCAGCCGCAGGCAGCGCCTCTGCCATCAATCGATGTGCGTCTGAAAAGCGGTCTTCACGGCCATATCCTAAATACAATGTCGGGGAGTACCAAGGGCGCGCCACTGCTCGCCGGGCGAGCGGATGCTGTGCTTGAATGAAGCGCCATATTCGGCGTTCCTCGTCCGGATCCGCGGCGTCGCCGCCCGCCCATGCCGCGAGCCCGGAAGCCGCGGCGATCTCGCGAGTGAGCATTCGGTTTCCGAGGTAGGGCGCGAGAAGGCACAGGCCATCCAAATCGCCGGGATTGGATGCCGCGTAGTCCAAGGCGATGAAGCCGCCGAGCGAAATGCCGGCCATCCAAATCGATCGATATCCCATGGCGCGCGCCGGCAACACGATTTCGTGCTTCAACCAGTCGAGCGGGCGCCGATCGCCCAAGTGCCTCAAGTCGACATCGACGAACGCGAGATCGATGGGCAGCGCACGCTCGCGCACGCACGAGTCGAAACCGGCCGATGACAGGTCCGCCGCGCCATGATAGGCGCCGGGCAGGCAAACGATGCATGTCGGTGCCCTGGCGGCGGATTGCGCGCTGCGCAGGAGGCTACGCATTGAGGGTGGTCCGCGGAGCGCGCCAGGTCAGCAGAGCCGAGAACAGCAGGGCCAGAAACGCGCCCGGCGCCACCGTCGCTCCGAGCGCCACCAGCACGGGCACCTGCGAGAACGACAACAGCCCAAATCCAATCACCGTGCTGACATTGGCTATACCTAACGAGGCCATGGTCAGCGCCGAGTTCTCGGCGCGCTGCGCAGCCGCTTCGCCGTCGAAGAATAGCGCGTAGTTCGAGCCGACGGCGACGATGAGCAGCATTCCCACCAAGTGCAGTATCGTCAGTTGCTGTCCGGCCAGGACCAGCGCGGCGGCGACGGTGAGCACCGCCAGACCTAAAGGCGCAAGCAGGCGCGCCACCCGCAGGGGCGAGCGCAGCGCGGCCAACAGCAGCACCACGATGAGGAGGAAACCGCACAAGGACAGGCGGATCGCCTCCTGCAGGTACCCGGCATACAGCGCGTCGGTCTGCAGCTTCAAATCGAGGATCTCGGTATTGGGCAATTTGGCTGCGGCGAGGTAGGCGGCGACGCGCGCGACGTCGACATCCGGCATGGCGACGTCCGCGCCATGCAGCGGCAGCAGCGCGCTCCAGTGATCGGATTGATGCAGGATCAAAGCACCGAACCCTGCCGCGAGCGAGGTGCCGCGCAAGTCGTCCGGCGTGAGGAGCGCGGCATGGCGCGCGGCGTCGACATCCTCGACAAAGGGCGCCAACTGCTCGAGGTCCAGCCCTAAGTCTGCCACGGCGATCTTCAGGTTATCGCGCAGCGTCCGGGCGTCGGGCAGTGCGCCGCGGCGAGCCTGTTGCGTGGCGAGACTGGGCAGGTAGCGGGACGGGCTGTCGACATCGCCGATGATCTTCTCGTCGACGAGAGTCTCGAGCGCGGCCTGCGCACGCTCCGCACCGCGCAACACTTCTTCCAGGCCGGCGCCTTCTACGATCACGACGTCGAGTACGTTGGCGGCTCCGAGGTCGGACCGCAGCATCGCGTCGTAGCGCAGATCCTGCGGCGACACCGGGCTCAAGCGCGACAACTCGCGATTCCACAGCGTGTCATGATGACGGTACAGCACGAGCATCGCGACGATCGCGACCGCGCACGCTGCGTACCCGATACCTAAACCGCCGCGGCTACGCAGGGAATCACGCACCCGGCCGATCCGCAATCCAAGGGGCGCGACGTCGCCTATGCGGAACCCGGGCGGCAGGAGTTCGGGCAGCACGAAGCGTGTCACCATGGCAGCGGCAATCAAGCCGGTGATCGAATACAAACCGAGCTGTGCGAGCCCCGGAAACCCTGAGGGCAGCAACGAGGCAAAGCCGCACACCGACGTGAGCATGCCCAGACGGACCGTCGGCCAGAGCCGCCGCCGCCACGCATCCCCGGGCGGGCCGTCCACGCCGCCGTGCAGCGATTGAATGAAAAAATAAATGGAATAGTCCACGGACTCGCCGATCAACGTGATGCCGAATCCGAGGGTGATGCCGTGGACCGCCCCGAATCCGAGCGCGACCGCCGCGACGCCCGCCACTGCGCCCGTGGCCACCGGCAACAAACCTAAGCCTAAGGCGAGCGGGGACCGATAAACCGCCAGCAACACAGCCACCACGAGAATGCCGCTGACGAGGGATAGCCGCATCGCCGCTCGTTTGATCTTGGCGCGTGCCGCGACCGCGAAAACGCCGGGGCCGCTCATTTTCAATTGCACGGCCGAGGAGTTCACGGACGAGGAGCTTGCGGCCGAGGACTTCACGGCCGCGCTGAAGGCGTTGCGGATGGCGCCCATATCGCGTTCCTGGGCGTCGGTGTCGGAACCCGGCGCGGCGGTCTGCGCCACCAGCAGCGTGCGGGCGCCATCCGCCGAAACCCAGACGCCGTTCTGCGTTCGGGGACTTCTCGTGCCGGATAGCCGGTCGATGATCCGGAGCATCTCGCCGGTGGGGTCGCGCGGCACCAAGGACTTCAGCAGCAGGCCTGCCGGCGACGCCAGGCTGTCGATTGTTTCCTCGATCGCCTCTTTCAGACCTGCCGCGGAGAAGCGCCTCGCCTCGACGGCATCGCTCAGGAGGTAGCGATGCGCGAACAGGAAATCGCGATCGCGTGCCGCGGTGAGCACCTCGCCGTTCTCGACACTGGAAAAGGCGGCATCGTTCCGCAAACGGTGCGCCATGTCGAGGGACACTTGGGCGCGCGCGTCCGCATCGCCGCCCTCCAGCGCGATCAGCAACAGGCGTGACGCGGGTCCGTCGCGCAGTTGATCCACCATGAGCTTCTGCAGGTGAGTCGGTTTCGCCGGCAGGAACGCGGAGAGATCGGTGATGTAATGAGCGTGGACAACCACCCACAGGGCCGCCGCGAGGCCGGCGAGCCATGAAGAAATGATCCACGCGCGGCGGGCGTTCATCGGCCGGAGTGAGCGCGCAGGGTCATCAGTGAACGGTCACCGTCCGACTGCCGAATCTCCACTTTGGAGAGCTCATCCCGGGAGCCATCGATTCGAATCGACGCCACGGTCTTCGCGAGTTGCGCATCCAGTGGCGTGAGAAGGAGGGTCCAGCGCATCTCGCTGCCCGTGAACTCCAGCCGGAACAGCCTCTCGAGAGCCGCTCGATCCCCCGCCAGGGTCGCGCGAATGCTTTCGATGAACGGCAGAATCTGCGGGTATGCCTTCAGGTCCAGCACGTGGTTGCGTCGGCCGCGCTGTATCGTCAGCACCTCTCCGTCCACCACCAGAGTCTCCGCGCGCGGTTCGATGGTGCGCTTTTCCAGGTGGTTGGGGGCGTCGTAGATCAATTCGCCATAGGATTCCACCGGCCGCTTGAGCATGTGCAGGAACTGCTGCTCGACGAAACTGACCTGGCCGTGGCGCCGCTCCGCCAAGGAGTGCATGACTTCGTCCAGAGCGTCCGCAGCGCCGGGCGCTGTTCCGGACGCCGTAGCGCCGTGCGCCGCTGCGCCCGTCAACAGCGAGAAACAAACGCCGAGCACCCGCAGTTTCATGGTGCCGGCTTGCGCTTGCGCGAGTGCTTGGGTTTCTGCCAAAAATCGAAGAAATTGAACCAATTGTAAGGATCGCTCCGGCAGTACTTGTCCAGCAGCCCGGCGTAGCGCTCGACCGCGGCGCGCACGGCGTCATCGCGGGACTTGGACGAACCCAAGGAGAAGTCCGCGACCGGCTCGAATACCACGTGATAGTGATTGCCGCCGCGATACAGACCCACCATGAAGATGACCGAGCGCCGCAGAATCGCGGCAGCGCGCATCGGTCCGATGGGCAGGTAGGCGCGCCCACCCAGGATCGCTACCTCGTGCACCGGTTCTTCACCCAGGGTGCGGTCGGCCAAAATGCCGACAAAGGCGCCGCGATCGAGCCGTTCGGCGATCTTCAGCATCGCATCGAGGTGCCCCAGTGAAATGATATCCGGCGTCGCCGCGGGATTGATGGCGGCGAGGATGGAGTTGATCTTGCGGGCATTGTCCTCGTACATGGCCATCGAAACTTGAAGTCCGGGTCTGCGGCGTCCGACGCTCCCGGGCACTTCGAAACTTCCCATGTGCGCGCCCATCAGGAAGGCGCCGGAGCCAATCGCGACCTGCTCGTGCATCAGGGCTTCACCCTCGATGGTGATCCGGAATGCGTCGTACTTTTCGTTGATGAGATAGACGCGGTCATGAATGGTGGTGGCGAAATACAAGATGTGCCTGAATCGATCCCGGGCGCGCGGTTCCCGTCCCAAGGCACGACGCAGATAGCGGCGGGATTGGCGGCGCGCGCGGGGCGCGAACAGGAAAAAGTACGCCGCTATGCAAAAGAGCGGGATACGGCTCAGCCTTCTTCCCAGACGCATCGATAGGAAGGCCATGAGCCGCAGCAGCGCGAGGCTGCCGCGTTCGCGGTTTCCCAGCCATTCGGCCTTCGGGGCCGCCCCTGCGAGGTTGATCCGATCAAGCTCCACGGCCGCCATCTCCCGCCGCGCTCCGGGCCGTCAGCAGGCCGGAGGCGACGGCGCGGTCCGCAGCGCGGATGACGAAGCGGATCGTGGCATCGCCGGAGGCCGAATGCTCGAGCGTCAGATCGTCCCCGGGCCGCACGATCGCGAGAAATTTCGCAGACGCGACGCCCCACTGCGCCAGATCGATGGCGCGGCTGCGCCCAATCTCATGGAGGACCACATCCAGCAAGGCAGCGCCGGGCAGGATGGGGAATCCGGGGAAATGGCCGGCAAACGCGGCATGATCCTCCGCAATCCGCAGCGCGGTGCAAACGGCTGCCGCCGGGTTGCTCGGACCACCGGCCAGCGCCTGCAGGGCGTGATAAGGCAGCTTGCCGGTGGCATTGCGCGGCAATCGATCGACGAGCAGCAGCGGACGCGGCAGAAAGACGGGATCGATCCGCTGCCGCAGCTGTTCGGTCAGCTGCGCAACGCTTAAGGAGGGCGCCACCACCGCGGCGGTCAGCCGACTCACGCCGGTGCTCCCCGTGACGCCGGTGCTGCCGGACTGCTCGGCGTCGGGCAGAAAAAACGCCCCGTCGACCACGCCGGGAATGGCGTTCAATTGGGCATTCAAGTAGCCGAACGAACTGCGCTTGCCGGCGATATTGACCAAGTCGGCCGTGCGACCGTGCAACAGAAATTCTTGCTCGCCGGTCAGTTCGATGACATCGCACAGGGGGGTCGATTGCTCGACGTGCCCGCCCTGCGCGAATACCTCGCCGTCGCGAGGAACGAGGCGCACGTCCGGCCACAGGCGCCATGTTAGGCGTGCGGCCGTGCGTCGGGTGGCAATTTGGCCGGTTTCGGTGGAACCGTAAATCTCGAGCAGCCGAGTATGGAATTTCATCTCCACTTCCCGCGCAAGATCCTCGGCCAACGGGGCGGTGGCGGATACGATCAATTCAATCGGCGGCAACTCGATGCCGGAGCGGAGCAAGGCGCGCAGGTGGACCGGCGTCGAGATCAAGGCCCGCGGCCGCGGTACTGCAGCAATGGCCGCGCAGATATCCGCCGGGTAGAACGGCCGCTCGGCGCAGAACGCGTTGCCGGTCAATAGGGCGAGCAGTACCGTCGATTCGAACCCATACATGTGTTGCGCTGGGACGGTGCCGATCAGCGCGTGCACCTTGCCATCCGACGGTCCGAGCAGCAACGGGGCTCCGTCGCGGACGCAGCGCGAAAGCTTTCCCCAGGTCTTGTTGTAGGGCAGCGGCGTACCCGTGGAGCCTGAGGTAAAGACGATCGCCGCGAGCTGCTGGTTCGCGATCCGAGGGATCCGCCATGGCGGCTCCGCCTCGCCGACCCGAGGGCGGCCCATAAGTTCAGGGAAATGAAACCGGGGCAGATCGATCGCACAGTCTGGCTCGTCCGTCAGGCAAAACACGTCCGGAGCGAATTGCGCGAGCTGCCGGACCACTTCCGGCGTATGCGTCGATGGCAGCAGACTCACGCGTTCGGTCATGAGACAGGCGGCAAAGCCCAGGGTGAACAGATAGCGGTCGGAGCAGACATTCAGCACATGTTTGCCGGGAGGGAGACGGGCCGCAAGTTGCGCCGCATCGGCTAGAAATTGCCGCGCAGGGATGGGCTCGCCCCGGCGGTGGGCGACGACCGCGGACGGTGATTCATGCGCCAACAGCGGGCTCGTGTCGCGGCCGCACGAAATACTCAGACAGGCTCCTGATGGCTGGTTGCGAGATAGACGCGCACCGTCGCCAGCAGACCGGTGCGCTTCACCTCGGGAAGGACGCGCCGCCGTACCTGGTATTCGGCGATGAACATGGCGCCCACCAGCGGCAGAACGCAAAAATTGATATAGAGAGACCAGATTCGCAACGGCGCCCACACAAACAACAGGATCGACACCGCCGTGACCGCGAAAAAGAATACGGTCCACGCGGCCGTTACCTGGCGCGTGTAACGCACTTCATGCGCCGCCAGAGGGCCGTGCTCCTTATCGGCCAGCTGTGTGCACAAGGCCACCCGGCCGGGCAGCAGCGATCTACCGAAGGTGAACCCCAGGAGGCCGTAGACGCTGCTGTCCTGTACCAGATTGATGAGTGGATAGTTTTGCCGCAAAACGGGCCACAGTCCTAAGATCAATCCGGCCAGGCCGGCGTAGATCAGCGCTGCGACCGCCGGCGGCGCAGTGCGCCATGCAAGGATCATCGCGACCACGGCGATTGGAGCCAGCGCCAGGGCGGCGCCCAAACCGCGAACGCCGGCCACGGAGTTGCAGTAGTGGGATAATCCGGCGTAGGCCGCGATGGCGGTGCAGGCCGCAGCCCACTGCAGCCTACGATCCCAGCGCCTGCTCACTTGGTTCTCTGTGCCGCAATGTACTCGGCTAAGTGCCGGAGCGACCTAAAGATTTGTTGATTTTCCTGGGCATCGGCGCGAAGTTGCACGCCGTACTGCTTGGACACGATCAGCGCGACTTCCAAGATGTCGATGGAATCGAGACCGAGCCCCTCGCCGTAGAGCGGTGCGTTGGGATCGATGTCCGCTGGCGCGACCTCCAAATTCAACGCCTGCACGAACAATCCGGCAAGTTCCCGCTCCAGCGCGATGTCGGCCACGGGCGCCGGCTGTTGAAAAAGCGACGCTTTGTCGGACATAGGCTTCAGCTTCGATAAGGGTTTCTGGATACGTCGGGCATCGCTATGCCGTTTTCCGGTCATTATATAGGTGTCGGCCGGACCGGCAACCACGGTGGGGGTGGCCGATTGCAGCAAGCCGTGCGGGGCCCCGGGCCGCGCGATTCAGCTTTGCCGCAGCCGCCTCACCAGCAACAGGGGCAGGCGCATCAAAAAACCCGAAAATAGCCGGCAGTGCATCCACGTCAGCAACGCATTGTCGCGCCAGTAGTTAAAATGCGAGACACCGCCTTCCTCCGGACGGAAATAGCGGACCGGCGCCGCCAGGTTGATCGGCCGGACGCCGCGCCAACACAGGCGAACCGCCGCCTCGACGTCGAAATCGAAGCGCCGCATCCAAAGTTGGCGCCGCATGACCCGCTCGAGGGGCGCCATCGGATAGACGCGAAACCCAAAAAGAGAGTCGCCGATGCCGCTCCACAAGGTTTCGACGTCGGCCCACCAGTTGGAGATTTTCCGGCCCTGGACGCGTAGGTTCGGCGCGCTCGAGTCGAATACCGGCCTGCCGAGCACCATCGCGGCCGCGGCCAGCTGGGAGGCTTGCATGAACGCCGGAATCTTCTCGGGAGGATGCTGTCCGTCCGAATCCATCGTCAGTGCATGCGTGAAGCCCTCGCGCAGCGCCTCGCGTATGCCGTGCAGAACCGCGGCGCCTTTGCCCTGATTCTCGGGGCAGACCAGCACGCGCAGGCCGGGCAGCATGGATGCCATCTCGAGCAGCTGCGGCGTAGACCCGTCCGTGCTGCCGTCGACCACCACCCAGACCGGCGACCATTGGTCGAGCGCCGCGCGCACCGTTTCGAATACCTTGGGTCCCGGGTTGTAGCTGGGGATGAGAACCAAATGGGTCGCCGAGGCCTTACGCATGCGTCTCGCCTTGCAACCAGCGTGATTGCAGCGCACCGGCGAGCTCACGGCGATAGTAGGCCTCGAGTTCCGCGGTGAACGCGGCGACATCCTGGGGAGGCGCAAAGCGCTTGCCCAGGCGCACTCGATAGGTGATCGGCAGGCTGGGCCGTTTGAACAAGGGCCACCCCTTGCTCAAATAGGGCGAGTCAGTCTCGACAATGAGGGTTTGAACCGGCACATTGGCATGCTTCGCGATGAGGGCGACGCTCGCGACCAGCGGATTGATGGGCGCCAGGGTGGTCCGTGTGCCTTCCGGAAACAGCAACAGCACGGCACCCTCGGAGAGATGCGTCACGGATTCCTTGATCATCTGCCGCGTCGGCTCGTTCCTCACGTAGCGCGCAAGCCGCGCGCCCGAACCGAGAAACACGTTCTTCATCAACTCCGCTTTCATCACGCACACGACATTCGGGTGGCGCGTGAGGATCAGCAGGGCGTCGATGAGGCAGGGGTGATTGGGCGCCAGAATCACGGGCGGCCCGCCGCGCAGCGAGTCGATCGCGGTCAAATCCAGCCGATACGTACCCGTCGCCGATAGCGACCACGCATAGAGACGGAATCCGATCATGATGCCGCGCCGTCCGACCGCGGTGCCCATCCTGCGCGGCAGGAGGAAGTACAACGGCATTGCGAATACCGACCAGGTCAGGCAAATGGCGCCGAGCAGCGTCAGCGAGGTAAAGAGCGCGAAGTATTCATAGAGGGTTTTGAGCGGGCGGAGCATGGCCGTATGTCAGTCCGGTACTTCGACCATCTGAGTCGAGGTGTGAATCATCCACGAAATGCCGATTCCGGCTGACCAGTAGGTGGGTCGCTGAACCAGCGGACTTTCCATGAAAGCGGCGCCCGCCAGAGTGTCCGCCCGCACGTACGCGCCCACCCAATAGCGGGGGTAGCGCTTCGACAACGCGGCGATGGCCTGCGCACCGGCGTACCCGCCGGCGGCTCGGTAGGCCGGGCGCGACGCCGTCGCATACATCGGCGCCACCGAGTAGAAGTATTCGTGATACCGGTGGTCGGCGAACAATGGACCGATCAAGAATCCGGCATTCCAACCGGCAAACCCCGCAGGATCGGCCACATCCAACGCGAGCCGCGGGGTGAACGTCCAACCGATGAATCGGGGAGATGCGTCGACCGTGATCGCGGAGCGCAGCGGCATGCGCAAGTCCAGCTTGATGCGCGAGTCGGCGTTGTGCAGAAGATGGAAGTCGAGGGACGGACCAATTTCGAGCGTGGACTTGAGATCCGGCATCCCGTGGCGCGCGCGGTCATTGCGCACCGGAGTGGTCGCATTGCCGCTCAAATTGAGTTCCACCCAATCCTGATTGAACAGCGTCCCGCGCACGCCTTCCCTATCCGCCTTCAGGAATTTGCCGTTGTAGAGCAAATACGGAACGGGCAAGGGATACACGTGCGTGGTGGCGGATCCACGATAATCCTCGAAGGCCAATGCACCCACACCCAAGCCAAACTCGAGTAGAGGTTCTTCCTTGGCCGCTGCGGCGCCGGCCAACGTCCAGCCCAGGAGCACAGCGACGAGCTTCCTCATGCGGCGGTCGGCGTTGGGCGCCACCGCCATCAGCCGGGCATTCGTTCAGGCTCGACGGGACGAATGTTGTCTGCGCGTCCGCGCATCGCGCGCATCGTTCGTCCAGGTTTCGCGAGGGAGATCACGTAGTACAATCCCTTGAACAGGAGCAGTGAAGCCCTGAACGGGGTGCGCCCGAAGACATTGCCGGCCAGCACCGACAGCAGGGCTTCTTCCATGCGCAGGACATTGCGCGGACTCAAGAACAGCTCGCGCATCGTGGGGCTGGTCACCCGGTAGATGAACCAGGCAAATTGCTTCGGCCCGCGACGCATGAGCCGATCGAAACTCTTCAGAGCGCGCGCCTTGCGCGAGGGTGTATTCAAGCAGATGTCGGCGGTTTCCGCGGCGGCAACGCCGCTGTTCATGGCCAACATCACTCCGGTCGAGAATACCGGATCGATGAACGCGTAGGCATCGCCGATCATCAGGAAATTGCTGCCGCAGCTGCGCTCACAGGCATAAGAGTAATTGCCGGTGGCTTCGACTTCGGATGCCAGCGAGGCGGCGCGCAGGCGTTCCGCGAGCGGCGGGCATAGGGCGATGGTCGACAAGAAGAAGTCGCGCACCGGGACATCGCGGGTCTTCATGTAACTCGGCCACACCACGGCGCCGACGCTCGTCGCGCCGTCCGCGAGCGGAATGAACCAAAGCCATCCGTGATCGAACCAATAAATGGAAATATTTCCTTCCTGTCTGCCGCAGTTGCGGCGTGCTCCCGTGAAGTGGGCGTACATGGCCGCGCTGTTGTGCTTCTCATTGCGGCGCTTGACCTTCAGGTGGTTGCCGAGAAAAGTATCGCGTCCGGAGGCGTCGATCAGTTGCGCCGCCTCCCAGATCTGCGTGCGCCCGTCATCGTGCTCCGCGTGCACGCGGATGCGTTCGTCATCGAGAAATTCGACGTCCCGGGCACGGCATCCTTCGACGACGTCCGCGCCTTGGGCGGCCGCGCGCCGCACCAGGATTT
>Ga0137403_10004496_pt1 | contig 16452 bp, 10 predicted proteins | sample CZOMad2_1_16fung_FD_122057 | JGI IMG/M metagenome (GOLD analysis project Ga0137403, IMG submission 122057) | Vadose zone soil fungal communities from Angelo Coast Range Reserve, California, USA - CZOMad2_1_16fungal (Hybrid Assembly) | ecosystem: Environmental > Terrestrial > Soil > Vadose zone...
CAGATCGGCGGACGGTCGTTCCGGCTGTTGGGCATCGAGCCCGTCACGCTGCCCGCGGAAGTGGGCAATGCGCCGGCGATCGGAAGAGCGGACTTGCAATCGTTCGTCACGCCGCCGGGACAAACGCTGGTGGCGCCCGAAGTGCTTGCCGAATTGAACCTGCCGGAAGGCGCAACACCGCCTTCGAGCGGCGGCACGTCGCTGCCACCGCTGCGCGCGCAGACGCAACTTGTGCCAGGCGTGCTGGTGGTCGATATCGGCATCGCGCAGCGGCTGTTGAACATGCCGGACCAGGTTTCCCGTCTTTTGATCGGCAAGGCCAAAGCCAGGCGCGCGCCGCTTGAAACCATCGCTGGCGACAGACTGCGCCTGATCGAGCCCAACGCGGAGAGTGATCTCGAACGCCTCACCGACAGCTTTCACCTGAACCTGACGGCCTTTGGGCTGCTGTCATTTGTGGTCGGACTATTCATCGTCAATTCGGCAATCGGGCTTGCGTTCGAGCAGCGCCTGCCGATGCTGCGGACCTTACGCGCCTGCGGGGTGTCGGCACGCATGCTGAACGCGGTGCTGCTGGTCGAATTGGTATCGCTGGCGCTGATCGCGGGGATCGTGGGACTGGTCTGCGGCTATCTGATCGCAGCATCGCTGCTTCCCGACGTGGTGGCGTCGCTTCGCGGACTCTATGGCGCACAGATCCCCGGCCAGTTGACGCTTAAGGGCGAATGGTGGATTGCCGGCCTCATCATCAGCGTCGTCGGCGCGCTGGCGGCGGCGACCGCAAGTCTCGCGAAAGCAATCCGGCTTCCTGTGCTGGTTGCCGCGCAGCCCTACGCCTGGCAACAGGCGCAGCACCGATGGTTGATTTTCCAGAGTGCGCTGGCGCTGGCCGTGTTGGTTGCCGCCGGCTGCTTTCTGTGGTTCGGCGATTCGCTGGTTTCGGGATTTGCCGTGCTCGCGGCGTTGCTGCTTGGCGCCGCACTTGCCCTGCCGGCAATCCTGGAACGCATGCTTTCGCTCGGTCAGCGACGGGCGCGTCGCCCGCTCGCGGTCTGGTTCTGGGCCGACAGCCGGCAGCAGCTTTCGGGATTGTCGCTGGCCTTGATGGCGCTCTTGCTCGCGCTCGCGGTCAATGTCGGCGTCGGCACCATGGTGGAAAGCTTCAGCCGGACATTCATCAGCTGGCTCGACGGACGGTTGGCGGCGGACGTCTACATCAACGCATCCAGCGACACGCAGGCGACCGAGATCAAGGCATGGCTGCATGAGCGTCCCGAAGTCGAGGCGATACTGCCGGGCGGCCGAGCCGACTCGCAAATGGGCGGCGCGCCGATCGAAGTTCTCGGCCTGCCCGATCACGCCACCTATCGCGATCGCTGGCCACTGCTCGAATCAACTGCAAACGCCTGGATTCGCCTGCGTCCGGGCGACACCGGCCTCATCAGCGAACAATTAGCCCGGCGCTTGAAGCTTGCGATCGGCGATCGCGTCGACGTGCCCGCGCCGGAGGGAAACTGGACGCTCGAGGTGGTCGGCATCTACGCCGACTACGGCAATCCGAAGGGACAGATTGCCGTCAATATCGCTGCCCTGACCAGACGCTTTCCCGGAATTCCGCAAACGCGAATGGGGCTGCGCGTCGCGCCAGGCGAAATCTCGACGCTGATATCCGCGCTGCAAGCTAAATTCGGGCTCGACGACCGCAGCGTCGCCGATCAGGCAACCATGAAGGCCGAATCGACGCGGGTATTCAACCGGACTTTTGCGGTGACGGCGGCGTTGAACGCCTTTACCCTCGGGGTCGCCGGCGTCGCGTTGCTGACCAGCCTGCTGACCCTTGGCAATTCTCGCCTGCCCCAGCTTGCGCCGCTGTGGGCGATGGGACTGACGCGGCAGCGGCTTGCAGCCATTGAGCTGTTGAAGACGATGTCGGTTGCGCTGATCACCACCCTGCTCGCGCTGCCGCTGGGCCTCGGGGTGGCCTGGTGCCTGATCGCGGTGGTGAACGTGAAGGCATTCGGCTGGCGGCTGCCGTTTCATGTCTTCCCGCTGCAATTGCTTCAGCTTCTGGGCGTGGCCATGGTGGCTGCGCTGTTTGCGGCACTGATACCCGTTCTCAAGCTGGCGCGCATGCAACCGGCAAGCCTGGTAAAGATTTTCGCCGATGAACGATAATATCAGGATATCCCGACGCGCCTTCGCGGGCGGCGCGCTTGTTGTGGCGCTTGGCCGCAACACTGCGCTTGCGCAGGGCTTTGCCGGGCTGGGCATGAGCGGGCAAGGATTTGCGCCCGTTACTCCAGGCAAGACGTTTGCATTTCCGGCCGATCATGGTCCGCACCCGGACTACCGGATCGAGTGGTGGTACGTGACGGCGAACCTCGTGGATTCCGCCGGTGTCGCCTACGGCGCGCAGTGGACCTTGTTCCGTCAGGCGATGACACCCGGCGCGCAACAGGAGGGATGGGCCAATCAGCAAATCTGGATGGGCCACGCCGCCGTCACCCGCGCCGATACCCACCGCTACAATGAAGCCTTTGCGCGAGGCGGCGTCGGCCAGGCCGGCGTGGAGACAAAGCCATTCAGGGCATGGATCGATTCATGGGAAATGCGCGGGTCCGATCGGATGCGCGAGGAGACCATCGCGCCGCTCGAACTCAACGCATCGGGCACGGATTTCAGTTACACGCTGCGGCTGGATGCCGATCGACCGCTGGTGCTGCAGGGCGATGCCGGCTACAGCAAGAAATCGGAGCGCGGACAGGCCTCGTATTATTTCAGCCAGCCCTATTTCAAAGCGGCCGGCAGCATCACCATCGACGACAAGCCTCACGAGGTCACGGGCCTGGCCTGGATGGATCGGGAGTGGAGCAGCCAGCCGCTCGCTTCGGATCAAACCGGATGGGACTGGCTCTCGCTGCATCTGACCTCAGGCGAGAAGCTCATGTTGTATCGGCTGCGCCAGAAAGATGGCCACAACGATCTCTACGGCAACTGGATCGAGCCGGACGGCCGTTCCATCGAAATCGCGTCGGCCGACAATAGCATGACGCCGACGGCTTTCACCGAACTCGAAGGACGCAGGATCCCGACCGCGTGGCGCATTGCGATTCCGAGCCGTTCGCTGACGATCGAGTGTGTCCCTTTGAATCCGCGAAGCTGGATGGGAACGAGCTTTCCCTATTGGGAAGGCCCGATCAGCTTCAAGGGCAGCCACTCCGGATTAGGTTATCTGGAAATGACCGGCTATTGAGGTCACGGCCGTCGTTTCTTGAAGGGGATTCCTGCGATGCTTCACTACACAGCACTCGTCACCTGCCTGGCGATCTTGTTTTACTTCTTCACCACCATTCAGGTGTCGAAGGCGCGCGTCGCATTCGGCATCAAGGTGCCGGCGACATCGGGCAATCCCGACTTCGAGCGGGTGTTTCGCGTGCAGATGAACACGCTGGAATGGATGCCGATTTTCCTGCCTTCGCTGTGGCTGTTTGCGATCTATATCAGCGATCCAATCGCAGCGGGACTGGGCCTGGTCTGGATCGCCGGCCGCATCCTTTACATGACCGGTTATTCGCAAGCCGCCAATAAGCGCGGGCGGGGCTTTGGGATTCAGGCAGCGGCTGCCGTCCTGCTGTGGCTGGGGGCGCTGGGCGCGATCTGCTGGCGCCTCATTCATCCATGACGGCTGGGCGGGGTTAATCGAGACCCTGTCTTCAGCTATTCGGCGGTGATCGAAGTCAGCGATGCCAGCGGCACATTGAACACGTAGACAAAGCCGCTGGGCTCATAGGTCAACTGCACGTCGCCCTTGAGCTGCTTGCCGAGCGTTTCGATCAGTCGCGTTCCGAAACTTCGGCTCTCGGGAGCCTTAACCGCCGGACCATGCTTCTCGGTCCATTTCAAATGTAAACGCTGCATCTTGGGATCAAGCGTCCAGGCGATGTCGACGCGCCCCGTTGGCACCGACAATGCACCGAACTTCGTGGTGTTGGTGCAAAGCTCGTTGAGCGTCATGGCAATGGCGATCACAGCTCCAGATGTCATCCGGACATCAGGCCCGGCAATTGAAAATTTCGGCACATCGGGATTATCGAAAGCCTCGGTGGCGCCGCGCACGATCTTGCCGAGATCCGCGCTGGTCCATCGTGCCTGCAACAGCAGGTCGTGCGCACGCCCCAGCGCCAATAGCCGGCCTTCGATCGCATGCTGCGCATGTTCGGCACCCGGCACATTGCGCAGGCTCTGGGAAGCAATGGCGCTGACCGTCGCCAGGGTATTCTTGATGCGGTGGTGCAGTTCCTCGAGGATCAGCTTCTGAAGCTTGTCTGCCGCCTCGCGCTCCCGGGCGTCGATGCCCGCCTGAGCGAGCAAGCCCTGGGCATCGATTTCGGCCTGCGCCAACAGCAGCCGAAGGCTGACGTTCTCCGCCTCCAGGAACTCCTGGGCTGGCGCCGCGCCGTTTGACGAGCGCTGACCCTGGTGACTATCGGTTTCGAACATGACTGACTGTAGCACCATATGTCGGGTCCCGCTCATATCATTGCAGACGTGGTTTTCGGCGCAACCGAGCGATTAGTGTGGTTTTCAGCTTGATAGTGCCGGTTTCAGGCGTGGCCGATCATGCTCTGTATCTCGGCAATCATTTCCTTGGCCTCGAGCGGCTTGCCGTGAAAGCGGCTGTCGGAAGGAATATCCATGGGCGCCGGCTGCAGCTGCCCGGATACCAGGATGATCTTGATCGGCGGCCAGCGCTCATGGACCGTGTGGGCGAGTTTCAAGCCGTCCATGCTGCCGGGCATCTGGATGTCAGTGAACATCAACGCGATGTCGGATCTGCTCTCGAGGATTGCGACGGCTTCGTCGGCGTCCACCGCCTCAACCGGGGTATAGCCGGCATCTTCGACCATATCGACCGCGCGCATCCGCAACAGCATTTCATCTTCGACGACGAGAACGACTGCGGGAACAACGGAATGATCCAGGACCATCATGGCGGGCGCTTTCGAAGTGAGCGTAGAGAAGAGCTCGTGTCGAAGCTCAGAATGGCTGCGAACACGGAGATAAGCATCTCATCGCCAATATGATCCCGATTAAATTGATGATGGTGCAAGAAGCCTGCGCCAATGCAACCGATGACAGGACAACCAAGCCCCTGATATCGCTCGCAATAGATCAAATATTCCACATCTCCTACCGCCCGGTCCGACTCGGGGTGCAACCCAGATTGCGGATTTTCACCCAAAGCGGGCGTTCCGTTTCGGGCGATCCCGATCTATCCTTCCGACGAGAAACGGGGACGAGCACGTCGTGTGTAGTCTCGTAGATTGGCTCCACCGCATCGGTCTCGGCGAATACGCTGCGCGCTTTGCCGACAACGATATCGATTTTTCCATACTTCGCCACCTCAGCGACCAGGATCTGAGGGACCTTGGCATGGCCTCCCTCGGCCATCGCCGCAAGCTCCTGCGCGCCGTCGCCGAACTTTCGGCCACATTGGCTACTCCCGATGCACCGTCGCTAATCGACCCTCCGCGTGCCGAGGCGACCGAGCGACGACAGCTCACGGTGATGTTCTGCGATCTCGTGGGCTCAACGGAACTCTCAACCCGCCTCGACCCGGAAGACTTGCGGACCGTGATCGGCGCCTACAACAGCGTCGCAGCTGCCACAGTCCGGCGCTTTCACGGCTTCGTCGCGAAATATCTCGGCGACGGCATTCTGGTTTATTTTGGCTATCCCAATGCCCGCGAGAACGACACTGAGGAGGCGGTGCGCTGCGCTCTCGCACTTGTAACCGAGATTTCGGCACTCGCACCGCATGCCGACGTTTCTCTCGCAATCCGTATCGGCATCGCGACCGGCCTGGTTGTCGTCGGCGACATTACCGGTGGCGAACCAGGGATCCTGGGCGAGACCCCCAACCTCGCGGCGCGTCTCCAGGCGCTTGCGCTGCCCAATACCGTGGTCATCGCCGACGGGACCCGCCGGCTTCTGGGCGGACTCTTCACCTGCGAAGACTTGGGCGCGCAAGCACTCAAAGGGTTCGCCGAGGCGCTGCGCGCTTGGAGAGTTGTTGGGGAAAGCCTGATCCATAGCCGGTTCGAGGCCCTGCATTCGGGCGCGACGGCCCTCGTCGGTCGCAAAGAGGAAATCGAAATCCTCGAGCGTCTCTGGCAGTTAGCGAAAACCGGCGAAGGCCAGGCGGTGCTGCTCTCGGGGGAGCCCGGGATTGGCAAATCGCGGCTCGCGGTCGCGCTCGTCGACGCGCTTCGTTCCGAACCTCATGCGGCGCTTCAATATTTCTGTTCGCCCCATCATCAGGACAGCGCGCTCCATCCCGTGATCGCCTACATGGAATCCGCCGTAGGTTTCGAGCACAGCGACGCGCCCGAGTTGAGATTCGGCAAGCTGGAAGCACTGATCACGGCAAATTCCATGGCAGCCGAGGATGTGGCGCTCTTTGCCGAATTGCTGTCGCTGCCGCTCTCCGACCGATATGCGCCGCTCCAGTTTTCGGCGCAGCGCAAGAAGGAAAAGACACTCGATGCTCTCATCCGTTATCTTGCGAGCGTAGCGGAGAGTCGACCGGTCCTGCTGATCTTTGAGGATATCCACTGGATCGACCCCACCTCGCACGAATTGCTCGATCTGCTCATTAAAGGGATCGAGCATTTGCCGATTTTGGTGATCGCCACCTTTCGCCCGGAGTTCCAATCGCCCTGGTCGGGCCTATCGCATGAAACGAACCTAGCTCTGACGCGCCTTGCCCGGGAGGATTCAGCGACGCTAGTGCGGCAGATCGAGCGTGACACCACGGCGCTTCCCGATGAAGTGGTGCAGCAAATCGTCGAGCGCTCGGACGGCGTGCCCCTGTTTCTGGAAGAGGTGACGAAGGCGATGCGCGAAGCCAGTGCAGGCGCGTCGTGGGCAAAGAATGGCATTTTGGAGCATGCGGTGCCCGCGACATTGCACGCCTCGCTACTTGCGCGCCTTGATCGCATCGGCGCCACTGCAAAGGAGATTGCGCAGGTGGGCGCCGCCATCGGGCGGGAGTTCTCTTACGAACTCTTGGCGGCAACGTTGCAACGTTCTCCATCGTACGTGAATGACGCCCTTACGCGGCTCGTCGAAGCGGCCCTCATTTTCCAGCGCGGAACGCTTCCGGAGGCGACTTTTCTGTTCAAGCATGCTCTCGTGCAGGATGCCGCCTATTCCACGCTGCTCAGGGGCGCGCGCCGCAATCTGCATGCGCGCATTGCCGATGCACTGCTGGCCGTCGACCACGCTGATAGCGTCGCGCCAGAGATTATCGCCCTGCATATGCAAAGTGCCGAGCGGCCCACGGAAGCGATCGCCTACTGGCAGAGGGCCGGGGAGCAGTCCGTCCGGCGCGCCAACAATCGCGAAGCAGTGGCCCACTTCCGTCGCGCCTTGTCTCTCCTGGAAGCGCAACCTCAAGCGAGCGAGCGTTGGCGCACCGAACTCGCGATTCTGTCACAACTCGGACCGGCCTTGATGAGCGTGCATGGCTGGGCGGCAGCGGAAGTGGGCGAAGTCGTCGAGCGCGCGGCTGACGTTGGACGCCGGCTCGAGAGTTCGCAAGAGCTTGCGCCATCCATCGCGAACCTTTGGATATTCCATTACGCGAGTGGCCGCCTCGACGCTGCGGAAAAGATTTCGGACGATCTTTTTCGAATTGCGCGTGAGCTGAATAGCCCTGAGGTACTGCTCCAGGCCCATCATTGTGCGTGGCCGGTGCGTTGGGGGCGAGGCGGATTGATCGATGCCGTCGGACATATCGATGCGGGATTGGCCCTCTATGACGAAGAGCGTCACGCCCATCACCGATTCCTTTATCTCGGGCACGACCCGGCGGTTTGCGGATTGTCGATTACCTCGCAGCTCCATGCGATGCTCGGTTACCCGGCGCGGGCAAGAGACGCAGGAGATCGGGCGCTGTCGCTCGCGCGAAGGCTCAACCACGATCCCAGCCTCGCCCATGGGCTTTGGTTCGTCGTTGAATCGCAAATAACCTGCCACGATGTTGCGGGCGTGATTGTGAACACAGCGGAACTTCTCAAACTCGCCGCGCAGCACGGGCTTCTCTTTCCGCAGGCGATAGGACGTGTGTATCGCGGCTGGGCATTGGCGTCGACGGGAAAGGACATAGCGGAAGGTGTGGCACTGGCACTGGAGGGAACGGCGCAGCTGGAACGCTCCGGGGCGCGGGTGTTTCTGTCTCGTGCCTACTGCTCGGTCGCCGAGGCGTATCTCATTGTTGGTCAATATGCCGAAGGTCTGGAGCATGTAAATAAGGCGCTTCACCTCGCGTCGGAGATCGGCGATGCGTTCTACTCCTCTCGGCTGTTCCAGACTCGCGCAAAGCTCATGCAGGCGTCCGGTCAAGCGAATGACGCCATCGAGGCGAATTGGAGGCAGTCGCTCGAACTTGCGCGAGCGCAGGGCGCCAAGATATACGAGTTGCGCGCCGCGATCGGGCTCGTCCGCCTGTGGCGACGTCAGGGCAAGCGCGACGACGGCAGCGGCCTCCTGACGCCGATCTGCGACTGGTTCACCGAAGGAATCGATATGCCCGACCTCAAGGAAGCCAAGGAGCTGCTCGAACGGCGCTCCTGACCCTCCGCCCGAGGCGGCGTTCGCCTATTCGAGCGATTCGAGATGTCTGCATTACTTCTCAAAGTAGCAAACATCGGTTAGCTACGCTAACGAGTGTGTCCTGGCCGCGCGCCTATGAGTCCGCGGCGCAAACAAACGCCACGCTGTCTTCGGAAGACAGCTTGGCGTTTCACGTCAACAATGAGCTACGGCCCCTTCGTCAGCGGGCAGCCCGAGTCCTTGGCGGCCGGGAACGCCTTGTCGCCCGGCACCACGGCGAGCTGCTTGTAGTAATCCCAGGGCTTCTTGGACTCGGAGGGCTTCTTGACCTCGAACAAATACAGGTCGTGAACCATGCGGCCGTTCTCGAGCACCTTGCCGCCTTGCGCGAACAGATCGTCGACCGGAAGTTCCTTCAGTTTCTTGGCGACAGCTTCGGTGTCCTTGGTGCCTGCGGCCTTGACCGCCTTGAGGTATTGCAGCGTCGCCGAATAGGTGCCGGCCTGGATCATGTTCGGCATGCGGCCGGTGCGCTTGAAGAAGCGATCTGCGAGATCCCGGCTCTTGTCGTCGCGATCCCAGTAATAACCTTCGGTCAGCACCAGGCCCTGCGCGGCCTCAAGACCAAGGCCGTGAACTTCAGCCAGCGTCAGCAACAATCCCGCGAGCTTCTGGCCGCCCTTGACGATGCCGAATTCCGCTGCCTGCTTGATCGAGTTGGTGGTGTCGAGACCGGCATTGGCAAGCCCAATGATTTTCGCTTTCGAGCTTTGCGCCTGCAACAGGAACGACGAGAAATCGGAGGAGTTCAAGGGAATACGGACCGCACCCAGCACCTTGCCGCCCTTTTCCTTGACGAGGTCGCCGGTGTCTTTTTCCAGCGCATAACCGAAGGCGTAGTCGGCGGTCATGAAGAACCAGGTATCTCCACCCGCTTGGACCAGCGCGCCACCGGTTCCGACCGCGAGCGCATGGGTGTCGTAAGCCCAGTGGAAGCCGTAAGGCTGGCAGGCGTCACCGGTCAGACGCGACGTCGCCGCACCCACGACGATGTCGATCTTCTTCATCTGCTTCGACAGATCGTGAATGGCGAGCGCGACCGAGGACGTCGTCAACTCGGTGATCATGTCGACGCCTTCGACCTCATACCAGCGCCGCGCGATGCTGGTGGCCAAATCAGCCTTGTTCTGATGGTCGGCGGAGATCACCTCGATCTTTTGGTCAAGCACGTTGCCGCCAAAATCCTCGACAGCCATCTTGGCCGCTTCGAAGGACCACCTGCCGCCGTAGTCGGCATAGACCCCGGACTGATCATTCAGAATGCCAATCTTGACGCCCTGTGCCGACGCTGGTCCCGCAAATAAGAGGCCGCCAAGCGCAACGGCTGCCAACAATCCCGACTTCATATTTGTCTCTCCCAAAAACTTTACTATTCTGTCCATGTTATTTTATAACCCTGCGGCTGCCCATATATTTCAAGTCATCCAATAGTATCGGAGCGCCGCGAGGGACCGATCGAATGATCGTTGTCCTGTCATCAGCCGGAGGGCGCGTGTTTTTTTTCGCGCGCCGAGCGGTCGGCCAGACCACGGACCAATACGTAAAAGATCGGCGTGAAGACCAGGCCGAACAGGGTCACGCCGATCATGCCAAAGAACACGGCGACGCCGACCGCCTGACGCATTTCAGATCCCGAGCCCGATGATATCACCAGAGGCAACACGCCGAGAATGAATGCAAACGATGTCATCAAGATCGGACGCAGCCGCAACCGGCAAGCCTCGATGACGGCCTCCAGACGATCGCGGCCCTCAAGTTCGATGTCTCGGGCAAACTCCACGATCAGGATCGCGTTTTTCGCGGCGAGTCCGACGAGAACCACGAACCCGATCTGGGTGAGGATATTGACGTCCTGTCCCATGATGCGCACCCCGATGGTCGCCGCCAGCAGGCACATCGGCACGATCAGGATGACGGCGAACGGCAGACTCCAGCTGCCATATTGCGCCGCCAGCACCAGGAACACGAACAGCACGCAGATCGGAAACACATAGAGACCGGTATTGCCGCCGGTAACCTGCTGATAGGACAAGTCGGTCCATTCGAATGAAAATCCGCTCGGCAGCGTTTGCGCCGCCAGTTGCTTCATGGTGTCGATGGCGGTCGCCGAACTCGTCCCCGGAGTGGTGTCGCCCTGCAGCTCTGATGACGGATAAAGGTTATAGCGCGCGACGCGGTCCGGTCCCGACATGTCGCGGAAACTCACCACGCTGCCGAGCATCACCATGTCGCCGGCGGCGTTGCGGGTTCGCAACCGGGCGAGATCGGCGGTCTCCTTGCGGAACGGCAGATCCGCCTGCGCGGTGACATGATAGGTGCGGCCGAAAAGGTTGAAGTCGTTGACATAGGCCGAGCCGAAATAGGTCTGGATCGTTTCGGTCACATTCTCGATCGGCACGCCGAGCTTCTGCGCCTTGACGCGGTCGATATCAACGAAAACCTGCGGCGTAATGGCGGTGAAGGGAGAAAACACCGAGGTGAGGCCAGGCGCCTTCCGCGCCGCCGCAACAAGCTCGTCAGTGGCCGCCGCCAGCAGCTCGGGGCCGCGGCCCTGACGATCCTGGATGCGCATCGTGAAACCGCCGCCGGTACCGATACCCGGCACCGCGGGCGGCGGAATGACGATGATGAACGCTCCCTGCAGCGCCGACAGCCGCTTGCGCAACTCGCCCGTGATCGCTGCCGCGGACAGCCCCTTCTTCAGGCGCACTTCCGGCTCTTCGAACACCGGGAACAAGGCCGCGGCATTGCCCGCCTGTGTTCGGGTCGCGCCCGAGAAGCCCGCGAAGGCCGCGACGCGAACGATGCCCGGCGTGTCGAGCGCGATTCTTTCAATCTCCCTGACCACGTCGGTGGTACGCGCCAGCGACGCCGCGCCCGGCAATTGCACGGAAACGATGACGTAGCCGCGGTCCTGTGCCGGAATGAAGCCCTGCGGCGTGGTGAACAGCAGCCATCCGGCGCTGCCGATCAGGGCGACGTAGATCAGCAGCATCATCGCGGAGTGCCGGATCACGAAGTTCGCGACGCTGGCATAGAGATGAGACAGACGGTCAAAGCCGCGGTTGAATAAAGCAGTAAAGCCGTCCCAGCCGCGCCCGATGAAATTCCAGCTGGCCGGTGGGCGCTTGTCTTCGTGCGGCTGCAGGATCTGCGAGGCGAGCGCGGGCGAAAGCGTGAGCGAACAGAAGCAGGAAATGGCGGTGGCAACCGCAATCGTGACCGCAAATTGCTGAAAGAATTGTCCGGAGATGCCGCCCAGGAACGCGGTCGGCACGAACACCGCGCACAGCACCAGCGCGATCGAGACCAGCGCGCCGCCGACCTCCTCCATCGTCTTGAGCGCCGCATCGCGCCGGCTCATGCCATCGCGAAGATGGCGCTCGACGTTTTCAACCACCACGATCGCGTCATCGACCACGATGCCGACCGCGAGCACGAGACCGAACAGGGTCAGATTGTTGATCGAAAATCCCAGCGCCGCCATCACCGCGAAGGTGCCGACCAGCGATACCGGAATGGCGACGATCGGAATGATCGCCGGACGCCAGCCTTGCAGGAACACCAGCACGACGATCACGACCAGGATCATCGCCTCGTAGATGGTCTTGATCAGCTCACTGACGGATTGCGCGATGAACTCGGTCGGGTTGTAGCCGATGTTGTAGTCGAGCCCTTTGGGAAAGTCGGCCTTCAGCTTCACCATCGCATTGGAGATGTTCTTGGCCGTGGCGAGCGCATTGGAGCCGGGCCGCTGGGTCACCAGCAAGGCCACAGCCGACTTCCTGAGCAGGAAACTGTTGGTGGTATATGCCAAAGCGCCCAGTTCGATCCGCGCCACGTCACGCAAGCGCACGGTGCGGCCGTCGGCACCGGCCTTGACCACGATATCCTCGAACTGTTGGGTATCTTTCAGGCGGCCGGTGAAGGTGAGGTTCGGCTGGAACGCACGGTCGGCGATCGGCGGCTCGGCGATCTGGCCGCCGGTGATCTGCAGGTTCTGGGCGCGGATCGCCGCCAGCACTTCGCCCGCGGTCATGCCGAGGGTCGCGATCTTGTCCGGATCAAGCCACAGCCGCATCGAGTAATCGCGCGCGCCGAACATCTGGATATCGCCGATACCATCGAGGCGGAGCAACTGATCGCGCACCTGCAGCAGTGCATAATTGCTGATATAGAGCTGGTCGAAGCTGTCGTCGGGCGACAGCATGAATACCACCATCAGAATGTCAGGACTGTTCTTGCGCGTGACCACGCCGTTGCGCTGCACCTCTTCCGGCAGGCGCGGCTGCGCGATGGCGACGCGGTTCTGAACCAGCACCTGGGCCTTGTCGAGATCGGTGCCGAGTTTGAAGGTGACCGTGATGGTGAGATTGCCGTTCGAGGTCGCCTGGCTGTAGAGATACAGCATGTCCTCGACGCCGTTGATCTCCTGCTCGATCGGGGCTGCGACGGTGTCGGAAACCGTTTGGGCGGAAGCGCCGGGATATTGGGTGGTGACGACGACGGTCGGCGGTACCACTTGCGGATATTCCGATACCGGAAGCGTGGTGTAGGCGATCGCGCCGACGATCAGCAGCACGATCGACAGCACCATCGCCAGGATCGGCTGATTGATGGAAAGCCGGCCGAGATTCATGTCTTGCTACCGGTCGGAGCGGCGGGGGCCGTGTGCGGACTGACTTTCGCTCCGACGCGCGCACGCTGCAGGCCATCGACAATCACCCGGTCTTCCGGCTTCAGGCCTTCGCGGATCACGCGCAGGCCCTGATCGAGAGGCCCAAGCGTTACCTGCCTCGCCTCGACCGTATCGTCGTCCCTGACGACGAAAACGATCTTGCGCGATTGATCGCTCGCGACCGCGGTGTCCGGCAGCAGCAGCGCGTCATAGGGCGAGCTTCCGATCAGACGGACCCGGCCGAACTGCCCCGGCAGGATCGAAAAATCCTTGTTCGGGATCACCGCGCGCCCGCGCAGCGTGCCGGTTGAGACATCCAGCCGGTTGTCGAGAAAATCCACCTTGCCGTCATGTGACGGTTTGGTTTCGCCGGTCAGTGACACCTGGACCGGGTTTGGGTTCTCGCGCGAGCTGGGGCGCTTGCCTTCGAAATAGAGCCGGTTGTTCTTGAGATAGGTCGCCTCATCCATGTCGAAGTAGATGTAGATCGGATCGAGCGAGACGATCGAGGTCAACAGCGTTCCGCTGGCGTTGTCGCTGCCCTGCACGAGATTGCCGACGCTCACGAGATGGCGGCTGACCCTGCCGCCGATCGGGGCCACGACGTGGGTGAATTCGATGTTGAGATGGGCTGCCTTCAGCGCGCCCGCGGCCTGCATCTCCGCGGCCTTTGCGGCCTGCAGGGCCTGCCGGCGCTGATCGACAATGGAATCCGAGACCGCCTGGGTTTGATTGAGGGTGAGCGCGCGGTCGAGTTCACGTTTTGCCAGTTCGGCCTTGGCGCGCGCGTCCGAGAGCTGGCCGTCGGCCTGCTCGGCGACGGCTTCAAAGGGGCGGGCATCGATCACGTATAAGAGGTCGCCGGGACCAACGAACGCGCCATCGCGAAACTCGACGCTGGTGACGAATCCACCGACCCGGGCGCGAACCTGGACCTCTTCAACCGCCTCGAACCGCCCGGTGAATTCATCCCAATCCGTGACCGTACGTTTGGTGGGCTGTGCGACCGTGACCGGCGGCGGACCGGCTGCCGCCTGCTGTGGCGGCTTGTCCCCGCAACCGGACAAGCTGAGGGCGAGCAGCGCGACCAGCGGTCGGAGGTGGCAGAGCGAATGGATCCTGGAAGTTCCCGTTTGAGCCAAACGCGTCGATTTTTCAGTCGCGCTCAATTTCCATCCCCTTTGCACTTTTGCCACAATCGATGGAGGCGGCTGTCATAATGTTCCGCGGCGGGATCAAGATGAGATCGGCTGCCAGTCTGTTCAAGAATCCGCCTGGATCAAGCAAAATAGTTTATGCATCGCCGGGTGTCTTTCAAAACATAACGATCGAACAGACCGATAGAATTGGAATAAATCGCCGGGAAGGCGATATTGAGCGGCCAGTGCGGCGTCTAGCTGGCCAATCGGCTGGGGGAACAAGGTCCGACATGCACGCGCCTCAATCTCTGGCATCGCTCGACCAGGCCAAAGCGCAGGGTTCCAATCGCGGCGCCGATCATATCGCACCGGATTGTGCCGGTCAGAATTTCTATGTTCGTGCAGGCCGAGTTCGGACTGATGTGTCCGATCAGCGTGACCGACACTTCGATCCATCTCATACGCAAGTTCGCCAGCGCCGAGCTCAAGGATTATCTGTTGCCGAAGATGCTGTCGGCCGATGCTGCGATGCAGTGGAAAGGCACCCAGTTCATGACTATGGGTCCCTGCGTTCCAGGCTGTGTGAAAAGTCCGACAGCTAACTTGCGTGTAGAATCTCAATCTCGATTTCGTCGATGTAGAAACCAATTGCACTGTCAGCCGATGCCGGAAGAAAGCAAATGAGAAAACAATTCTGCGCATCCTTGGCCCACGCGCGTTTTCACACAGCCTGGAACGCAGGGACCCATCACCCCTGGCCTCAGAAGTAAAAAAGGCCTCTGCTCCAGTGCCGAAACGAGAGTCCGCGCTGTATGGGTCCCTGCGTTCGCAGGGACGACTCGTTGAAGCGTCACGCAACATCGGTCACGCGAACGTCGCGCCCACGCTCCCGAGCCCCGACAACTCCATCATCACCTGGTCGCCGGCGTTGAGCCACACGGTCTTCACCAAACTCCCGGTCAGCACGAACTCGCCCGCGCGCAGGGCGTTGCCGTCGGAGGCGAGATGATTGGCGAGCCAGGCCAGCGCGTGGTGGGGATGGCCGAGCACGTCGGCGCCGCTGCCCTGCCCCACCTCATGGCCGTTGATGAGGGCGCGGCCGATCACCGACAAAAGATCAGGGACCGCGGATCGCGCCACGGGGTTGCCGAGCACGCAGCCGGCGGCGAAGAAATCATCCGCCACCAATGTCGGCGCGCCCAGAGTCTGCCAGTCGGCATAACGGTCATCGACGATCTCGATCGCCGGCAGATAGGCGTCGATCGCCTGCACCACCTTGTCCGCCGTGAACGGCGCATCGAGCGGCATCAGATCGCGGCCGAGCCGGACCGCGATTTCGCATTCGACGCCGACGCGGACAAAATCCTTGGCGCGCAGCGATGCGCCGCTTGGGTGAACGCCATTGGCGAACACGCCGCCGCTGCAGGGATGGGGAATGTTCAGATATTGCTGCATCACCGCACTGGTGCAGCCGATCTTGTGGCCAACCATGTCGCCGAAATCGACCGCCAGCAGGCCGTGGACCGCGTCCGCAATCCGGTATCCTTCGGCTTCGCTCTGCGGCGCGGCATCGCCGGCAAGCGGATGCAGCGGCGTGCGGGCACGGCGGGCGGCGGCGATGATTTCGGCCGCCGCGAAGGTGTCGTTCATCGGCGGCGGCTCTCACTGTTTGCTGAAAAGGCCGGCATCCCAACAACCCTCATCCTGAGGAGCGGCGTCTTCGCCGCGTCTCGAAGGATGGCCACGGGCGCCAGTTGTAGCCTCATGGTTCGAGACGCGCGTGCCGCGCTCCTCACCATGAGGGGCGCAACCCTACTCGTCGCGATAGACCTTCTCGCGCTTCTCGTGGCGCTCCTGCGCCTCCACCGACAGCGTCGCGATGGGGCGGGCTTCCAGCCGCTTCAGCGCGATCGGCTCGCCGGTCTCCTCGCAATAGCCGTAGGTGTTGTCGTCGATGCG
>Ga0137403_10004497_pt1 | contig 16450 bp, 11 predicted proteins | sample CZOMad2_1_16fung_FD_122057 | JGI IMG/M metagenome (GOLD analysis project Ga0137403, IMG submission 122057) | Vadose zone soil fungal communities from Angelo Coast Range Reserve, California, USA - CZOMad2_1_16fungal (Hybrid Assembly) | ecosystem: Environmental > Terrestrial > Soil > Vadose zone...
CTCGCCGGCGAGATCCGCCATCGTTCCGGCATGGCGGATCCGGCCCTTCTCGATAACATAGGCGCGGTCGGCGACGGCGGCCGCGAAGCGCAGGTTCTGCTCCGAGAGAAGTATCGCGACGCCCGAAGACTTGAGCTCGCGGATCGCCGCGGTCATCTGATCGACGATCAGCGGCGCGAGGCCTTCGGAGGGCTCGTCGAGCAGCAGGCACGTCGGGTTCCCCATCAGGGTGCGCGCGATGGCGAGCATCTGCTGCTCGCCGCCTGAGATCCGCCCCGCCGGCCGGTCGCGCACCTCCGCGAGGTTAGGAAAAAGCGCGAAGAGCTTCTCCGGCGTCCAGCCTTGGCCGCGGCGCCCGACATCGAGGTTCTCCATCACGCTGAGCTCCGTGAAGATGCGCCGGTCCTCCGGAACGTAGCCGAGCCCCGCGCTCGCGATCCGCCAGGTTGGAAAACGCTCGATGCGGCGCCCGTCGAAAACGATTTCGCCTGCCGCGGGACGCACCAGCCCCATGATGCCCTTCAGCGTCGTCGATTTTCCGGCGCCGTTGCGCCCGAGCAGCGCCACCACTTCGCCCCGCGCGACCCCTAGCGCGACGTCGGCGAGGATGTGAGCGCGGCCGTAGTAAGCGTGGAGGCCCTGGACGGCGAGCATCAGGCGTTCCCCCAGGAGCCGAGGTAGACCTCGCGCACTTCGGGGTTCGCACCTACCTCGGCCGGCTTGCCCTGCGCTATCACCCGCCCGCGGTGGAGCACCACGATCCGATCCGCGTGCGCGAACACGACGTCCATGTCGTGCTCCGTGAAAAGCACGGCGATCCCCCGCTCGCGCGCGATGTCCGCGGCGAGCGCCATCAGGTCGCTCCGCTCCGCCGCGGCCATGCCGGCGGTGGGCTCGTCCATGAGCAGCAGCCGCGGCTCGTTCGCGAGCGCGACGGCGAGCTCGACGCGCTTCAGGTCGCCGTAGGCGAGCACCGCGCAAGCGCGCCCGGCCTGGCCGAGCATGCTCACGCGCTCGAGCAGCCGATCGGCGTCCTCGCGTTGGAGCTCCGCGACCGGCGTCCAGCAGCCGGCGAGACGCCGGTGATGGGCGAGCAGCGCCATCTGGACGTTCTCGCGCACCGTCATCGATCCGAAGGTCGCCGTGACCTGGAACGTGCGGCCCACTCCCAGCCGCGAGATTTCCCTGGGCTCCAGGCCGACGATCTCCGCGCCGTGGAGTCTCACGCTGCCCGCGTCGGGCGCGAGTTGGCCGTTGAGCATATTGAAGCAGGTGGTCTTGCCCGCGCCGTTGGGCCCGATCATCGCCAGCAGCTCCCCTGCATCGACGCCGAAGCCGACGCCGCGGACCGCCTCGACGCCGCCGAAGGACTTGGCGAGACCCGCGACTTCGAGGACGCGGCTCATGCCGCGTCCTCCTTCGACCCGAAGCGCGCCTGCAGCGCGCCCGCGATGCCGCGCGGAAATAAAAGCACGACCGCGAGGATGGTCCCGCCGAGACAGGCGCGCCAGTAGTCGGTGTTGCGCGCGATCTCGTCCTGCAGCCAGGTGAAGGCCGCCGCTCCGATCACCGGGCCGCTGAGCGTCTGCACCCCGCCGAGCAGAACCATGACGAGCGCGTCGACGGAACGCGATATCGCCATCGTCGAGTCGGGCGAAATGCTTCCCTTCGAGAACGCGTACAGCCCTCCGGCCAGGCCGGCCGCGGCCCCGGCGGCGGTGAAAGCGACCCACTGCACGTGTCGCACGTCGATACCTATCGCATCCGCACGCAGCGGCGAATCGCGCCCGGCCCGCAAGGCGTAGCCGAAGGGCGCGGACAGCGCGCGGCGCATCAGCCAGATGGCACCCGCGCACAGCGCGAGCGTGAGGAGATAGAGCGCGGTCCGGGAGAACAGCCACCCCGCTGGCCACACCCCGACCAGGCCGTTCGATCCGCCGGTGACGGAGTCCCACTGGTACGCGACCGACCAGGCGATCTGGGCAAAGGCGAGCGTGAGCATCGCGAGATAGACGCCCGACAGCCGCACGCAGAACCAGCCGAAGAGCGCCGCGCCCGCGGCGGCGGCAAGGGGCGCCGCGAAGAGCGCCGCTTCCATCGGCCAGCCGGCCTTTACGAGCAGCAGGCCGGCGCCGTACGCGCCCAGCCCCAGATACGCGGCGTGTCCGAAGGACACCATTCCGCCGGGGCCCAGGATGAAGTGCAGGCTGGCGGCGAAAAGCGCGAACACGAAAATGTCGATCGCGAGCACCAGCGTGTAACCGGTGGTGGCGAGGGGCAGCGCCGCGAGGATCAGCACCGCGACGATGGCCTCGGCGCTCGACGCCCGGCCGTAAGGCCGAAGCGCCTCGACGTCCGAGCCTGCGCTGCGCAAGGTCTCCCAGGGCTTCCCCAAAAGTCCCTGCGGCCGCAGCACCAGCACGATCGCCATGACGATGAACTCGACGACCAGGGTGAGCTTGGAGAGTCCGGCGGCGACGCACAGCGCCTTGATCTCGCCGATCAGCAGGGCCGCGAGAAAGGCCCCCGGAATGCTCCCCATCCCGCCGACGACCACGACCACGAAAGCGTCGGAGATCGCGGCGATGTCGAGCGAAAGCTGCGCCGGCTGGCGCGGGATTTCGAGCGCTCCACCCAAGGCCGCGAGCGCCGCGCCGAGCGCGAATACGGCGGTGAAGAGCCATGCCTGGTTGATCCCCAGCGCCGCGACCATGTCGCGGTCCTGCGTGGCGGCGCGCACCAGCGTGCCCCATCGCGTGCGATTGAGCAGCAGCCAGAGCGCCCCCATCAGCAACGGACCGATCGCGATCAGGACCAGGTCGTACTCGGGGAAGGGCGAGCCAAGAATCTCCACCGAGCCGCGCAGACCGGGCGCGCGCGGCCCGAGCAGGTCTTCGGCTCCCCAGAACCACAAGGCCAAGTCCTTGACGACCAGCGTCAGCGCGAAAGTCGCGAGCAGCTGGAACAGCTCGGGCACGCGGTAGATGCGGCGAAGGAGCGCGATCTCGACCAACGCGGCGAACACGCCGACGGCGAGCGCCGCCGCGACGATGCCTCCCCAGAAGCTCCACGCCGTGACGCCGAACGCGCCGATCAAGCTGTACGCGCAATAGATCCCCAGCATGTACAGGGATCCGTGCGCGAAATTGACGATGCGCGTCACCCCGAAAATGAGCGACAGGCCCGCGGCAACGAGGAACAGCGCGGAGGCGCTCGCCAGCCCGTTCAGCAGCTGGATGACGATCGAGGACATGCCTACTCGGCGGGACGCAGCTTCCTCACCTCGGCGTCGAGCGGAAGATATTCCGCGCCGTCCGCGTACTTCCAAGAGCGCATCACGCCCTTGGCGTCCTTCACGCCGGTGCGGCCGACGTAGGAACCCATGGTCGACTGATGGTCGAGGGCGCGGAATACGATGCCGCCGAAGGGCGTGTCCACCTTCAGACCTTTCATCGCTTCGACGAGCTTCTCGCTGTCGAGGCTTCCCGCCTTCCTGATCGCGGCGGCGGCGGCAATCACGGTCGCGTAGCCGACGACCGATCCCGCGCGAGGATAGTCGTTCCAGCGCATCTGATACGCCTCGAGAAATCTGCGGTGCTCGGTGGTGGTTATCCCGTACCAGGGGTAGCCGGTGACGTACCATCCCTCGGGCGCTTCGTCTTTCATCGGATCGAGATATTCCGGCCAGCCCGCGAGCAGGTTAAACACCTCGCGCCCCTTGAACAGGCCCCGGGTGTTGCCCTCGCGCACGAAGCGCGCGAGATCGCCGGCGAAGAGCGAAGAGAATATCGCGTCGGGCTTCGCATCGGCGAGGGCCTGAACGACCGCGCCGGCGTCGATCTTGCCGAGCGGCGTCGCCTGCTCGGCGACGAACTCGACGTCGGGCTGCGCCTTTTTCAACAGCTCCTTGAAGGCGCGCGTCGCCGACTGCCCGTACTCGTAATTCGGATAGACGATCGCCCAGCGCTTTTTCTTGAGCCGCGCCGCATCGGGAACGAGCATCGCGGTCTGCATGTAGGTCGAGGCGTTGAGCCGGAAGGTGTAGCGGTTGCCGTTGTCCCAGACGATCTTGTCGGTGAGCGGCTCGGAAGCGAGGAAAAGCACCTTCCTCTGCTTCGCGAAGTCGGCGACCGCGAGGCCGACATTGGACGGAAACGTGCCCATGATGAAGCTCACCTTCTCGCGCGTCAGCAGCTCCTCGGCCACACGCACCGCATCCCCCGGATTGCCGTTGTCGTCGCGCGACACGATTTCGATCCTGCGGCCGAGCGCCCCGCCCGCGGCGTTGACTTCCTCGAGCGCGAGCTCCCACCCCTTGCGATAGGGCTCGAGAAACGACGCGAACGCCTTGTAGCTGTTCAGCTCGCCCAGCTTGATCGGCTCCTGGGCCGCCGCCGGCTGCGCGAGAGCAGACGCGACAGCGAGAACGACTCCCGATACGAACGCCTCCCGACCCGCTTTCATCATCTTTCTTCCTCCGGATGCGAATGCGGAATATACATCAGGCGGCGCCGGTGGGACCCCGGGACGCGGGATGGAGCAGGCGGCGGCTCCGCAAAGCCACCCCGGCAGACCGGGAGGGTCTGCCGGGGTGAGGATCGGACTAGAAGGTATAGCTGATCGACGCCACGACGCGGCCCTCTTGCTTCACCGCGAATCGGTTCTCGCCGGGGGCCAGCCCTTGCAGGCCCAGCACGACGCCCTTGCCGACGCCGCGCGTCACACCGAGGATCAGGTGACGGAAGCCGCTGCTCGAGGGACCTTTGCCGGCAAAACAACCGTTCACCACGAACGCCTGCCCGGGTGCGCAATCGACCCCCAAGGCGGTGTCCTTCGTGCCGAGGAACTTGCCTTCCTTCTTATAGGTGTAGTAGCCCAGGCTCGCGGTGAAATTGAGTTCGTAAGGCAACGTCGTCGCGTATGTCGCCGTCCAATAGGTATCGCCTTTGTTGCCCCACACCGTATCCTGCAGCAGCGTCTGCGCGTTCAGGCCGAATTCCTTGTATCCCACCCCTACCTTCGTTTCGAACGCGTTGGCGTGCTTGCCGTTGTAGTACACGTAGCCGGTGATGCCTCCCGTGTACGAAAAGTCTCCGATTTTTCCCGTATAGCCTCCGTACAGGTCGTTCTCGATCGACTTGTCGTCCTGGAAGCCGTCGACGATGGTGCGGTCGTCATAGGACTCGCCGAGCCGCTTGTACGAATAGTTGATGCGCGACCCCCAATAGCCGACATACCAGCCGCTGGGGTGCACGTAGTCGACCCCCCATTGCAGCACCGGCTGATCGGACTCGGGCGCATCCGCGAACTCGTTTCCTAACCCCGGTAGTGCGTTGCCATAGGTGGTACTGGCGCCTCGCAGGATGTACTTGCTGACGAGGTCGATGTGGCCGGTGAACGCAGGCGGATCCTCGGCCAGGCAAGGCGTCGCGGACAGCGCGGCCACAAAAGCGCCGAGAACGCACTGGGCGGGTAACACTACGGCTTTCTTCATTTTTGATACTCCTTGGAAAGGTGCATTTCAGGAACAGTCATTTCCCCCTCACTCGACTTCTTTCTCGCCGACCGTGATCGCGAGCAGAACCTCGCCTGCCGACACGACGGAGCCTTCCCCGCGAAACACCTTGAAGACCGCCCCTGCCGCGGGGGCCTGCACGGTGAGCTCCATCTTCATGGATTCGACTATGACGAGCGGCGCCCCTGCTTCGACGCGGTCGCCCGGTTTCACCAGGACCTTCCATACGCTGCCCGACACGGGGCTAGCCACGGCGCGAGTGCCTGGCGGAAGCTCGGGTCCGGAATCGGGTACGGTGTGGAGGACGGACGCATCCGCGGCCCATTCCGACTGGCCCGCTGCGCCCCAGCGCTCGCGCTCGGCTTCGAACGCCTCGTGCTGGCGGCGCTTGAAGCGCGCGATGTCCTCCGCGTTCGTCCGCAGAAACTCGTTGTATGCGCGCAGCTTGAGGGTCGCAGGCTCGATCGCGACGTTGAACTTCCCTTGGACGAAGTCTTCACGCATCCCCGCGAGGCGCTCCTCGCTCACCGGATGGAAGCGGATCTGATCGAAGAAGCGAAGCAGCCAGGGCTTGCCGTCGCGGAAACTCGCGGTCTGCCGGTACGGGTTCCAGACCTGCACCGTGCGCCCGACGAGCTGATAGCCGCCCGGGCCCTCCATGCCGTAGATGCACAGATAGGCCCCGCCGATGCCGACCGCGTTCTCCGGCGTCCAGGTGCGCGCCGGGTTGTACTTCGTGGTGACCAGACGATGACGCGGGTCGACGGGAGTCGCGACCGGCGCGCCGAGGTAGACGTCCCCCAGGCCGAGCACGAGATAGGACGCATCGAATACGATCGCCTTCACCTCGTCGGCGCCGGCAAGGCCGTTGATGCGCCGGATGAACTCGATATTATCCGGGCACCACGGCGCGTCCCGGCGCACCGACTGCATGTACTTTTGGACCGCGAACCGCGTCTGCGAATCGTCCCAGGCGAGCGGCAGATGGACGATCCGCGAGGGCACCTCCATGTCGCGGATCGACGTCAGCTCGTCCTCCGCGCGCGCGAGCAGGTCGAGCAGCGCCTGGGTCGGCACGCTCGCGCTGTCGTAATGGATCTGCAGCGAGCGTATGCCCGGGGTGAGATCGACGATGCCCGCCTGCCACCCCTCATCCGTCCACTGCGCGAGCCACTGCATGAGCGCGTGCACTCGGAAGCGCAGGTTCAGGTCGAGCGCCATCGGGCCGTACTCGACGAGCAGATACTTGTCTCCGGAGAGCCGGTAAGTAACGCCCGGCCGGTCCGGCATTTCGGCGGTCCGTCGAGCCACGGCGTCCTCGGGCGCGCCCGGTCGCGCCTCGAGTGTTGCCGGAGCACCGGGCGTGGCGAGCGTCGCGATGAGCTCCTCCTGGGCGATTTCGAGCGCGCGCGCCTGCTGCAGCGTGAGCCGCCTGAAGCGCACGGTATCGCCCGGCTGCAACTGGCCGAGCTTCCACAGCTCCGCCTGCACCACCGCCGCGGGGCACACGAAGCCGCCGAGGCTCGGACCGTCCGGCCCCAGGATCACCGGCATGTCGCCGGTGAAGTCGATTGCGCCGACCGCGTAGGCGTTGTCGTGGATGTTCGAAGGATGCAGCCCGGCCTCGCCGCCGTCCGGACGGGCCCACAGCGGTTTCGGCCCGATCAGGCGGATGCCGGTGCGGCTGGAGTTGTAATGCACCTTCCAATCGGCGGCGAAGAAAGCGGCGATGCCGGAATCAGTGAAAAAATCGGGCGCGCCGTGCGGGCCGTAGAGCACGCCGATCTCCCAGCGGTCCGCGTAGCGCGGCACTACGGATTCATCGATGCCCGGCGGCGAGACGGCATCGCCCGCATCTGCGACGTGCGCGGCGACATGCAGCACGTCGCCAGAGCGCAGCACCCGCCCCCCGTGCCCGCCGAGGCGTCCCAGGGCGAAAGTGCTCGCGCTGCCCAGATACCCGGGGACTTCGAAGCCGCCGGCGACGGCGAGATACGCGCGCGCACCGCCTCCCTCGATCGATCCCAGTCGCAGCACACTGCCCGCGCGCAGGGCATGCGCGCGCCAGAGCGCGATCGGCCGGCCGTCCATCTCGGCGCGCATCGCTGCGCCCGCCACGGCAATGACCGCGTCGAAGTTGAATTGCAACGCGGCGCCGGTCAATGTGAGCTCCAGCGCGGCGGCGCCCGCCGGATTGCCGACGAGCCGGTTGGCGAGCCTAAAGGCGAGGCTGTCCATCGGCCCCGAAGGCGGCACGCCGACGCTCCAGTATCCGAGCCGCCCCGGATAGTCCTGAACGCTCGTCTGCACGCCCGGCTCGAGCACTTCGATCGTGCGCGCGACGTAACGCAGGCTCGAGAGATAACGCGTGGTCTGGCCGCCGGCGCGGAAGATCGCGTCGGCGGCGATCTGGCGCAGATAGGCGAGATTGCTCTCGATGCCGGCCAGCCGGGTCTCGGCAAGCGCGGACCCGAGCCGGTCGAGCGCCTCCTCGCGGGTGTCGCCCCTGGCGATCAGCTTCGCGACCAGGGGGTCGTAATACGGCGATACCTCAGTGCCGCGTTCCACCCAGGTCTCCACCCGCGCCGCCGCGGGAAATGCGACTTCCGTCAGCAAACCGCTGCAGGGCTGAAAATTCCTGCCTGGGTCCTCGGCGTAGAGCCGGACCTGGATCGCGTGCCCCCGCGGTCGTGCCTCGAAACCCGACAGGTCCAGCTCGCCCGCGGCCTGCCGCACCATCCACTCGACCAGATCGACGCCCGTCACCTCCTCCGTGACGCCGTGCTCGACTTGCAAACGCGTATTCACTTCCAGGAAGTAGAAATCGCCGCTCCGGACATCGAGCACGAACTCCACCGTGCCCGCCGACTGGTAGCCGGCGGCGCGGGCGACGGTGAGCGCCGCCTCGGCCAGGCCGCGACGCTGCGCATCGATGAGGCCGGGCGCGGGCGCTTCCTCGATGACCTTCTGGTTGCGCCGCTGCACCGAGCAGTCCCGCTCGCCGAGGGAGACGACATGACCGCGGCCATCGCCGAAGATCTGCACTTCGATGTGGCGCGCCGTCTCGACGAATTTTTCCAGGAACACGCCTCCCGCCCCGAATGCGCTCTCGGCCGCACGCGTCACCGACTGGAAAGCCGCGGCGAGCTGATCCTCCTCGCGCACCACCCGCAAGCCGATTCCGCCTCCGCCGCCGGTGCTCTTGAGCATCACGGGAAAGCCGATGCGGCGCGCCGCAACGAGCGCGCGGTCGGGATGATCCAGCAAGGCGCTGCCGGGCAGCACCGGCACCTTGCTCCCCGCCGCCAGCACGCGCGCGCTGTGCTTGTGCCCGAGCGCGCGCATCTGCGCGGGCGTCGGTCCGACGAAGACCACGCCGGCGCTCGCGCAAGCCGCCGCGAAATCCGCGTTCTCCGAGAGAAAGCCGTAGCCGGGATGGATCGCCTGTGCGCCGGTGGCGCGCGCGGCCTCCAGAATGCGGTCGATGCGCAGGTAGCTCTCCGTAGCCGGCGATGGACCGATACGGACCGCTTCGTCCGCATCGGACGCGTGCCGCGAGTGACGGTCGGCGTCGGAATGGACCGCCACCGAGCAGATGCCCATGCGCTTCAGCGTGCGCGCGATGCGGCAGGCGATCGCACCGCGATTGGCTATCAGGATTTTGTCGAACATCGCGTCGCGCTTCCGAAATGGGCGGCATGCGGGTCATTCTGGATTCCCCCAGATCAGCAGCCGCACGGGAGTAGGGTTGTAGGCATTGCAGGGATTGTTCAACTGCGGACAGTTCGAGATCAGGCAGACGACGTCCATTTCGGCGCGCATTTCGACGTACTTGCCGGGCGCCGAGACGCCGTTCGCAAAGCTGAGCCCTCCGTCCGGCGTCACCGGAACGTTCATAAAAAAGTTGATGTTGGCGGCGATGTCCCGCTTCGTCATAAGGGCGTCGCGGGCGACGATCGTACGCAGGAAAGTATCCCGGCAACTGTGCATGTACTTCTTGTCGAGGTCGTAACGGACGCTGTTGCTCTCGGCGGCGCAGGCACCGCCCAGGGTGTCGTGGCGTCCGCAGGTATCCGCGACGATCGTGAGCAGGGCTGTGCCCTCGTTGGACAGCAGCCTGCTGCCGGTCGTGAGATAGATGCGCTCTTGCGCGCGGATGGTGTCCTGGGCGCTGTAACGCTCGCCCGGATCGGCGGCGCTGTAGAAGAGCGTATCGACGGCCTGATTGCCCCGCAGGTCCTCGATGCGAAATGTCTGGCCGAGCTTGATCTCGTGCAGCCATCCTTCCCCGGCGGGCAGGACCTCGTCGTAGAGGGCGGCGCGCGGGTCGAACCGACTTTCCACGAGGGCGGCGCTCATCGGTAGTACAGCTCCGTGTTGTGGAAACCGCGACCGTTCTCCGGACAGCTCAGCCGGCACTCGTCGTCCGGGCGCGCGGTGCCCGAGCGCCACGCCGCGATGCCGACGGCGCCGGGCGCGTAGTGGGGCCGCGGATCCAGCGGATGCGGCGCGGCGGTCAGGGCGACCAGGCAATCCATCTCGAAGCGCAACTCGACCAGCGCGCCCGCCTGGGAGTGCCCGAGAACGAAGCGCATATCGCCGGCTTCGTCGACCCAGACCTTGCTGAAAAAATTGACGGTGGCCGCGAGATCGCGCTTGCCCAGGCCCCATTTCGCAAGCTCGATCAGCAAGCCGTCGCGCCCGTTGCGCAGCATGTCGTTGCGCGCGTCCTGATAGGTCTTCTCGCCGTACTTGGCGCGGGTCGTTGCCGCGTCCGACGGCCCGCACAACGGATCGTGCCAGCCGACGCTGTCCGCGGTGATCGAACACAGCACGCGGCCCATGTCCGAATAGCAGACGTGACCCCGCGTCAGGCGCGCGGTGTGCTGCGCCTTAAGCGTGTCGGCCATGTTGTAGCGCTCGAGCTTCTCGTCGCGGTTGAAGAAGATCGCCGAGCAGTTGGCGCCGCCGGCGACGTCGATCATTCGCAGCGTCGTGCCTCGACGCGCGATGCCGGACCAGTGCGCGCCGCCCGGAACACAGTCCTCCCAAAGCAACGCATCTTTGGCGACGTCTTGCACTGTGTTATGCACGAGCTTCAATGAGCCGCCTTCTCGGTCAGCTTGCGCAGCACTTCCAGATCGGTCTTCATGCCGGAGGTCTCGCGGATGCGCTCCAGAATCTCCCGTTTCAGCCCGATGAACTCGGGCGCGAGCTTCATCTCCAATGATCGCCTGCCAGGCAACGGCACGGCATAGATGCTGTCGACTCTTCCCGGGCGCGGGGCCATCACCACGACTCGGCTCGCGAGATAGATCGCCTCCTCGACGTCGTGGGTGACGAAGACGATGGTCGTCTGCTCCACCGCGAACAGGTGCCGGATCAGGTCGTGCATGACTTCGCGGGTCTGTGCGTCGAGCGCGCCGAAAGGCTCGTCCATGAGCAGGATCTGGGGGCGCGGCATCAACGCCCGGGCGATGGCCGCCCGCTGCTGCATGCCCCCGGAGAGCTGGTTCGGATAAGCGTCAGCCGTGGATTCCAGACCCATGACGGACAGCAGCGCATCCGCCCGGCCCGAAGCGGCTTCGACATCGGAGGAGGTGATGCCCTCGCGGTGCGCCTTGAGCCGGCGGCAGAACTTGATGTTCTCCATCACCGTGAGCCAGGGATAGAGGCTGTAGTGCTGAAACACCATCGCCCGATCCACGCCGGGGCCGACCGCCGGTACGCCATCGACACGCACTTCGCCGCTCGATTGCCGCTCCAGCCCGCCGACGATGCGCAGCAGCGTGGACTTGCCGCAGCCCGACGCGCCGACCACGGTCACGAATTCGTTAGGGGCGACGTCGAGGTCGATGTCCTGCAGCGCCACGGTGCTGCCCGATGGAGCCGCGAATATTTTGCTCAACCCGGCGATGGCGATGCCCTTCGCCCTTGTCGCAACCGGGGTCGTAAGGTCGGTCACTTCGTGTGCAGCCAAGGAAAGGCGCGACGGTGAAGGGCGCGAAATGCCTGGTCCATGGCGAGACCGATCGCACCGATGAGCAGTATCCCGGCGAAGATCTTGTCGGTCTGCAGGAACCGCTGCGCCTTGAGAATCGCGTACCCCAACCCGGAATTGGCGGCGACCAGCTCGGCGACCACCAGATAGGTCCAGGCCCAGCCCATCGTGACGCGCAGCGTGTCGAGAAGCGCCGGTTTGGCCGATTCCAGGACCACGAGCGTCAGGATCTCGCCCCGGGCCGCCCCCATGGTCTGCGCCGCTTCGATCTGCTGCATCGGCACGCGGCGGATGTCCTCGGCCGCCATCAACACCAGCTGGAAGAAGGTGCCGATGAAGATAATGGCGATCTTGGACGATTCGTCGATACCTATCCACAGCATGACGAGCGGAATGAACGCGACCGCGGGCATGTAGCGCACAAAGTCGGTGAGCGGCTCGAAGAACGCCTGGATGGGACGATAGCTGCCGATGAGCAGACCGAGCGGCAGCGCGATCACGGCCGAAAGCAGCCACCCCACGGTGACGCGGTAGATGCTTATCCAGAAGTCCTGCAGCAGGCCGTCGCGCGTCCACCAAGTTCCCAGCCGTATTACCACGTCGGCCGGACTCGGCATGAAGATCTTGTTGACCCATCCGCTTGCGGAAAGCAGCCACCACATCGTGAGCGGTATGACGAGCCCCGCGACAGCGAACGCCCAGTACCATCGTCGGGTGATGCTGCCGCGTAAGGTCCATAGCGGGCTCTGTGTCGGCGGGATGCTTCGTGGCTTCGCTATAGACGGGACGGTCCTCGCGCCTCTCATCAGCACTGGGATCGGGTCCTTGACGCGTCGCGAGAATGAAGTAGAAGGAAGCGAGGAACAGCGCGCAAGGCGGCAGCGCCGGAGAAGCTACGCTCGAGAACCATTGCGAGACTCCCTTTTGCAGTTGGCTTGAGAGGGCGCCAGGTGAAAACCTGACCGCGATCTCCCGGGCTTTTGTCCCGCCGTGGAGTCTCATCGAGGATGAAACCGGACAGCTCTCGGACCAGACGCTTCAACGAAGCCGGAACCCTAGCTCTCCTGAAGACTCGGTACGGAAATCACCGCGCCTCTCTGGATGTCATCGCTTGCAGAAAGCGTGCCATTCGGTGCGGGCATTGCAATCTCATGACACAACAATAGATTGCGGCTCGTTGTCCGGCGTAAGAGCAAGAGCGCGCCAGCCCCAAAACCGAGCAGAGCGATGACGAACGGCACTGCTTTTGTGCAAGGCAACGGACTTTCCAGGCGCCGTAAATCGCTCGGCGCCGCTTGCGGGCCGCTACTGAACAACAGTTTGCGAGAGGCGCGCGCCGGGCTCGTGCACGTGGCACGTCGCTTGCGCTTGCCTCGCCACCATGACGACCGTAACTTCGCTCGACCTGACCGCGCTCCTAGACGGCTACCGCCGGAACGCCGCCTCGCCGGTCGCCGTGATCGGGTCGGTATACGAGCGCCTTCGGCGCCATGCCGGCAATCCCATCTGGATCACGCCGGTGCCCGAGACCGAGGCGCGGGCGCGTGCCGAGGCGCTGCACGCGACGCAGGAGGGACCGCGGCGACTCGCGCTCTACGGGGTGCCGTTCGCCGTCAAGGACAACATCGATGTCGCCGGCCTCCCCACGACCGCCGCATGCCCCGAATATGCCTATGTGCCGGCGCGGCACGCCACCTGCGTGCAACGGCTGCTCGACGCCGGCGCGATCCTGATCGGGAAGACGAACCTCGACCAGTTCGCGACCGGCCTCGTCGGCACCCGCTCGCCCTACGGCGCGGTGCGCAATGCATTCGACCCGGCATACGTCTCCGGCGGGTCTTCGAGCGGGTCCGCGGTCGCGGTTGCGCTTGGCCTCGCGTCGTTCGCGCTCGGCACCGACACCGCCGGCTCGGGCCGCGTGCCGGCGGCGTTCAACAATATCGTCGGACTCAAGCCGACGCGCGGCATGACGAGCACGACCGGCGTCGTCCCCGCGTGCCGCTCGCTCGACTGCGTCTCGGTGCTCGCGCTGACCGCGGCCGACGCGCGCGCCGTTTTCGACGTCCTGAACGCGTTCGACCCCGCTGACGAATATGCCCGCGACGACCGGGTGCTCGCGGCGAAACCGCTCGACCGGTTTCGCTTCGGCGTGCCGGGGCGCGCCTCGCTCGAGTTCTTCGGCGACGCGGCCCAGGAAAACCTGTTCGGCGAGGCAATCGAGCGGCTCGCGCGGATGGGCGGGACGCCGGTCGAGGTGGACCTCGCGCCGTTTCTCGCCGCGACGGCGCTCCTGTACGACGGGCCCTGGATCGCCGAGCGCTACGCAGCGCTGCGCGCGTTCGTCGATGCGCGGCCCGAAGCGCTGCATCCGGTGACGCGCGAGGTCATCGCCGCCGCGAGCCGCTACTCGGCCGCCGACGCCTTCCAGGCGCAATACCGGCTCGCGGCGCTCAAGCGCGCCACCGCCCCGGTCTGGCGCCGGATCGATACGCTCGCGCTGCCCACAACCGGATCCCTGTATACGATCGCGGCGGTCGAAGCCGATCCGATCCGGCTGAACGCCAACCTCGGCCGCTATACGAACTTTGTAAACCTCCTCGATCTCGCGGCGATCGCGCTGCCCTCGGGTTTTCGCCCCGACGGCCTGCCGTTCGGCATCACGCTGGTCGGACCCGCGCTGACCGATGCCTGCCTGTGCGAGCTGGGCGAGCGCTATCAGCGCGCGACCGGATTGCGGCTCGGCGCTTGCGGCACGCCGCTGCCCGAGGCGGCCCGCGCGGAGGATCCGCCCCCGATCCGCGATACCGTGCGCGTCGCCGTCGTCGGGGCGCACCTTTCGGGCGGACCGCTCAACGAGCAACTGACGGAGCGCGGTGCGACGCTGGTGCGCGCCTGCCGCACCGCGGCGGCCTACCGTCTCTACGCGCTGTCGGGCAGCGAGCCTCCCAAGCCCGGGCTCGTCCGCGGTGGCGCGGCGGCGATCGAGGTGGAAGTATGGGAGATGCCGGCGGAGCAACTCGGCTCGTTCGTCGCCGCGATCCCCGCGCCGCTGGGCATCGGCACGCTCGAGCTCGAAGACGGCGAACAGGTCAAAGGATTCCTGTGCGAGGCGTACGCGATCCGGGACGCGCAGGACATCTCCTCGTACGGCGGCTGGCGGGCGTTCCTGGCCGCGCGCGGATGATGCCGCGTCGAGGACGGCACCGCGATGGAGCGAGACCCCCGCGCTTCGCCTCGCAGCAGTGCGGTTCCAGCTCCCGCGTCCGGTCTCGCATCACGCCACGAGCGCTCGGGTATCTTCGTGTTTCCCTTGGGATTTCATCCGCGATCACGGCACTCGGCGGACGTCCCGGAGTGGCTGGCACTTAACTTGCAACAAGCTGAATCAACGGTGAGCGGCTTTGCGCTGCCTGCAAAGCCTCGTTAGGGACACTAGGGTTCCGGCTCTCTCGGAGAAATGAGAGGGCGACTGGTCCGAGAGTGGCCCGGCTTGGTTCGTGACGCAAACGAGCGAGGCTCCACGGAGGGATAAAAGCCCGGGAGAGCAGAGCCGCTCTCCGCTGCGTCCCTCAACCCAGGAGAGTCGAATATGGAACATTCCTTCGTCAGCGTACTGCGTCGCGTGCTGCGCCCCCGACTGCGCATTCTCGCAGCCGCCCTTTCCATCCTCGCCGGTGCGCTCGCCGCGCCGGGCATGGCAGTTGCGGCCGAATCGGTCAAGATCGGCACGGTGATCTGGATCGGCTACGGCCCGTATTACGTCGCCGATGCGCTCGACCTCTACAAGAAATCGGGCCTCAAGGTGACGCTCCAGGTCTTCAGCGACCCGGCGCTGATCCCGCCCGCGATCGAAGGCGGCACCGTGGACGGCGGCATGCTGACCTACGACCAGGTCATCGGCATGGTCGCCAAGGGCAGCACGCAGCGCGTCGTCAGCCCGATCGACTACTCCGCCGGCGGCGATGCCATCGTCAGCAGCGTCGACATCAAGACGGTTGCCGACTTCAAGGGCAAGAAGGTCGGGTTCAATCCGCTCTCGCCCTCCGATTTCCTGCTGTCCTACGCGCTCAAGGTCAACAAGCTCTCCGAGAAGGACATCGAGCCGGTCAACATGACCCCGGAAGCTATTCCCGCGGCAATGGCCTCCGGCTCGATGCTGATCGGCGTGACCTACGAACCGAGCGTGTCCCAGATCACCAACCTCGAAGGCGGAAAGAAGTTCCACGTGGTCTACTCCTCGAAGGACGCGCCCGGCCTGATCACCGACGTGATGGTGTTCAAGAAGGAGATCATCAAGGCCAAGCCCGAGGTCGTGAAGGCGCTGATCCAGGGCTACATCGACGGCCTCGACTACATGAAGAAGAATCCGGACAAGGCCGCCGCGATCATCGGCAAGGCGATCGGCGTCACGGCGGCCGAGGTCAAGGAGCAGCTGTCCGGCGTCTACAACATGCCGCCGGCCGAGTTCCCCAAGGTCTTCGCCAAGAACAGCAAGGACACCACTTCCCTGTATATCAGCGGGGCGCTGATCGGCGAGATCCTCAAAGCCAAGGGCCAGATCACGACGATCCCCAAGACCGAGGACACTTTCGACGATTCGATCCTGAAAACGATGCTGAAGTAACACCGTGGCCGGGATTCTTCGGCGCATTTTTCGAAATGCGCCCGGCGCCTGGCTGAACATCGCCGCGCTCGCCTACACGCTCGCAGGCTGGGCCTCAGGCCTCGTGCTGCTCGCTGCGGATCCGTGGTACGCCAACGTGGCCGGTGTGCTGCTCACCGGCCACGCCTTGGTCTACAGCGCCTACTTCGTGCACGAGCTCGCCCACCAGAGCGTCTTCAGCTCGGCCGCAGCGAATCACCGCTGGGGCGTGCTGATGAGCTGGATCAACGGTGGCTGCTACGCGCCCTTCCAGGCGTTGCGCCGCAAGCAC
>Ga0137403_10004498_pt1 | contig 16443 bp, 15 predicted proteins | sample CZOMad2_1_16fung_FD_122057 | JGI IMG/M metagenome (GOLD analysis project Ga0137403, IMG submission 122057) | Vadose zone soil fungal communities from Angelo Coast Range Reserve, California, USA - CZOMad2_1_16fungal (Hybrid Assembly) | ecosystem: Environmental > Terrestrial > Soil > Vadose zone...
TACGGCTGCCTCACCGACATTCTTCTCGGCCTAATCGGTTCCGTGCTCGGCGGATGGATTTTCCGCAAACTTGAAATTGGCACCGGCACTGGCGGTTTCATTTACTCGCTTGCCGCCGCCACTGTCGGCGCAGTCGTGCTGGTCGTCATCGTGCATCTCTTCACAGGTTCAAAGGAATAGAGTTTCGCGCCGCGACAACAGGCACGGGCTCCGCTGTGTTACGATTTCCTATTCAGAATCGGAGCTGACATCTCTTTGAGCAAGTCTTCGCAATCGCTTTTCGCAATTCCCCTCGGTGGCCTCGGCGAATTTGGCATGAATATGATGGCGCTTCGCTTCGGCGACGACATCATTGTCATCGACGCCGGTATGATGTTTCCCGAATCCGAACTTCTCGGCATTGACCTCGTCATCCCGGACATCTCGTACCTCAAACAGAACCGCCAGCACGTTCGTGCCATCGTCCTCACCCACGGTCACGAAGATCACATTGGCGCTCTTCCCTACATACTCCGCGATCTGAACGTTCCCGTTTTCGGCACACGCTTTACGCTCGCGCTAGTGAAGAAGCGCCTCGAAGAAGCTGGCCTGCTCGATTCCACAACGCTCCGTGAAGTCATTCCCAGCCGCCGCGTCGAAATCGGCCCGTACGAAATCGAATTCATCCCCGTCACACACAGCACCATCGACTGTGTCGCGCTTGCCGTTCGCACCCCTGTCGGTGTGATCATCCACACCGGCGATTTTAAAATCGACCACACGCCCGTAATCGGTGAAGGCTTCGACATCCCAACCTTCGCGCGTTACGGCAACGAAGGCGTTCTCGCACTGTTTTCTGATTCGACGAACGTCGAGCGCCCGGGATACACACCCTCCGAACGCGCCGTCGTTCCACGTCTTGAAGAACTCTGCCGCTCCGCCCCGCGCCGCGTCATCCTTTCCTGCTTCGCGTCTTCCGTCGCGCGCATTCAACAAGTCATTGACATCGCTGGCCGCGTCGGCCGCAAAGTAGCTTTCGTCGGCCGCAGCATGGTGGACAATGTTGAAATTGCGCACAACCTGGAATGTCTCAACATCCCGGACGGTATGGTTGTTCGCTCTCAGGACATCCGAAGTTTCGAACCACGCAAAATCGTCGTTCTCGCTTCCGGCTCTCAAGCGGAGCCGATGTCTTCCCTCTCCCGCATTGCCGTCGACAATCACCGCTTCGTCTCCGTCGACGAGAACGACACCGTGATCCTTTCTTCGCGCATTATTCCAGGAAACGAAAAAGCCATCTTCCGCATGCTCGATCACATGTTCCGACGCCGCGCGCTCGTCTATTACGACAACTCCGCAGGTATCATCCACGTTTCGGGTCACGCCAGCCAGGAAGAGCAAAAACTTCTGCTGCAACTGGTAAAACCAAAATATTTCATTCCCGTTCACGGCGAATTTCGCCATCTCTTCCGCCACGCTGCGCTCGCGCATCAAGTCGGCGCTGTCTCCGGCGAAATTCTTCTCCTCGAGGACGGCCATTGCATCGAATTCAACGAAGATGGCGCCTTCCGCCGCGAACCGGTCACCGCCGGTCGCGTTCTCGTCGATTCGGGTTCGCTGGAAGAAGTCGAGGAAGTTGTCGTCCGCGAACGCAAACATCTCTCCGAGGACGGCGTCGTCGTCCCGATCATTGCTATCGACAAGCACACTGGCAAGCTCGGATCGCAACCTGAAATCGTCAGCCGCGGTTTCATCAGCGACAATGGCAGCGATTTGATGGCAGGCGCACGCGATATTGTTTTGCGCACGATTAACACTTCCAACCCCGAAGAAATGTCCGACTGGTCCGTTATCAAGGAAAAAATCCGCGTCGACCTAAAACGCTACATCAACAAACAGACCTCAAAACGCCCTCTCATCCTGCCCGTCATCCTCGAAGTCTGATTCGTCTAAACCCTCCTTTTTCAACTGTTCGCGTTTCGGTTATACGGAAACTTTTGATTCACACAATCCATTTTTCGAGCGGCCCTACTGTAGCGTTACCTCAGATTTCGCCCCGAAACACGGCAACACCGCGCGCCTCATAGCGTCAAACTTTGCATATCGCAATCGCGCTTCTTCGGCAGCGTTCAGCGAACACCGGAGAAAATCTTCGCGACTTTCGAAAGGATTCTTATGAACTCCAAGAACATTTCCAAAGGTCTTTTGCTTGGTGCTTCTCTCTTCCTGGCTACGGCTGCCTTCGCAGGAGAAAAAGCCTCGGTGAAGGTCTACGAGAACGTCAAGCTCAACGGCAAAACAATCGCTCCCGGCAAGTACGATCTCGAATGGACCGGCACCGGCCCGGACGTTCAACTGAACATTCGCAAGGGGAATGACACCGTTGCTTCCGCTCCGGCAAAAATCACTCCCGTGGCCAACGCTCCGGCCGGCAGCGGTTACTCCACCAAAGCCGAAGGCGACGGCTCCAAGTCGCTGACGTCCGTTTTCATCGCAGGCAAGAAGTACACGATCGAACTCGGCGCGGAAGTTGCTGCTGCTCCAGCCAAATCGTCCGAAACCGCCGGCAACCAGTAATTCACTCCTCACGAACCGTTTAACAAAGAAGCGCGTCCTTGCTCTGCTCCCGCAGCAAGGGCGCGTTTGTTTTTCGAACGCCGCTTCATCAAATTGAAACGTCGCCCGCTCCCTGAATTTTCCCCGCGATTCGTCCTTACCCGTTACAATTGATGTTTCGAGGATTCGCCGTGTCGTCGCCCGCATCGCCTCTGACCGGGAAAGCTCCCAGCCGCTCCGCCTTCACCTTCATCCTGGTGATGGTAGGTTTTGATTTTCTTTCCTTCGGCATCATCGCACCAATTTTTCCGGATCTGATTCGCTCGTTCGAAGGCGGTAACTTTTCACGCGCCTCGGTCATGATCGGCTATTTTGGCCTCGCCTGGGCCACGATGCAGTTCATTTTTTCTCCAATTCTCGGCGCGTGGTCTGACCACTTCGGCCGCAGGCCTGTCATTCTCATTTCGTGTTTCGGCCTTGGCATCGACTACATCCTGATGGCGCTCTCGCCGTCGCTCCGCTGGCTCTTTCTTGGCCGCGTCATCTCTGGCATCACAACCTCCAACGTTTCCACGGCATTTGCGTACGTCACCGACACGACCGTTCCGGAAAATCGTGCCAAAGCCTTTGGAATGATCAGTGCCGCTTTCGGCCTCGGCTTCGTCATCGGTCCCGTCGTTGGCGGCATCCTAGGTCATTACGTTCATCTACGCGCCCCTTTCTGGGCTGCCGCCGCACTCAGCCTGATCAACGCCCTTTACGGCTTCTTCGTTTTACCGGAATCGCTCCCGAAGGAGCGTCGCGCCAAGTCCGCGTGGCACATGGCCAATCCGCTTGGCTCTCTCAATCTGTTCCGCTCCCATCCAGAACTCAGCGGCCTCGCCGTCGTCGTCACGCTCTACTATCTCGCGCACCAGTCGCTCATGTCCGTCTGGGCGATCTATTCGGAATACCGTTACGCGTGGAACAGTCGCGACGTGGGCATTTCTCTCGGTGTTGTCGGCGTGAGCGCCGCCTTAGTCTCGGGCACGCTCGTCGGCCCGTACGTCAAAAAATTCGGTGAACGGTTCAGCCTCGTCTCCGGCCTCGTTTACGGCACCATCGGTTTTCTATGCTTTGCACTCGCTTCCCGTGGCTGGGTTGTTCTCGCAACCATTCCCTTCGTCGCGCTTTGGGGCATCGCAGCTCCTGCAATTCAGTCGCTGATGTCCAAACACGTCGATCATTTCTCCCAAGGCAAACTCCAGGGTGGTATCAATTCTCTTCGAGCACTCACCGGAATGGCCGGGCCAATTCTTTACACACAGATTTTTTCCGCCGCCATCGCGCCTGGCGCGAAGTATCACATTCCCGGTGCTCCCTATTTTGTTGCCGCGCTGCTACTCTCTGGCTCTTTGCTCCTCGCCGTCCACGTGACTCGCAATCGAGCGTTGCCAGCCGCCTCACCAATCGCCACTAGCGCTCCGGCCGACTAGTTCCACCGCCTCAATTCTCTCTTACTTCATCCAGCGCTCCACTCGCACCGGTCCGTTAAACCACATATCGCCTCTATGGTACCGGGGCCTATTTTGAGACCCTGAGCGGTCTACTCCTCCCGACCGCGACGGTACTAGAACTAAATTTGATAACTTGTTTATTTTGAATGGATTACAAGACTCTTGCCACGGACGGCCTGGAGTCGAGTCACTCCGCGCCTAGCCGATTGGACCTGCTCCACCAAGAGGGGAGGTTGGTAAGCTAAGGGACTCTGGGACTCTTCTATTCGAACGTTTTCTGGCCGGCTGAATAGTAAAGGAACTGCACTCCGACTCCCCGCTTTCCGTTTTTTCCGAGTTTTTCCACGTGCGCAACTCGCCCCGTGAAGCACCAGTCCGTCATCTGGCCGGCCATCAGTTGTTCCGGCATACGCAGTCGAATTTCGAGCTCTTCCTTCTGTTCAAAGATCGCGTCCGTGGCAAAATAAACGCCTCGAATCGAAATGTTCATCGACTCGACCGTGTGCTCTTGCCCCGGCGCTCGCTGTAGACTCCGAATCCGCATGGGCACCCGCATGATAAGCCGCCTCGTCAGGCGCTTGTCTTGTGACACAGTTTGACTCCGGTGTTGATCGGCCCGCGTTTGCTCGCCTTCATTAAATTGCACGATTACATTGTAAAAACGCTCTGATAAACATCAAGCAGGTAAACCCCTTAGTACTTCTGTTACCCTACATCCTGTCCGAAAGGGCAAGATCATTCTCCAGATTCGGGAGCCTCTTCTGTGTAACTTTGCCGCCCTCTGATTTTCTGTATTCAAACGGTTCAATCCTGTGTAAAGTACCGCCGTTCGAGCCTGGGAGATTTGCCATGAAGAATTCGCGTGTTTCTCACAACGCCTCCAACAATTCCGTATCACGCCGCAAATTCCTTGCGCAGACCACCGCCACGAGCCTCGGTCTTTCGATCGTTCCGCGCCACGTTCTCGGCGGCCTCGGCTACGTCCCGCCGAGCGACAAACTCAATCTCGCCTTCATCGGCGTCGGCGCGCAGGGCATGCGCGTGATGCTTCATTTTCTCAAAGAGCCGGACGTGCAAGGCATCGCCGTCTGCGACGTCAACAAATCCGGTTCGAACTACCCACAATGGAGCACACACGAATTTTGCAACTCCGTCCGCAGTCTTCTCGGCGTCTCCTCTGGCTGGGACTGGCTCAGCCCCGATGATCCCATCCAGCTCTCGCACACTCTGAAAGTCACCGGCGGAGTCGCTGGCCGTGAACCGGCGCAAAAAATTGTCGATGCCTACAACGCCACCGCCACTCGCTCCGGAAACTCACGCGGCTGTGCGGCCTATTCCGATTACCGCGAACTCCTCGAAAAAGAAAAAGACCTCGACGCCGTCGTCGTCTGCACCGCCGACCATCTCCACGCCGCCATCTCCGCCGCGGCCATGCGCAAACACAAACACGTTTTCTGCCAGAAGCCTCTCACCCACACCATCTACGAAGCCCGCCGCATCTCCGACATCGCCCGCGAAACCGGCGTCGCCACGCAAATCGCCGTCGGCAATCAAGCTTCTGAAGACACTCGCCTCCTCTGCGAATGGATCTGGGCCGGCGCTATCGGCCCCGTCCGCGAAGTACACAATTGGTCCAGCCGCCCCTTCTGGCCCCAAGGCATCGATCGCCCAACTGCATCCGACCCCGTTCCCGATGGCCTCGATTGGGATCTCTGGCTCGGCCCCTCACCCGCGCGTCCGTACAATCACGTCTATCTTCCTTTTTCGTGGCGCGGTTGGGCCGACTTCGGTTGCGGTGCGCTTGGCGATATGGGCTGCTACAGCTTCGACACCATCTTCCGCGTCCTCAAGCTCGAAGCTCCTTCGAGCGTCGAAGCCAGCTCCACCGATCGCTATCCGGAAACTTACCCGAACGCATCGCTCATCAACTTCAATTTTCCCCAGCGCGGCGATATGCCTCCAGTAAAATTCACGTGGTACGACGGCGGCCTCAAGCCTCCTCGCCCCGAAGAACTCGAAGCCGACCGCCCCTTCACCATGGAAGGTGAAGATGGCGAAGAAGGTCTCCTCTTCGTTGGTGACAAAGGAAAAATTCTCTGTGGCTTCAACGGCGCCAAGCCGCGGCTTATCCCCGACGCGAAAATGAAGGCCTTTCAGCCACCGCCCAAGACACTTCCGCGTTCTCCGGGAAACGAACGCGAATGGCTCGACGCCGCAAAAGGCGGCAAAACAAAACCCGGCGGCAATTTCGAATTCTCCGCGCTCGTCACCGAGACTCTTTTGCTCGGTAACGTCGCCTCCCAGACTGGCCAAAAATTAAAATGGGATCGCGCCAATCTCAAAGTCACGAATTCCGAAGCCGCCGACAAGATCGTCAAGCCCGACCGTCGCCCCGGCTGGGAACTGTAGTAGCGTAGCCGCTCTTGTTTACCCCGCAGGGGCTGCGCCGTTTCAGATGGGTAGCGTAGCCACTCCTGGCTGCGCGGTTTTAGCTTTGTGTAGTCCAGGGGACTTTAGTCCCCGGCAATGCTTGGCAAGGTTTCAACTAAACGTCTTCGATGTTGAACTTAATTTTCCCGGAGGCCACAATGTCCAACAAATCTCGCCGCACCTTCCTCAAATCCACCGCCGCCGCATCTATTCTTGCGTCTCTTCCTCTCAGAGCACACGCCAATCCCCTCGGCCTTCCCATCGGATGCCAAACCTGGCCCGTCCGCGAAAGCATCGCCAAGGACTTTCCCGGCACCATCAAAACGCTCGCCGCCGCCGGCTTCCAGTCCATCGAACTCTGCTCGCCCATCGGCTATGCCGACTCCGGCTTCGCTGGCCTCGCAAAATATTCCGCCGCCGAACTCAAAACAATCCTCGCCGACAACGGCGTCACGTGCGTCAGCTCCCATTTCGGCATCGACGAACTCCGCAAAGATCAACCCGCCAGCATCGCCTGGGCTAAAGCGATCGGTCTCACGCAAATGCTCGTCCCCAGCCTCAGCGGCCCCAAAAATCCCACGCTCGACGACGTAAAACGCATCGCCGACGAATACAACAAAATGGGCGAACTCGCCGCAAAATCCGGCATCCAGCAAGGCCTCCACAACGAAGGCTTCGAACTCAGCCACGTCAACGGCAAACGCACCTACGACCTGCTCCTCGAACTCCTCGATCCCAAACTCGTCAAATTTCAATTTCAAGTTTCCACCATCGCTGACGGCTACGACGCTGCCGAATACCTCACCAAATATCCCACCCGCTTCATCTCCATGCACGTCCAGGGCTGGGACCTCAAGAAGAACACCTACGCCGTCGTCGGCCAGGACTCCCTCGACTGGAAAAAAATCTTCTCCGCCGCCAAATCGGCCAACATCAAAAACTATTTCGTAGAAATGCATCTCGACCTCATGCGTGCCAGCGTGCCTTATCTCCGTAATCTACAAGTTTGATCGGCCGCGGTTACAGAGGCCGGTGCGGGGAAAGAATCTCAAGGAACTCTCGGGAAGTGACAATCTTTGTGCTGCGCCAATATCGTGGAAAGTGCTTCAAGTTCCCCGTCACAAGGTAATCCGCGCGAGCCGCTTCCGCGCACTCCAGGAATTTGTCGTCACTCGGGTCGGCAGCCGCCCTGACTTCCCTTTTCGGATGAATCTTGCGCACATGGTTTTCGATAAACTGCAGCAGCTGGAGTCGTCTACCCCGCCGCAGCCTCAATTCCGGTCTTTTCAGTACTGTTCTATATTCAAGCAAGATGCCATCCGACACAAAAAGCATGGCAGGCTTCGTCGTCGCCACCAGCAACACCATGCGTTGCGGCCCTTCTGGCTTGAGCGCTGCTGACACGACTATGTTCGTATCAACGACTAGCCTGAGCGAAATCATCGATGCTTTTTCAATTTCGTTCTCGCGGCTTTGATGACCCGGTCGATCTCCTCGTCGGTCATCTTGTCCGTCCCTCGCTTCTTTGATTCTTCTCCGATGATCCGCAATATCTCCGGCTCGGGAGCTGCAAGCTTTACGTAGTCCCGAATGCTCAACAAAACCGCTCTTGGCGTTCCTCTTTTCTCGATCAGTATCGAACCTGGCTCTTTATCGAGTTGGTTGAGCAATTTGCCGAAGTTTGATCGCGCCCGCAGCGCTGAAATCACAGTTTTCTTAGCCGGTTTCTGCATTTCAAACTCTCCACTTCCACTTATTAAAGTGTACAGTTCATTTTTCACGTCGTCAACGTCCGGCCATCCGCCTAAATCCGCAAAAACAATTTCTTCCGGTACATCCAAAACAAAATCAGCCAGTAAATCAGCAGCATCGCTATCCCTTGCATCAACGGTTTCAATGCCTCGCCCGCAAAAGCAAACGCCCTCGGCCCCAAATGTGTGTCAAACGACGACATCACAAAATCCGGCAACAAATGCGCAATCAAATACGCCGCAATCGAGTTCATCCCAATCACAACCAGCGGAAATGCCCACTTACGGTAGCCTTTCTCCTCGATAATCCACGCGAACGCCGCCAACGTCAGAAAACAAATCCCGCCGCTAAACAACGTCCAACTCGGCGTCCAAATCCGCTTAACCACCGGGCAAATCCCCGCCACATGCAGCAGCGATCCCGCAGCGATTCCTACAACACCCGCCAGCAGCAACTTTCGAAACGGAATCTTCGGCGCCTCCGCGCGCAACCATCGCCCCGCCATCAACCCTAAAATCATCGTGCCCAGCGTCGGAATAAAACTCAGCGTCAGGTATCCGCCTTCGTTGAACACAAACGGTTTCACCCGTGGAAAAAGATTCAGAAACCATTGGTCGAACGCATTCCCAAAATTCGCATTCTTATTCCAATGACCCATCAATCCGCTGTAGTGATGCGTCCAATCCGCCGGCACACCCACCGATTGCCAATCGAATCCCGCCCCCGCGGCGGGATAAAGCGCCCAGGTCAGCCAATAGCCAAACAAAAGCGCAGCCAGCGAAATCCATTGCCATTTCTCTTTCGCGTATCCCAGCAGAAAGAGGAAAACGTATCCAAGCCCAATCTGCGTCAGCGTATCTTCAAATGTGAAATACGTCTGTGGCTGCCCCAGGGAACGCAGGAAAAATCCAAGCACGATCAGAATCAAAGACCGCCAAATCGCATGACCCAGCTGATTCCCGAAACTCTTGCCCTTAGCCACGCGGCTCGCAATCGAGTACGGCAGCGCCACTCCCACCAAAAACGAAAATCCTGGCTGAATCGTGTCGTGCAGCGAACAACCCGCCCACTCCACGTGGCTCTGGTTGAAGCTCAAGAATCGCCAGAACCAGTTCCCCGGAAAAGAGCGCGCCACTTCCGAAAACCGCAGCACTTCCGCCATCATCAACAGCATCACGAATCCGCGATACGCGTCCACCGCCACGTTGCGGCGCGGAACTGCTTCCGTCGTCACCGTCGTGTTCGCCATTAAATCGATGCCCCGTTTCGCTGCTGCCATTTTCCGCGCGTAAAGTCCGGGAACTTCACCGGCGCGCTTCCCTGCGCCACGGATTTTTCGCTCAACGCCGCCGGCGCGCTCCAACTCGCCGCGTCATACACATCCATGTCCGGCGCAAGCCCATCCCTCATGCACTGCACCAGCCGGTAAAACATAATGAAGTCCATCCCGCCGTGGCCGCGTCCCTTCGCCGCTTCCCCTTCTTCCTTCCATAGCTTGTGCCCGTATTTTTCTTTGTACGGCGCAATTCCGGTCCATGCTTCTTCTCCCGGCTGGCCGTCGAAATAAATCCGCTCCGGATAATCCCGGAATATTCCTTTCACTCCGCTAATCTGGTTGATTCGGTCGTACGGCCGCGGATTGCTTACGTCGTGTTGCAGCATAATCGTCAATCCATTCGCTGTTTTGATAAGCGAAGTGTTCATGTCGCCGCAAACATATTTTTCTTTCCACTTCGGACTGTCCTTTGGAATTTTCGCCTCGCGGTACGCTTCAAAACCCTTTTGCGGCGAACTCATCGACACCAGGTAGTCGAACCGGTCTCCTCGATTGATCCCCATGTAATTCGACACCGGCCCCAGTCCATGCGTCGGATAAAGATTGCCGTTCCGCGTCGTATGCGGCGCGCGTCTCCAAAGCCCTTCGCCCTTGTCTCCAAAAATCTCTTCCCGCAAATCGTGAAGATAAGCCGCTTCTCCATGCAACAAGTCGCCAAACAGTCCGGCGCGAATCATATTCAGAATCAGCAGCTCGTTTTCTCCGTAGCAGCAATTCTCCATGATCATGCAGTGCCGCCGCGTCTTCTCCGACGTATCCACAATCTGCCAGCACTCTTCCAGCGTATTCACCGCCGGAACTTCCACTCCAACGTGTTTCCCCGCATTCATGCTGGCCAACGCCATCGGCGCATGCCAGTCCCACGGTGTCGCAACGTAAATAAAATCCAGATCATCCCGCTTGCACAGATTCTCGAAGTCATGGTCTCCGTTCGTATAAAGCTCCGGCTTCTTGCCGCCGGCTTTCTCCACCATTCCCTGCGCATGAACCGCCTTCTCGCTCACCACATCACAAATCGCATTCACCTGCACATGCTCGAGCGCCAGCAAATTCCCCAGCATCCCCGTCCCGCGTCCACCCACACCAATGACGCCCACACGCACAACATCCCGCGTCTCAAATTTCACGCCAACCATCGTCGCGTTCGTCGAAGCCGCGTCAGCAGACGCGCTCGCTGGCTGCTCTAGCCCAAGCACCGGCCCGTCGCCAATCGTCAGCCCCGCGCCAATCAGTCCGACGCTCGTCTTCAGCAATTGCCTTCGCGAAACCTGCCGCTCTTCGTTCTTCTTTCCATCCGTTGTCATAAATCACCGCCCTTGGGAGTCCCGCGGTTTTATAGCTCGCCCCGCGCCGCTTGGCAATGTTATTTCCTAAACTTCCGCGAAGCCAAGCTTTGAAATTCTGACGACGTATTTACAGGACGTACAGCTGTTCCATTTCCATCCCACCGCTCAGTTGTTTCGAACGATTCCTTCGCTTACCCTTTCTTGTTCGCGCTGGCGTGGATCTTTTCGCGTGTTCGCTCTGCCTCGAAGCGCGGCCGTGAACGGAATTTTCTTGATGATGGGCAACCGGTTCAATCAGCGTCTCCAAAAACATTCTCAGCAAGACCAGACAGAAAATCTGCCAAATTTTCCTGCGCCGCTAACACCCTTTAGAATGAACACTTATAGATGTGTATCAAAACAAATGACTTTAAACCCTTTAGAATCCGCACTTACGCAAAAACGGGGGAGGGGGGTGTCCATGGATTTATCCGATTTCCCATGCCACCGCTCGCCGTTCGCCGCCTCCCTCCGACCCCTTTCCGTTTCTTGCTTGCTTGCCCGCGCCGGAGTACTCTTCCTTGGTTTCGCCAGCCCGTGCATTCGCAAGGAGGCCTCCTATGGCAACAGCAGTCCTGGAACCCACCATTAAAATCAGCGCCAACAAACTTCTCATCAACAACAAATGGGTCGACGCCGCTTCGGGCAAATCCTTCCCCACCATCAACCCCGCCACCGGCGAAGTCATCACTCACGTCGCCGAAGCTGACGCCGCCGACGTCGACAAAGCTGTCGCCGCCGCCCGCGCCGCTTTTGAAAAAGGCGCGTGGAAGAAAATGCCCGCTTCGCAGCGCGGCCTGCTCATGAACAAGCTCGCCGACCTCATCGAAAAGCACGCCGACGAACTCGCGCAACTCGAAGCGCTCGACAACGGCAAGCCCTACAGCGTCGCGCGCGCCGCCGATCTTCCTCTCACCATCGCGTGCTATCGCTACTACGCCGGTTGGGCCGACAAGCTCCAGGGAAAAACCATTCCCGTCACCGGCCGATATTTCACCTACACCAAGCACGAGCCCGTCGGCGTCGTCGGCCAAATCATTCCCTGGAATTTTCCGCTTCTCATGCAAGCGTGGAAACTCGGTCCCGCACTCGCAACCGGTTGCACCGTCGTCATGAAGCCAGCTGAACAAACACCGCTCTCCGCGCTTCGCGTCGGAGAACTCATGCTCGAAGCTGGTTTTCCCGACGGTGTCGTGAATCTCCTCCCCGGCTACGGTCCGACTGCCGGCGCCGCAATCGCGCGCCACATGGACGTCGATAAGGTCGCGTTCACCGGTTCCACCGAAGTCGGCCATCTCGTGATGAAAGCCGCCGCCGAAACAAATTTGAAGCGCGTCACGCTCGAACTCGGCGGCAAAAGCCCCAATATTATTTTCAACGACGCCGACATGGAAAAGGCCGTCGAGGGCGCGCACTTCGCGCTCTTCTTCAATCAAGGCCAGTGCTGCTGCGCCGGTTCGCGTACTTTCGTCGAAGAAAAGTGCTACGACGAATTTGTCGACCGCAGCGTTGCGCGCGCCAAAAAGCGCATCGTCGGTAATCCCTTCGACAAGAACACGGAACAAGGCCCGCAAGTCGATCAGGAACAGTTCAACAAAGTCATGGGCTACATCGAATCCGGCAAGAAAGAAAAAGCCAAACTCGTCGCTGGTGGCAATCGCGTTGGCGATAAGGGCTATTTCATCGAACCCACCGTTTTCGCCGACGTGCAGGACAACATGAAGATTGCCCAGGAAGAAATCTTCGGCCCGGTCATGTCCATTCTCAAATTCAAGGACCTCGGCGAAGTCGTCGAGCGCGCCAACAAAAATATGTACGGCCTCGCCGCCGCCGTCTGGACCCAGGACATCACCAAGGCTCACGCCATCGCCGACTCCGTTCGCGCCGGCACCGTCTGGGTCAATTGCTACGACGTGTTCGACGCAGCGGCTCCCTTCGGCGGCTTCAAACAATCCGGCATCGGCCGCGAACTCGGCGAATACGGTCTGGCTAACTACACCGAAGTCAAAACCGTGACCATAAAGCTGTAACAAAAATAGGAGCACCCGTAGGGGCACGATATATCGTGCCCCTTTCAAGCAAGATGTAAAACGTGAGAGGCGCGATCGCAACACAAAGTAACAAACAAACAGCATCGTCATCCTGGACGAAGCGAAGGGCCTCAACGTAAGGAGCACGCAACCAAGTGATCCGACTTCCAAATCGTACCGGCAGCACCCGGGCGGCCATCACGGCCGCCCGCCGCGCCTCAGAAGCCGTCATTTCGACCGGAGTCCGCGGAGGGAGAAATCTCTCTTCGATTCGGACGGTCATCGCGATTTTCATTTTGCTGACGGCTGCTGCTCCAATTTTTTCCCAAGACAATTCCCTCGCCTTCAAACGCGCGCAACACCTGCGCCACGGCATAAACCTTAGCCACTGGTTCTCCCAAGTCTTCGATCCCAAGGGCTACACGAAAGAACATTTCGACGCCTACGACACCGCGCAAGATATTGCCCTCATCAAAGCGATGGGCTTCGATCACGTTCGCTTCGCTCTCAATTGCGATCCGATGTTCCGACGCGGCCAGGCCGATCGCATCCCCGCGGAATATTTGGCGATGGTCGATGCCGCGGTGAAGATGATCCTCGATCAAAACCTCAACGTCATCATCGACATCCATCCCGAGAGCGACTTCAAGCAGAAATTAGCAAGCGATGACACCTTCGTCGAACAATTCGAGGACTACTGGCGCGCGCTCGCAAAACATTTCTCGTCGCTCGATCCCGAAAAAGTTTTCTTTGAAGTTTTGAACGAGCCGGAATTCAAAGACCGATACCGCTGGATGGGCGTGCAAGCGCAGCTCGCGCGCGCCATTCGCGAAGGCGCGCCGAACCACACCATCATCGCCGCGGGAGCCCATTGGTCCTCATCGAATGACCTTCTCTTCCTCGAACCGTTGCACGACCCCAACGTCATTTATAATTTTCATTTCTATGACCCGGACATCTTTACTCATCAAGGCGCAACGTGGTCCACCAATTTTCAGCACTACCTCGCGAATCTTCCGTATCCGTCGACCCCTGAAAACGTAGCCGCCGCGCACGCGCAGGTCCCCGACGCGATCAACCAACAAACCGTCGAGCATTACGGCCTCGCCCGCTGGAATGCCGCGCGCGTTGACGCAGAAATTGCCGAAGCGGCTGCCTGGGGTAAGAGGTGGAACGTTCCGCTTACCTGCAACGAATTCGGCGTCTATCGTGGCACTTCCAACCCAAACTATCGCGCTGCCTGGATCCACGACGTCCGCACCGCTCTCGAAAAATACAATATCGGCTGGACCATGTGGGACTACGCCGGCGGATTCGCCGTCGTCACCCGCAAAGATGGCGTCACCACTCCCGACCCAATCACCATCAAAGCCCTCGGCCTGACCGTCCCGACAGCGCCGCCGTCATCGAAGCCATGAGATGCTCATTTATCTTCCGCGCTCGCGGTACATCCGATTTACACCTTTCATCATTTTTCTCAACTCCTTCGTTCGCTGCGCGCGCAGCGCATCATCTTGTTTTGACTCGAGAAACTGCTCCTCGCGCTGCAGCTTGTGATAGTTTGCGAGCCGTTCTTCATCCATCGCTTCACGCACCGCGCAACCCGGTTCGTCTTTATGTAAACAGTCCCGGAATTTGCACCCCAGCGCTAACGCCGCAACATCGGCAAACGCGCGCGATATTCCCTCGCTCGCATCCCACAATTGCAGTTCCCGCATTCCCGGCGTGTCAAGCAGCACTCCTCCGCCAGGCACCACAATCAACTGCCGCGAAGTCGTCGTATGCCTACCCTTGTCGTCGCCATCGCGCACTTCCTTCGTCGCTTGAATTTCTCTGCCGAGGATCGCGTTGATGAGAGAAGATTTTCCAACGCCGGAAGAACCGAGAAGCGCGGTCGTCCCGCCGGTGCGCACAATTCCCCGCAACTCTACGATTCCGTCGCCGCTGACGATACTCGCGGCAACTGTTCGCGCCCCCATTGCCGCTTCGTTTGCTTGCGCGCGAAGCTTGGAAACGTTTTCGCAGAGATCGGCTTTGTTCAAAACGATGATGGGACGCGCGCCGCTTTCCCACGCAAGCGTGAGATATCTTTCGATGCGCCGCGCGTTGAATTCGCGGTTAAGCGAGCTGACAAGCAGAACCGTGTCGACGTTCGCGGCGACGATTTGCTCTTCCGTTTTTTTGCCGGCGGTCTTGCGCGAGAATTTGCTTCGCCGATCAAAAACAAAATGAATTGTCGATCGCCCACCATGTTCTTCGGCAAGAACCCAATCGCCGACTGCAGGCAACATTTCGCGCGAAGCCGCTTCGTGGCGAAGCTTCCCGCGCAACTCAGCCCAGCGTTCGCCAATTTCCGAAATGGTTTTGTACAGTCCGCGATTTTCTTCGCTGATTCTTGCGCGAACCAAGCCTTCGGATTTCTTCGACTTCCATTGCCTCTGGAAAAATTCACACCAGCCCAATTCCTGCAATGAATACACGCGAATCTCCTCTGGTGCACAGAAACGCGGTGCGTTTCCGGCGGAAAAAGGAATCAGACGAGAAGGAGAGCGTTTCGCGGGGAAGAATCTGCTTCGTGAAAAGCTAGAGAAGACGCACGGAGGCAAACTCATCCCGGCGGATGACTTCGGTTCGCACAGGCGCCTCCAGGAAAGAAGTAAAAGCTCGCTGCGGCAGGCCGCAGCAAGAGGAGCATAACAGAGTTCAGAACCGTGCAAGCAACGATTTGCGAAATTCAAATCGTTCACGCCAAACGTCAGTCTGGCCTAGAATCGGGGCCGTGAGCATCGCCGTCCGCCAAGCCGACGCCAAGGATTTTCCAGCTCTTTTCAAGCTGGATCAAAAATGCTTTCCGGCGGGCATCGCTTACTCAAAAACGATGCTGAAACATTTCATGGCGCAGCCCGGCGCGGAATGTCTCGTGGCAGTCGATGAAAACATAATTGTCGGATTTATGTTGACGGAAGAAAACCCGCCACTCGGCCACGTGATGACTTTGGACGTCGCCGAATCGCATCGCCGAAAAGGGATTGGAACGTTGCTATTGCAGGAGAGCGAAAACAATTTGCGATTCCGCGGCGTGCGCACAATGCTGCTCGAAACTGCGCTGACGAATGAAGCGGGCGTTGCGTTCTGGCAGCGGCATGGATATCGTATCGAAGCGGTTTTGAAAAACTACTATCCCGGTCATCTGGATGCGTACGAAATGCGCAAGCGATTGCCGGCGATGCGGGAGCAAAAGGCTTGAGCGATTACATCCTGTCGGTTTTGCTGGGAATCGTGGAAGGCTTGACGGAATTTCTGCCGGTGAGCTCGACGGCGCATTTGCGAATCACGGAAGCGTTGCTGCATCTCCAGCTAAGCGATCCATACTGGAAAATGTACAGCATCGTTATTCAACTTGGGGCGATTCTGACGCTGCCGATTTATTTCCGCGCGCGCATCGCCAAGTTTCTCTCGACATTTCCGAAAGGCGAGCGCGGCGATCGCACTGTGCTCACGCATCCGCTAAGCCTGGTGATGATTGCGTTCGTTGTGAC
>Ga0137403_10004499_pt1 | contig 16439 bp, 16 predicted proteins | sample CZOMad2_1_16fung_FD_122057 | JGI IMG/M metagenome (GOLD analysis project Ga0137403, IMG submission 122057) | Vadose zone soil fungal communities from Angelo Coast Range Reserve, California, USA - CZOMad2_1_16fungal (Hybrid Assembly) | ecosystem: Environmental > Terrestrial > Soil > Vadose zone...
TGGAGGCGCTTGTAAAAGAGCGTTATGGTCGCGAGGAGTGGTCGAAAAAATTCTAGACATAGCCCAGTGGAATCTTCGGTCGGGCGCGGTGAACTCGAAAATTAAGTCGGCCGTGAGGAGAAAGTTGGTGGCGGTGGACAGATTCGAACTGTCGACTCCGCGGATATGAGCCGCGTGCTCTGACCAACTGAGCTACACCGCCAGTGGACCGTTATTATGGATGGGGAAAGGATCAAGCCTCAAGGAAAAGCCGGAGCTAAGTTCCACTTTCGCTGCACGGAAGTGCTATTGACGCTCCTTCTTCCTCGGCTGATTTGGTAAAGAACTTTCTCATCTACTTCGAGGCATGTCAACATATTGCCGTAAACCAGTCCGGTGTCCAATCCGACTTTGTAGGGAAGATCGTATAACACCGTCGGTTGCGGGGTATGCCCGAAGAGAACGGTACAAGGAAGCATATGAGAGCTATAGATAAATGTGTTTCTGATCCAAAACAATTCCTCATCGGTTTGCTCGGCGAGAGTCTTTCGCGGGTGAATTCCCGCGTGTACACACAAGAATGGATTCATCACATAGTAGCTTTCCAACCGCTCAAAAAAAGCCAGGTGCTCGGCGGGGATTATCGAGAGGACTTCATGAGGCGCCGGCCTACTTGGCGCGATCCCGTAGCTTTCAAAGGTCGCCTTGCCGCCGTTTACCAGGAACATGTCGCCGTGCTGGCCATTGAGCCCGAGATACGACAACAGCATGTCCTCATGGTTGCCCTTTAGAAAGACATATTCAATTTCGTGATGTGATTTTTGCTGAGAGATTAAGAATGAGACAACGCCGCGTGAGTCCGGGCCCCGGTCGATGTAATCGCCCAGAAAAACCAAGCGGTCGCCGCGAGCCAATGGTAATGCTTCGACTAAATAACGCAACTCGTCAGCGCAGCCGTGAATATCTCCGATTACGTAGCGACTCATGTTAAGAGAATCCTAAGCTACTCACTGGGCATGTGCAAATGATTCAACAGGTGGAAAATTCGTTTGCATCCCGGTATTCTCTAGCGAAAGAGAGACATTAAATGAAACCGCGCGAGCTCTACTCTAGTCATTTGATGATATCGGGCTTGGTGTGTTTGGTTCTTGGAATTGGCAACTGGACCGTTGGCGCGATCGAAACCAGCAAATATCAAGCTTTGCTATACAAAACCGCCCGAACGGGATTAGAAGAGACCTATCGGAGTTTTCAGGAGCTCGATCACCAGAAAAATGAAGAAGTGCTTCGGCGCATCAACGATGACCGTGAAAAGTTTAACGCGGCGCGCGTCAAGCTAAACTTTTTTTATATTGTCCTGGTTGGTGGAAGGCTGCTGTTTCTTAGCGGCGCACTGCTAATACTGACGGCATTGGTGCGTCTGATTCGACGCGATAGTCAATTGAAAATAAAGCGGCTCTCAGCGCTGCCGAATAAGCATGTAGGATAAGCAGGCGTTCGTTGTTCGGTTACTTCGAAGGCTTGGATTTCTGGTATTTGCGATAGTCATAGCCGGTTGCCATCGCCAGGAGAATATCCTCCATGCCGCCGCTCTTTTCGCGCCGAAGAATCAATAGCCGATCATAGAACTCTTTGAAATCCTTGTAGACGCGCTGGCTATCATCGGTGTTGCGAAGGTAAAAATCCTTGATGCGGGTCACCGTGAAGCGCAGCGCCGAAAATCGCAACTCATTCGGAAACGAATCCCATTCCGGTAGTGAAAGAGGCCGCAAGCTTTCATAGCCCGAAATCAACGCTTCGAATCGGTCGATGCGATAGCGATCATCGATGTAGCAAAGCGCATTGACGGCGGTAGCCAGATCATAAATCAGCTTGCCGCGGCAAGCGGCCTCGAAATCCATCACGCCGGTGAGCCGGTTGCCTTTGAACTTGACGTTATCGGGGAACAAATCGCCGTGAATGATGCCTTTGGGCAGATTATTATCGAGGTAGTTCTCGAGGTAGGAAAACTCATCATCCAAAACCCGCACAATGTTTTTGAGATGCGAGGGGAGTTGGCGGCGGACTTCCCGATAGATCGTGACAATACGGTTGAAGCCAAAACGATTGTCGATGCCTTTTTTGTAGCTGCGCCCGATCAGGTGCAGATTGGCCAAGGCGTGACCGAGGGCACTCAAATGTGCCGGAGTAATCGCCTCGACGGGTAACTCTATGCCATCGAGATAACGGGTCAAAGTCAGATACTTCCCCTGGAAGTCGAGGTGAAATCTGCCGGTCTTGGATTTGATCGGTTGCAGGCAGGGAAAATTCTGTTTTCGAAGGTGAAGTAACAGCTCGAGCTCTTGCTTGAGCTCAAGCTCGCTCTTCACTTCATCGACTTTGGCGAAGAACTTGCCGCGCTTGGTTTCGATGAGATAATGAGTATTTACCGACCCATTTTTTATGCCGCTAAAGGAAACGAGATCACCAAGCGCAAACTCGTCGACGATCTTGGTTATGTCCCTTTTGGAGAGTGCCGTATAGATAGCCATCAAATGGTTTCTTAGTTTTTGCGTTGGGCTTTAGATGTCGAATCCCGAATCGCGTTAACTAGGCTATTTATAACGGAAAATTGATGAAAGGTCAAGATTGCTCGACTTTAGTCTTTGAAATTCAATGAGATAAAGAGATATCCTAATATTGTACTTTATTACGTATACGGCTCGGATATCGCCAAAAGTTGCATAAAGAAATACTCGGGATTTGGTGGACGCGATCCGCCATCGCAATAATTTGGGCTGGGTGAGCTTGGAATCCGGGATGTTGCTCAATGAAACCGTTTGTGGTCGACCGAGATACCCACCACGAGCCTTGCTCCGGCCCGCCAATAGTCGAAATCTAGTTTCCGAATTGGTTCGAAATGGAGTGAAGTCGACGGGCCGGCCGCCGGTCGAGTGATTTGCCAGGTCGTCGTGAAGCTCATCGACAAGTGCGATTGGGGTATGCCGCCAGAACTGCCGCCCGAACAATAAGTGGCGATTTCTTTTTTTTCTTGACAAGGATAGCCAGCTTTTCCTAATCTCGCCCCCTAAAATCAGAGGGAAGTCTCTTTTTCAGTCTGAGATAGGCCTGACCGTTGGGAATCGGCCCCATTCCTTACGAGCTTCGAGGATGGAAGAGAGACGCAGCAATAACCGTGATCGGCTTTGGGGCGAGCACGAATGAGTGGCATACCAAGTTGCGGCGTATGCAAGGGAGGTTCGGATAATGGCGAGCGGCAAGGTTAAATGGTTTAACAACGCGAAAGGTTACGGATTCATCGAGAAAGAAGGCGGCGGCGACGTATTTGTTCATTACAGCGCGATTCAGGGGGACGGATTTAAGACGTTGAATGAGGGCGAGAATGTCGAGTTTGAAATAACCCAGGGAGAAAAGGGGCCTCAAGCCGTTAATGTTGTGAAACGAATGTAATAGTTGTTCTGGCAAGCGCCGGGTTCAAGGCGAGCCGGCGCTTGCAGCATTATCTTCAGGCCGTGCAAATTTCCACTGCAGGTTTCCTAGCCTTTAGTCGGCCGAAAAACAATTCATCAGCAAGATCGGTCTGCAATCGCAAGTGTCTGTGGAGCAAGGTGACAAAGGTGCCGGCGCAGATCGATTTGTCTAGTGATAAGAAAAATAGTAGCTTGGCAAGAGCAAGGAAATTGGTCGGGATCGGCTTAGAACAGACAAGCAAAAATCTATGGCACAATCAAATCTCAATAGCGGAGCACGCTTCGGGCAGGAAAAGCTCCTTTCGGAGACGGTTGTGTTAACGCGTCTCGACAAGGCCGTTGGTTGGGCGCGCAAGTATTCGCTCTTTCCGTATCCCTTCGCTACCGCATGCTGTGCGATGGAATATATGTCGCTGTCGATGTCGCCGTACGATATCGATCGATTCGGCGCGCTGCTGCCACGTTTCAGCCCGCGCCAAGCTGATTTGTTAATGGTTATCGGCACGGTGAACCACAAACTCTCTCCGGTGTTAAAGCGCGTCTATGACCAGATGTCCGAGCCGAAGTGGGTAATGGCCTTCGGAGCTTGCGCCGCAAGCGGCGGCTTCTATGACAACTATGCGACGGTTCAAGGCATTGATCGAATCATTCCTGTCGATGTTTACGTTCCCGGCTGTCCACCCCGTCCGGAAGCGGTTTTAGACGGTCTCATGGAACTACAAAAGCACATAGCTTCGCAGAAACATCCAATCGGTTAGTCGCGGTATTTCTGTTCGACCGCCGGTCAAATTTTCAATGAAAGTAGGCTTTTCAAATCGCCGGGTGAGCTTGATGCCGGTTGCGGTGATCGAGAATTGTGAGTGAATTCATGGCCGAGGAAGAAAATGACCCATTGGCATCGCCGCGCGGGGATTTTTTTCACCAAGGCGTCATCACTAAATTATTTCCGTCAAACAACACGGGCGTTGTGCGGACCGAGAGCGGCCGGGAGCTGACTTTTTCCTATGAGTTAGTGGTTCTCGTGGGCGAGGCGAAATCACCGCTCGATCTAAAGGTCGGCGACCCGGTGGGTTACGATCTCGGGTGGACGTCGAACGGGCTAAGAATTACTAAGCTCAAAACTTATCCGAAAACAGGCGGCGAAACCAATCACTCGGGCTCAGAAGGGCAGAGAAGTTAAGGCGAGGATCTGCCGCCCCAAAATTTCCCCGACAAAGACTCCCAGTAGCGCTATATAAAACAATCCCGTGGCGGCCATGGTATGCGGTATCTGTAGCGTCCGCCAAATCATCCAAGATAGAATTAACGGCGCGATTTGGCCGGTGATCACGCGGGTAAGCAGTAACGTGGAATGATATTGCCACAGTCGATGTAGGCCAAGCCGGCTCTGCGCCGAGCCAAAAAAGTAAAGCGTGGGCAGCGATAGTGCAAAAGACGCGCATTGAACGATCAACGCAATAACAAAAAACTTATAGATGCGGATGAACGGATCTAAGCTCTGTCCGGTGTCGATCAAGTACCAGTGGCCGATTAGCATGCCGACGGTGACGCTGCCAAGCAGCAGGGACGATGAAAAAAACGTCGTCGGGTAAACCAGGGTTTCGACCGAAACCAACGATGCGTGATAGAAGCTATGGGCGCTGAATATAAGTCCTGCCAACCCCGTCAGCACGCACGACGCGAAGCTGCGCGCCCGAAAGGCTTGTCGTTCGCCCCATAGAGAGATCATATAGCAGGAAAAAAAAACCATGAATGCGACGTGAAAAAGAACTTCGAGGCCGACCCCCCAATTAAGATGCTCTGACAAACTCTGCCAATAGAAGGTGCTTTTGCCCCACAGACCGAGCAATGCGATGGCATAGAGAACGCCGGCCGTCGATTTGTAAAATGCGCGCTCGATTTCATGAAACGGCGTACCGGCCAACGCGAAAAGACCGCCCAATGCGACCTGATAAAAGAAAATCAAAAAACTGCTGGAAAACCCTTGCATGGTTTGGTTCTCAAGCCTCAGTGTCTGCGAGACTTTTCCGCAACGTGCATGCATACCGCGCCGTTCATAAACTTGCGGGTCGCGACATTTGCAAATCCGGCGCGTTGGATCAGCTTTTCGACATTCTCGGCGGTATGAAACTGGCGAACCGATTCAGACAAATACTGGTACGCATCGCGGTCGCTCGATAACAGTGCGCCGATCCGGGGCACCAGGCGATAAAAGTAAATGGAGTAAAGTGTCGAGAACCAGCTCGCGGACGGCGGATACATGTCTAAAGAAACGAATTTGGCGCCGGGCTTGAGGACGCGGAACGCCTCGGCAAATAAAAGCGCCAAATCGGAGACGTTGCGCAACACAAAGGCCGTCATGGCGCCATCGAAGATTGCGTCCCTAAACGGCGAAGCCATAGCGCTGCCCATGACAAACGCGGTGTTTTCACCCTGCGTAAATGTGACCTGTTTGGTGCAGGCTAGCTTTAGCATTTTCAGGGAGAAATCCAAGCCGACGATGCGCGCCTTGCCCCTGGCCTCCTTTACCGCGGTGAACGCGAGATCGCCGGTTCCGGTGCCGATATCGAGAAGAAGCGAATTTTCGCCCGTCAGAATGCTGCGAATCGCTCGACGCCGCCAGCGCACGTCAAGGCGAAAACTGATGACGCGATTGAGTAAATCATAGCGTCCCGCAATCCGGTCGAACATGTTCTGGACGGCTCGGTCGCGCGGAGAGTTTAAAGCGGACATCAGCAAAGAGCTAAACTACAGGATCGACGCGGGGAAGAGCGTTGAGATGTCCTTAGAAATCTCGATCGATGATCAGCTGCACTAGAGTTTTGAGTCCGTTGCGGTACAGCGATGGCGGCAGTTTTTTGACCGATTTAAGGGCTTCTTGAGCGTAGCGCTTGGAGAGCAATTTGGCTTCCTGGATCGCGGAACTCGTCTTAATGGCCGTCAATCCGGCTAAAATTTGCTCCTCGGTCGGCTTGCTGCAGTCGAACGTTTTACGAACCGTCGCGTCGCCGCCGTTCATGGCCAGAATGATCGGCAAAGCGGGGTTACCGTCGCGCAAATCCATCCCGGTCGGTTTGCCGAGCAGCTCGGCATTGCCCACCACGTCAAGAATGTCATCGACCATCTGGAACGCGATGCCCATGTTCAGTCCATAACGTTCGGTCTCGTCCACCAAAGAAGGATGGGCGCCGGCGAGATACGCGCCGACTTTCGCGCCGGTATGGAAAAGCGATGCGGTTTTCCGTTTGACGATCTCCAAGTAGTGTTCAATCGTCACGGCCCGGTTGCGATTGAAATGGCTCTGCAAGATCTCCCCTTCAGTAAGCAGCGTGCAGGCGTCCGCAGTCCATTGAACTACGGTCTCGTCGAATTTTCCGGCGAATTCAAAGGCCTTAATGAATAGAAAATCTCCCGCGACCAGCGTCGACTTGAGGCCGAATTTCTTGAATGCGGAAACTTTACCCCGGCGCGTCTCGGCGCCGTCTATGATGTCGTCGTGTAGCAGTGTGGCGGTGTGAATAAGTTCGATTGCCGTAGCGATATCGACGATGTCCCGGATGCGTTGTCCGCCAAAGGCGAAATACGCTAAGAGCGTCACCATCGGCCGGACTCGCTTACCTCCGCCATGGATCAAATGCGCGGAAATATCGGTGAGATCGCGCTCTCGGGAACCGATGGCGCGAACAAGATTCTCTTCGACGAGTTGCAGCTCCTCGGTGACGCAGCTAAACGGATCATTGCTTCCCTGAAGCAAGGGAATTCTCCGTTCGACATCGAGTGCAATGCTGGAATCTGCCGGCGATGTATTGATTTTTGTTTCTCGGATCAGAGACGCTCCGCGCGCCGATCAAAAGCTAGCTCGGAAAATGGCATAGATCACTGGATTGGTCAAGTCAGACTTGGCGCCGCGATGATCGCGCCAGAGCGCGCCATGAATCGTTCGGCAGCGAGCCGAAATTCATCGCGCGCGGACGTGAAAAAACTCGCTGTGTGTTGAAATATCGGCGATTTTCCTTGACAAAATTGAGCCACCCCGAATATATAACGCCCAAGACCTGGACATTGTTTGATTCGATAAAACATCAAATGGCGTAGAAGGAGGGGAGAGCAATGGAGTTTACATTGTTTATTCTGCGGTGGATTCATTTTTTGGCGGGCATTACTTGGATCGGAATTCTTTATTATTTCAATTTCGTGCAGACGCCGTTTTTCGCGGAGACCGAAGCGCCGGTCAGGATCGGAGCGATTCAGAAGCTGGTGCCGCGCGCGCTGTGGTGGTTTCGCTGGGGCGCGATGGTCACCTTCCTTGCCGGTATCCTGATGTACATTATGCGCATGAGCGAAATGGGCGCTGGGCTGTTCTATTCATCGTCTTATGGTGTGACGATTACCGTCGGCGGCTTGATCGGCACCATAATGTTTTTGAACGTTTGGCTTGTGATCTGGCCTAATCAACAGATCGTCATTGCCTCGACCAATCAGGTAGCTTCAGGTGGCCAGGCCTTGCCCGCCGCCGCAGGCGCCGCTCGTCGCGCTGCTTTGACTTCTCGAACCAACACCGTTTTTTCGATTCCCATGCTTTTTTACATGGGAGCCGCCAGCCATTATTCCGCGATGGTGGGCTCAATGGGTCCATGGGGTTCACACGGATATTTCTGGTTTATAGTGATCGTGATCCTAGGTGCTTTTGAAGCAAATGCGCTGATAGGCACTCAAGGCGTGGCGAAACAGCCGCTCGATTCGGTAAAGGGAGCGCTGTGGTTTGGCTTCCTGTTGACCGGAATCCTGTTTCTTTTAACGCTCGGGCTTACATAAGTCGCGAGCGTTAGTTGGCCAGGTAAGCGGCCAGGTGCGGAATCTCGTTTTTTAAATACGGGAATTGTGGCATCACCTTCGTCGGCCGTTTTGGTTTGTAGCCTGGTGGATAGCTAGTACTGAGCACCCGGGCTTCCAGCAGTTCTTTAGAAGACCCCTTGATAGCCGGGCCGACAGGTCCGTCTCTGGATGGATCGTTGTTGTGGCAAGCCACGCAGTTCGCCAGGTAGATCGCCCTGCCTCTTGCGGCGTCAGCTTTTTTCCCTGACTTTGCCGAGTCGTCTGGATCTTTCGAACAGGCTGCCAGGATGAAAGCACATAATGCGATCAAGAATAGTTTCATCGATAGTCCCGTGGCTCGGTCGAGTTGTTGTCTTCATGTCATCGCGACTATCGGGTTTCAATTCCAATACCGCGGCGATGAATCAGTCTGGCGCACATTCCAAGCTGCTCTAGCGAAATCTACTTCCCTACCGTAAGGATTGCGGGCGCCAACGAACGCGCGCGCCGCTGCTTCGCAGTCGTCACTGACGACCACGAGGGAGAAGCTCGCGGACATTAGAGAAACTTGGGTTTGTATGATAGGTATTGACCTTACGACTTGGTGCGAAAGGGGGGAATCGAACCCCCACGGGAGTTACCCCACAGGATCCTGAATCCTGCGCGTCTACCAATTCCGCCACTTTCGCGCAGTTAGCTCATACCCATCGATTGCTGATTTTATCTAACTTGAGGTCAGGGCCTTGTCAAGTTTGTCAGGAACGACGCGACATGAGTAGGATATTGGTCATACAACCGCACAAAATGTTGCAACATGCTTTTTCGGTCGCTCTTTTTCCCGAGCATCGGGTAGAAGTCATGGAAATGATTCCCGACGCTGCGGCCGTGAAAGATATCGACTTAGTTATCGTGGATGCTGCAGCCCTGCGACAACGTAACTCACTGGCGACGCGGGAGCTTGACGATGTGCAAAACTGGAAGACTCCGACGATTTGGATTGACGGAGCTACTGTGGCGCAGGCTCCGACGCGAGAGAAGTTGGTAGTGATAGACCAAGCGATAAGCAAAGACGCACTGCAAAAGGCGTTGGCAGAATGTTTGGGAACGACGAACATCGCGAACCATTCCGCTAATCCGAAAAGCAGCCGCGTGGAGTCGCCGTCGTCAACGAAGCGGCAAAGTGCAGCTACGGACATAGAAGGCCAAGTGATCGATCTCGTGGAGGTCGTCGACGAGGGGTCGGTGCGCGAAAAGTCGAAAGCGCCGCAGCAGAAGACGAAATAAACGTATGCAACTGTCGAAGGCTTATAGTCACAAAGATATCGAGGCGAAATGGTACAACCACTGGATGAAATCCGGGTTGTTTGAACCAACGAAGGGCGCCGGTGCGTGTTTTTCTATGGTGATCCCGCCGCCGAACGTTACCGGTTCCCTGCACATGGGGCATGCCCTCAACAATACACTCCAGGATATTCTTTGCCGCTATAAACGCATGGACGGTTACCGTGTGCTTTGGGTCCCCGGCATGGATCACGCCGGCATCGCGACGCAAAACGTTGTCGAGCGCCAGCTTGCACAAAAGGGAATCAGCCGGACGCAACTGGGGCGCGAAAAGTTCATCGAAAAAGTCTGGCAGTGGAAAAGGGAAGCGGGCGACGCGATCATGCACCAACTGAAATCGCTGGGAGTGTCTTGCGACTGGAGTCACGAGCGATTCACCATGGACGAGGGGCTGTCGCGCGCAGTGCGCGAGGCGTTCGTCCAACTATGGGAGGATAAACTTCTCTATCGCGCAGAACGACTGATCAATTGGTGTCCCCGCTGCAAAACCGCGTTGGCCGATATCGAAGTGGTACACGAAGAGTCGGACGGCAATCTCTGGCATATTCGCTATCCCTTCGCCGCCGACCCGTCACAGGCGCTCGTGGTAGCGACGACTCGGCCGGAAACGATGCTCGGCGACACGGCGGTGGCGGTGCATCCGGATGACGAGCGCTACAAGAACTTAATCGGCAAAAAGATTCGCTTGCCGATCACGGGACGTGTCGTTTCGCTTATCGCCGATCCCTTCGTCGATCGCGAGTTCGGCAGCGGCGCGCTAAAAATCACGCCGGGACATGATTTCAACGACTTCGAAATCGGCGAGCGCTTCGGCCTGGATAAGATCAGCATATTCGATGCCGACGCGCGCGTCGACGCGGCGGCGTTCTTAGCTCGCGGCGAGAGCGGCGAATGGATTGAACGTTATCGCGGTAAAGACCGCTTCGATGCGCGGAAGTTAATCGTCGCCGAGTTAAAAGAGAATGGTTTTCTGGAAAAAACCGCCATTCACAAACTTGCGGTGGGGCGATGCTACCGTTGCCAGACGGTGATCGAGCCATACTTGACGCCGCAGTGGTTCGTTGACATCAAACCGTTGGCGGAGCTGGCGACGAAGGTGGTGCGCGACGGCAAAATTCAGATTATCCCCGAAGGCTGGAGCAATTCGTATTTTGCCTGGATGGAAAACATCAAAGACTGGTGTATCTCGCGGCAGATTTGGTGGGGCCACCAGATTCCCGCTTGGTACTGTAAGCGCTGCGACGCGGCAAACCTCATCGCCGGACCGGGCAGCGATTATTTACTCACCAAAGACGCAATGCCCATCGTCGGGCGGCAAGCTCCACAGCAATGTCCGAAGTGTGACGGCACGGAATTGATCCAAGACCCCGATGTTCTCGATACCTGGTTTTCTTCCGGGCTGTGGCCGTTCTCGACTTTGGGCTGGCCCGACAGCACGGACGATCTCAAGACATTTTACCCGACATCCACATTAGTCACCGGGTTTGATATTTTGTTTTTCTGGGTGGCGCGGATGATCATGATGGGACTGAAATTCATGGGTGAAGTGCCGTTCCGTGATGTTTACATCCACGCGCTGGTGCGCGACGAACAGGGGCAGAAGATGTCCAAATCGAAGGGGAACGTCATCGATCCGCTCGACGTCATGAATCAATATGGCACAGATGCGTTCCGCTTCACACTCGCGGCGATGGCTGCCATGGGGCGGGATATCAAGCTCGCGGAAGATCGCATCGCCGGTTATCAGAATTTTGTCAATAAACTTTGGAACGCCTCACGCTTCGTGCAAATGAATCTGTCCGGCGCGAGTGACGCCAGACACGACGGATACGATGTGCTGTTCGATAATAACTTCGAGTTGGCTGACCGTTGGATTCGTTCGCGTCTCGCCTCGACCATCGTCGAAGCGCGCAAAGCGATCGAGGCGTACCGGTTCAACGATTATGCCAACGTCCTTTATCAGTTTACCTGGCATGAGTTCTGTGACTGGTACATCGAGATGAGTAAGCTGGCGCTCAACGGTACAGTCGGTGACGATCCGGCGAAGAGCCGCAAATTCCTGTCGGAATTGTTGGATCAGATTCTCCTGCTGCTTCATCCGATTATGCCGTTTGTGACCGAGGAGATTTGGCAGGCGTTCGGTGACACCCGCAAAAGCATCATGGTGCAGCAGTATCCGACGGCGCCATCAACCTGGATTGACGCAGGCACGGAGACAAAAATGGCGTTTCTAATGGGCGTTGTTCGCGCCATCAGGAATCTTCGCACCGAAATGAACTGCCCGCCAGGGAAAGAAGTCAAGGTGATTTTTTACGGCCAGAGCGCGGACCTATCCTTCCTCAGTGAGCTGCGGCCGTATCTGCGCGCCTTGGCGCGCGTCGGTTCGGCGGAATTCTTAAGCTCCGGTGAGCGCCCACGGGGAGCGGCAACGTCGGTGGTCGGCGCCACGGAGATCTATTTGCCGCTCGACGATCTGATCAACCTCGATGAAGAGCAGGCACGACTGGCGAAAGAGGTGGGCAAGGTCGAGCAGGAACTGGTGCGGGTGCAAAAGAAACTCGGCAACGGTGACTTTCTATCCAAGGCCAAAGAGGAAGTGGTCGAGAAGGAACGGGAAAAGGCGAGCCAGTTCGAGGAGAAGATCCGCACGCTCAGGAGCAGCTTGGAAAAGATCCGCGAAATTCAAGCCGGAAGGAGCTAGCGCTCATGGATATTCAAGTCAGCCCGCAGATCGAAAGATTGATTCGCGACGCGCTCGATGAGGACATCGGCGCCGGCGATTTGGCGACGATGGCGACTATTGCGGCGGAAGCGCAAGGAACCGGTTTGTTCCGCGCCAAAAAAGACGGCGTCGTAGCGGGCTTGGTTTTGCTCCAACGAATCTTCTATTTCATTGATCACAGAATCACGGTGCGGTTGCTGACCCATGACGGCGCTTCAGTCACCCAAGGCATGGTGGTCGCCGAAGCGGTCGGTCCGGTTCGCGCACTGCTCTTATCCGAAAGGACGGCGCTCAATTTTCTCCAACGATTGTCGGGCACGGCGACCTTGACGCGGAAATATGTCGACGCCATCAAGGACTTTCCCTGCAAGGTGCTCGATACCCGAAAAACCACGCCCGGCCTTCGCACGCTGGAGAAATATGCGGTGCGCATGGGCGGCGGTATGAATCATCGCATCGGCCTGTACGATGCCGCGCTGGTGAAGGATAATCATATCGAAGCCACCGGCTCGATCGCCGAAGCGGTCAAAGCGGTGCGGCGTCACGCGCCATTCATGGCGAAGGTCGAAGTGGAAAGCAGCAACTTGAAACAAGTTCAAGAAGCGATCGATGCCGGCGCCGACGTGATCATGCTCGACAATATGTCGATCGCGCAGATGACCGAGGCGGTAAAGCTGGTCAACAAGCGAGCCTGGATAGAAGCCTCGGGGGGAATCACGCTGGAAACCATTCAGCAAGTCGCCGCCACCGGCGTGGACTTTATCTCCTCCGGCGCGCTCACGCATTCGGCGCCGGTGGTCGATTTCAACATGAAAATCACGATGAATGTCAGCAACTGATCCTCGGTCCATTTTAACGGCGGCGGTTGACGGCGCGCCGCTTGATCTCGCTAAGGTTCGCGAATATTTAGACGCGAAACGCCTAGGTACAAAATTCCATTACTTCGTCGAGATCGGTTCGACCAACACTCACGCTCGTGAGCTTGCCGAAAAAGGCGCGGCGGAAGGCGAAGTGGTGCTCGCGGAGTCCCAGACCCACGGCCGCGGCCGCCTGGGCCGGCGCTGGGAGTCGCCGCCGTTAACTAACCTATATTTCTCGGTCATTCTCCGTCCCAAGTTGGCGCCGGTTCATGCGCCGCAAATTACTTTGACGGCCGCTGTGGCACTCGCTGAAGCCATCGATTCGCTGATTCCGCTGAGCCCGGTGATCAAGTGGCCCAATGATATATTGGTCAACGGAAAAAAGTTGGCAGGTATTCTGGCTGAGGCGGTCTGCGCACGCGAGCGCGTCGAGTACGTAATTCTCGGTATCGGCGTTAATGTCAATTGCCCAGTCGATGCCATGTCGCAGGAGCTTCGTCAACGGGCGACTTCTCTATTCGATGTGACCCGGATTCACATGGATCGCGAATTTGTTTTACGACGATTGATTCAAGACCTTGACCGGTGCTATGGAGATCTTGAACAGTTTGGCTTTGAGGCGATCGCGCCGCAATGGGAGGCGCGTTTCGGCCTGCGCGGAAAGCGCGTGCGTATCGAATTGCGCGATCAGGTTCTCATCGGCCGGGCGCGCGGCCTGGCGCGCGATGGCGCGCTGCTTGTCGAAGGAGATGACGGAATACTGCAGAAGGTTATTGCCGGGGACGTGATTCCACTGGAGACTTGATTCGCGGATCCATGCTGCTGGCCATCGATATCGGTAATACCAACATCGTTCTTGGTCTCTACCAAGGCAAGAAGCTGATTACTCACTGGCGCTTGGCGACCCAAGCTGAGCGCACCGCTGACGAGTACGGCGTGATCATCTCGCAGCTGATCGATTACGCAGGTTATCGCTGTGATCAAATCTCCGCCATTGCCGTTTCCTGCGTGGTGCCGCCCATGCTAACGACGACGCAAGAGCTAGCCGATAAATTTTTCAAAATCGAACCCTTGATTGTCGGCCCCGGCATCAAGACCGGCATGCCGATTCTCTACGAGAGCCCAAAAGATGTCGGCGCCGACCGCATCGTCAACGGCATCGCGGCGTACGAAAAATATCACGACAGCTGCATCATCGTAGATTTCGGCACGGCGACGACCATCGATCTAATTTCAAGAAAGGGCGAATACGTTGGCGGCGCCATCGCGCCGGGTTTGTCCATTTCACTAGAGGCGTTGATTCAGCGCGCCTCCAAGTTGCCGCGCATCGAGGTCGTCAAGCCCAAAGAAGTCGTCGGACGAAATACCATCAATTCGATCCAAGCGGGCATCTTCTACGGCTATGTAGGCTTGGTGGACGGCATCGTCGAGCGCATTCAAGAGCAACACGGCCTTCGAGCCAAGGTCGTGGCCACGGGAGGATTGGCGCCTTTGGTCGCATCGGAATGTTCCAGCATCACCGAAGTGGATGAATTCTTGACCTTAGAAGGGCTGCGAATCATTCATGAACGAAATTCGCTCCATGAAGTTAAAGCAAGAGTCCAAACTTAGAAAAATCTAGGGGGAGGAACCCGTAGTTATGGCTGTAGCGGAGCTAGAGAAACTTCGTAACTTCGGCATTCTCGGTCAAGGAGGGTCGGGCAAGACCTCTTTAGGGGAAGCGATGCTGTTCGCCGCGGGTGCGACTCAGCGGTTGGGAAAGGTTCAGGACGGGACTTCGGTGTTGGATCATGAGCCGGAAGAGATCAAGCATCGTGTGTCGATCTCGACGGCATTTCATTCCCTGTCGTGGAAAAAATTCCCGATGACTTTGATCGATACCCCGGGGTACGCGGCGTTTCTCGCCGACTCGATCAACTCGATGCGCGGATTTGGCGGCGCGGTGTTCGTGCTCAATCCCGTCGTTGGAATACGTGTCGAGTCCGAGCGATTGTGGGAGAAAGCCAATGAAAACCGCGTGAGCCGCTTACTTTTCGTTAGCAAGATGGATCATGAACAAGGCGACGTCGAAGGCCGTATCGCGCCGATGTTGGAAGCCTTGGAATGCAAAGGGGTCTATTTGCAAATGCCGCTCGGCGCGGAGATGAATTTTAAAGGTGTCGTCGATCTTATTACGATGAAGGCGTGTATCTATGAGGGCGACACGGGAAAGTTCGTCGAAGCGGAGATTCCTTCGGAATTAAGGAGTGCTGCCGACGAGTGGCGGCAAAAAATGGTCGAGGATGTTTGCGAGACCGATGACCAACTCCTTGAGAAGTTCCTCGACGGGCAGGACTTGAGCACGGAAGAGTTAAAGAAGGCGATCCGGGAAGGCACCAGAGAGCGAAAAATCTTTCCGATACTCTTCGGCTCGCCGCTGCGCCAAATCGGCATCGCGCAACTCCTCGACGCCGTCGCCGATTATCTACCGTCCCCGCTCGACGAAGGCGAAGCCGAAGGCCGTAACCCCGCCAACGCCGAAACTATCAAACGTGCGGCCGATCCGACCGCGCCGTTTTCCGCGTATGTCTTCAAAACCGTGATCGACCCTTTCGCCGGCAAACTTTCGATCATGCGCGTGATGTCGGGAAAAATCGCTCCGGATGTGACTTGCTACGTGCCCAGTCGGCAGGTCAAGGAAAAAATGGGCCATATATTTCGACTAGAGGGCAAGAAGCAGGAAGCCGTAAAAGACGCGGTGGCGGGTGAAATCATCGCCGCGGCGAAATTCAAAGAAATCGCCACAGGGGATACTCTGTGCGACGAAAAGGCGCCGATCGTCTACGAAGGCGCCGCCCATTTCGCGCCGAACATTTCGTTCGCTTTGGAACCGAAAAGCAAAGCCGATGAAGATAAATTGCCGCAGGGCCTGCATCGCATCATGGAAGAAGATCAGACGATCGCGATGCACCGCGACGAGGAAACGCGCGACTTTATTCTTTCCGGCATGGGGCAGCAACACATCGAGATCATCGTCGAAAAATTGAAACGGAAATACGGCGCGGAGGTCATCCTGAAAGCACCGAAAGTGCCGTACAAAGAGACCATTCGTGCCAGCGCCAGCGCCCAGGGAAGGCTGAAAAAACAAACCGGCGGGCGCGGCCAGTTCGGCGACACTTGGCTCAAGGTCGAACCGCTCCCGCCGGGTAAAGGCTTCGAGTTCGTCGACCAGATTGTCGGCGGCGCGATTCCGCGTAATTATATTCCCGCAGT
>Ga0137403_10004500_pt1 | contig 16438 bp, 21 predicted proteins | sample CZOMad2_1_16fung_FD_122057 | JGI IMG/M metagenome (GOLD analysis project Ga0137403, IMG submission 122057) | Vadose zone soil fungal communities from Angelo Coast Range Reserve, California, USA - CZOMad2_1_16fungal (Hybrid Assembly) | ecosystem: Environmental > Terrestrial > Soil > Vadose zone...
CTAAGCCCACTCGACGCAAGTACTAACAACATGAGAATGCAGATCTTAAGGACAATGTGGACCACGACTCACCTCCCCAATGGAATGAATCCCTACAACCGCGCACCCCCCTGCGGTTTAAGCTCTTAGAGGATCGATCCTCACTGCTTCGATGTTAGCTTTCCGTTGCGGATTTCCGAAGGACTTGCTGCGACTCACGAAACCAAGCAGTCACCTGTTCGCAAGGACGGGTGCAATCCAAATGGGCAAGGTCGTGATTAACGCGGTAACCGGACAAGTCATCTTTCACATCCGGTTAGACTATGCTGAGCGGGATTTCTTCCATTCCAACGGCGGCAGATCTAAGTGTCCTGCGTTCTGAAGATACGTTCTAGCATGTGCTGCCGCTCTGTCTTTTCCGTGTTCGATATCGTCCACGGGCTCGGAGGGCGCAATCCAATTCTTTTTCGTTACGTTGTAAACAGATGCCTGCACTCCCTGCGCGTTGTGCTCCGAGAATAATCGCAGGTGTTCGCGACCCACTCTGACTTCGGCCCAAACACCTCGGTCCAACATTGAGGAAACTCCAGAAAGAAGGGATTTCCCTGCACCTCGTCTACTAGTGACCAGTTTATTGCAAAAGCCCAGTTTTCCGGTAATCCGACTGACAACCGTAAGCGTGACAATTATGTTCGCCACAGGACTTAGGTACTCTTTCCCTAGTACTACTGCCTCATTCCTCTCTCAAACGAAGTACGCTTACTTTGGTACCTTCGTGCACTGACTCAGGAGTTCCTAGGCTATGCCGTACGTAGCTGAGGAGCCCGCTCGGCAGATGCGCCGATACCCCCGCATCTCACTGCCGAAGGGAATGAATGTGAGTTGGCATGGTGCCGACTGCGACCTCCAACTCTTTTCGCGTGTCCAGACCCTAGGTATGGGAGGCCTGTTTATTTCCACCCCCAATCCACCGCCCGTGGGCACGAAACTCAGGCTGGCGTTTGAAGTGCCCAGCGGAAGTGTGCGGGCCGAGGCAATCGTGCGAAACATTGTCCCCGACGGTGGCCTTGGCGTCGAGTTCACGCGAATGGACTTGGGAGACAAGCGCTTGCTGCAAAAGTTGCTGAATCGATTGCTGCGTTGCGATTTCTGAGAAGCCCGCTATCCCGCCCTTCACCCTTACCGGACAAGGTGTGGTCATCGTCCGTGAAAGGATCCGAACAGTCCCAGGACTGTCCACATCGCCCTAGCTGTCGAACAGTCCTAGAACTGTCTCCAGAGAAGTAAACGGATACGCGAACGACTGGGTCTAAGCTCCCGCGGAGATCATGGGAAAGGCCCTCCAGACTACAACCATTCAAATCTCAACCCTATAACAGCGTTGCCCAAAGAAGAGCACGAAGCGTTGTTGCTCTTGAAGGCTCGGCCAAGCGGAGAATGACGCGTAAGATCGTCGGTAAACTAAAAGTTTGATTAACGCGCTAACCGGACAAGTCACCTTCCGCCGGTTCAGCAGCCAAAGCAGCGACCGTAATCCTGGTTGGCTATTTCAGCGCTGAGGCAGCGATTCCAGGCCGCCCCCTCTGCGAAGCTCAATGGTCTCAGCCGCATAAAACTTTCGTTCTATGTGTGAATCTATGTGGGGATCACCTGAATACAGCAAACAGGGCCGCTCCGAAGCGGCACCGCACGTAGGGCAAGGGACGGAGACGACCAGTTCTGGTGTCAGGTCTTCTAGTCGCATCGTAAAAAGATAAGGTTTCCTAATCCGGAAAAACTGTTCAATTTTGTACACTTTCGGCGCTTGGTATTTTGGTAGAAGTACGTCCTAGCCTTGGATAGAGCGCTTCCCATCGTGGCGCCGCACCCCCTTAGGGATCGCGCTGCGATTCGGAAATGTAAGGCGGGCTGATTCCGCGACGATCAGCCCGCTTCCCTCGGCGACTATCTTCGTCTCACGATGCGCTCGCAGGTCATCCCTACGCATCTCCACAAACAGATAATCTTGGCACTTGTCAGGTAATCGCACTAACCGGGGGCAGGGACGCGACCCAGTAGGCTGTTCACTTTTCTGCATCTACTCGGAATTTGCACTGTCTTTCGATGCCGCCAGTTTGACACATGTTCAATTTTGCACAGACGGAACCAAAGTCAGAATCATAGCATTCACCTGAAAAGTGAAACTTACGAATAGAGGCCCGCGATTGCCGTTATTGGAATGCCTCCGAGAACGGTCATCGCGGGCACCTGCTTCACAGCGTGCGTGTGGTCGGCTGCGGAAACCTGGTCTCACCGGCCAGTACGACGACTTGTCGAAAGTTTGATGGTCGTGCATTTGAAGACTTGCGAGGCGAAAGAATGTCTGGCTCTTCGGTTCCACAAGGCCGCCGCTCGAAGCGGGTCATGTCGAAGAGGCGCGCCAGCATAGTCATTAATCTGGACCGCAAGCCGAAAAGACTCCCCTGCCTCGTCCTCGATTCGTCGAAAGAAGGTTTCCGGCTGCGCGGAAGTTTCGACCTCCGGCGCGGTCAAATGGTCGAACTAATCCTGGATGAGGAGATGCCCAGCCCTGAGCGTTGCAGCGTGGTCTGGGTCGGCAAAGCCGGTTCCAAACAGGAGAATGAAATCGGGCTGCAAACCGTTTAGGCAACCATCAGGCAGTCGCCTCCCTTCAACCGTAAGCTGAAACCATTTTTTCGGCTAATCGTGCAGCACAACGTTGAGAAGTGAACTATGTGCCCGTAGTCCGCCGTTGTAGTCAATGAAACCCAGTCTCCTGAATTTGTTCATGAAGAAATTCACTCGTGATCGGGTTGTGCCAATCATTTCTGCCAAAGTCTCCTGACTTATGTCAGGTGTCAGGTCCTCGGGCCTGTCTTTTTTCCCGAAGCTAAAATCGCTCGCTAGGTTAGGTCAGCCGGAACGCTACCCTGCCTAGGTTTTGACCGAGTACAGCCAAACAGGTCGGTTCTCCAGGGGAAGTATTGTCGGATCAACTGTTTAGATGGCGTTGCATCGACCGGTTGACCTGGCAGCGATTATGACTTGAATCTTAATGTCCGGTTATTTGACGACGCTTCCAGAGCCACATTCTGGAGTCGATCGAAATCAAAGGCTATCCTCGGCGTGGAACGGGGCAGCGCTGCGAGCAGATGGCGGCGTCGTGAGAGCGATTCTCTAGGGACCAGCAAAATGAATAGTCCTATCTCGGGAGCGGTTCCGTGGAACGGGTGAAAATGGCCGGGCTGCCTATTCCGCTAGGCGCCGTTCTTCATGACCTCGGCGGTGAGTTCCGAAAGGTCGGCAGCATCAAGTTTTCCAGCATTCGCCAGGTCCAGGAGTTCACGCTCCGTCACGACACAGTCGGCGAGCGTGTAGAAGGCGGTGCCTCTAGGTGTTCGGTGCGGACCGGTGACCCTGATGGCATGGTCTCGCAACCTTTCGACAACAGCACGAATGTCTTTGCGGCGCCGCGCGAAGCCAAGGATCTTCATTTTGCCTCCTTCGGCTGAGACCACAAGGATATAATATATAGCACGTGTCGCTCAATACAAGTAATCAGATGTATTTTTACATGATCCTCTGTCAGTGGACCCGCTGGAGAGGTACCGCGAACGATAGATTCAGGGCGATGTGTTGGCTTCCAAAATTTGCACTTTGTTGTACCCAAAAGAATTTCATCCGGGAGAAGACTGAGAGAGCACACTACTTCTTGCTGGTATTGGATGCGTCACGCGCAAATGTTGAGCTAGTGACGGGCCATTTTTTGCGTCATGTACAGTATAAGCCTGCGGTTTCCTTCGTCGGTCTTGCCCAACAGGCGACGAAGCTTGTTGAGAAAGCGTGCATCTTTGCCTGAGTCTCCCCACGCCGTTTCGTCAGAGGACTTCCGCCTAAGTAGATTCGGCACTGGAGGAGGCTCTTCGCCTTCGTAGAAGAGTTGATACAGCGGGACCTCGAGTGCGCGGGCCATTTTTTCCAGCGTTTCGATGGCGGGAACAGTGTGACCATTCTCGACGCGGGAGATATAGCACCGAAGCAGCCCCGTGCGCTTTTCGATGTCGCCCTGGGAGAAATGTTTTTCTTCTCGGAGTGCTCGTAGTCGGTCGCCGATAATCATCGTGTTTTTGCCTCCTAGCCAAGTTTTGAATGGAATCGTAGTCCCTTATGTGCTCACTTGTTACGGTAACAGTGTTATACCTATCTAATGCATATGTCAAATGCTGTACCGTACAGCAGGTCAATCCATTGACTTTCGCTGCCTTCTGTCATATATCCCGCTGATGCCCGCACTTGTTTGTCGCGATTGATATGGGCCGGCAACGGCTCACGAACCCTGAACTCGTCGACCGCTTCAGCCAGTGGCTGGTGTGCCAACGGTATTCGCGCGGTGCGCGCGAGACCTACGATCGCGTCGCCGGAAAGTTTTTGCGGTACTGGGGGCGGCGGAGCTTCTCCAGGGTTAGGCCTCATCACATTCAGGACTTTATGACCGAGTTGTCGCGCCGCGATCTGTCGGGCGAGGTTGTTCGTCGGCACTTGTGGGCTTTGCGATCGTTTTTCGACTTCCTCTGCCTCCGCGGTGTCGTCGATAAGGTCGCGCCTCGCCTCGTGCGGCCTCGCCCCGAGCGACGGCGGCTGCTGCGGGCGCTCTCGGAGGCAAATGTGCGGCGCCTGATAGATGCCGCCGGGAACCCGAGGGACCGCGCGATTCTGGAGTTGTTCTACGCGACAGGTTGTCGTCTCGGCGAGCTGGTGAACATCCGGCTTGAGCATGTGGATTTCGTGAGGCGAACAATTTTGGTGCGTGGCAAGAGTGGGGACCGCAGAGTCTTCTTCGGTCTCACTGCGAAGGGAAGGCTTAGGGAACACCTGCGGGGCCGCAGGGTGGGCTACCTCTTCGAGAGTCAATATCTCGTGCAAAACGGCTGCGTTTCGTGGAACGGCTCGTATTTGTGTGGGTACTGGCTGGACTACCGGGACGGATCGGGCATTCCTCGGCAACGGTGCGTCGCGCTCGGGCCAGCTTCGTTGGGCTCTGCGCGAGCGTGGAGGAAGTTCAGGAGGCTAGTTCCGAACCCGGATGAGGGACACGTTCGCAAAAAGCCGCACCCCTTGACTCGAACCTGCATCGCCCAAATTTTCAAGGAAGCTGCGTTTCGAGCTGGACTTGGCAAGGTGACTTCGCACACGCTTCGGCACTCGTTTGCTGCTCATCTGCTCGACAACGGAGCCGATATTCGCCACGTTCAAGAACTCATGGGTCACACGTCACTAGCTAGCACAAATCGTTATGCAAACGTGGCGTCCATTCCGATCTCGCGAGCGTATAGGAATTTCCACCCGAGGAGGTAGCAATCCACATGAAAGCGCGAAAGGAGCACAGAATGATAAAGCGCAAGCCTGCCAAAGCCATTCAGCCGATGCAACCCTATGATGAATTGTTCCTGCAGCCGTGGTTCCTGCCCGAGCCAGTCTACTTGGAAGTTCGCCGGCTTCTCCCTAGCAGCCAGCTCCTAAAGATGCGCTTCTACTTCGACGACTACGGATGTCTGAAATGCGGGAGCCGCAGTTCGCTCTATGGCAGCAACGGGATGTGTAAGAGATGCAACATAGTCGTGCGCGGGAGAATAATCTTATCCTTGAAGAAAAGATTCCGACAGATCGGAACCGAAGTAAGTCGAGTCCCGATTAGGAAGTACATGGCTCGATTGCAGAGTCTATAGCTGTACATGCGGCACTCTAACTGGCAGATCAATCAGTTTGAGTTTACTGGTGAGCAGAATCGGCAAATGGCCGTGTGGTCATCCAACGAAAAACGAGCCTCAGTTAACCTCATCTCCGCCTCTGCGACTGCTTGTTCTGCAAAAGCCAAGGAAGGGTCATTCCACGAACAGCCAGTACGCTTCAGACAGTCTCTCCTGGCGATGAGCCTGTACTCTGCCTCAGCTTCCGCCGACCGCACTGCCAAATCAAGCTTTCGCAACGTTGGGCAAATCACGCCTCAAAGTATGGCAAGGCGGGCCGAGAATAATCAAGTTAACGAGCTACTGAGCACCAGTTAAACACCCTTATCGGACAAGCAAATTCTAGATGTCCGGTACTCCCATTTATCAAGAACTATTCTAAGTCCGCTTCAATCCCTCAGGCCCGGCTTTTGCTATGAAGAACGAATCGCTGCTCGCCGGTCAAGATCGACAGAAAGATGTTGATCGAGAACCACTGCAACATAACGCGAGCAGGTTTTCATCTCTGCCAATGCCCACGTGGAAATACAGGGTTGAGCCGACCTGAAGACTCTTTCCAGCTTCCCAACAACACGGTGATACAGTGTGACTTCACGCAGCCATGGCGTGCTCCTTTTAAGGTCCGGCGACAATTCATTGCAAAGACCCAGAAGCATCTTGAAGTCGGTTGCGCCAATGGATTCGCTGCCGACTCCGGTCGCTGCGCGCAACGAATCTGAAAGTGGCTGACTAGCGGTGGTCAGCCAAATCAATCGCCACTGATAGACGGCAAACCGCAGCAGCGCCACCACGGAGAACGCGAGTATGAGGAATGCACTCATAGTTGTCTTACCGAGAATAGATTGCCATTGTGATAGGAAACCCACCATGGCTCTCCAGTACCAAAGGACAGGTACCCGTCAGGACAGGTACCCGGCCGGATTGCCGGCTAGACCTACTCTTCTCCCAGATTCACTTGAGCCGCGGCCAGCCATGTCTCTGACCCTTTCATATTCCGAACTCTAGCTGGTTACTAACTATTCTGGCGGTGCGCGGGCAAAAGACCTTGACCTCAGCAATGGCGCAACTTAAGGTGGAAGTAGACAGCTAGTTATTTATTATCTCTCCAACAATGAGCCGACACGACAAGCAGCCAAGTCCCCTTCCTGGAGAGCCGCGCGAACGCGATCTCCTCGACGAGAACCTCCACGCTATTGAAAAAAAGGACTGGCAGATCTGGGCCACTACGATTTTTGTGATGTTGCTTCTCAGCGTGGGCGTTGTCTCGATCGCGCTACCCTCTCTCAGGGTAGGAGCGGCGGCCGTCTTGCACATCACGCTCAACGAAGCGATTTCCGGAGTGATCGCCTTGGTCGTCCTCTTCAACGCTTCCATCATATATCAGCAAATTCTCATCAAACGGCTCCGGCGTCAGCTTGCAGAAAAGCAGGGCCATTCGCGCCTTTTGCGCAATATGGCTATGGTCGACGTGCTGACAGGTCTATACAACCGTAGGTTTGCCGAGCAGCGCCTCGCCGCGGAGGTGGCCCGCTCCTCCCGCAAAGGGCATCCCCTGACAGTGGTGCTGCTGGACTTGAACGATTTCAAGCGCATCAACGACGCTCACGGCCATCCGGCCGGTGATTTGGTATTGCAGGAATTTGCCGCCTGCCTCAATCGTGCCATTCGCAAAGGCGATCTCGCTGTGCGTATGGGAGGTGACGAATTCCTTCTAGTTCTTCCGGAATGTAATCTCGAGCAGTTGCATCTTGTCATGGAGCGCCTTGGACCGTTCGAAGTGGCGTGGGGTGGACAGAAAATTGCCATCACTTGTTCCGCCGGTTGGAAGCAATTCGTAGCCGGAGACCGCCTCGAGGATATGCTCGCTGCTGCTGATCAAGCTCTTTATGAGAATAAACGCTCCGGCAAGAACTCTCCTCTTCCCGGGCCAGTCCTTGCCTGATTCCTCACAACTTCATCAACTCGCGGCATGTAAACTTTGAAAGTCGCGCCATGACCCGGTTCGCTGAAAACCCAAAGACAACCACTGCTCTATTTAGTCACAACGTACACCATTGCCAGTCCCAGACCCATGTATTCACCATGTAACCGAATAGGATTCCAAGAATGCGGAGTGGTAAACAAATTCTCTTCACGACGTTTGAATTTCTGACAGTTCAAGCCGATTCCGCCCTTGGCGCTTCGCCGAATAGAGCGCCGCATCGGCTTGAGCGACCAAGCGGTTGAAATCCGGGGCACGCGTTCCGACGAAGCCTGCAAGACCAAAGCTGGCGGTCACCTTCAGGCTTTTGCCATCAAAATTGAAGTGCGTGGCCTCAAGCTCTACCCGGACACGGTCGATCACGAGCTTAGCGTTCTCCCCGGTTGTGTGCGTCAGAACAAGAAGGAATTCTTCCCCTCCTATACGGCCGCAAATGTCACTCTTTCTCGAGTTACTTTTCAGAATTTCAGAAAATGCCTTTAGAACGCTATCGCCCGCATCGTGTCCATAGGTGTCGTTGACCCTCTTGAAATGGTCTAAGTCGGCCAACGCGACCCAGAACGAAAACCCGTACCTAGCCGCGCCGCTCAGTTGCCGCGTCGCCCAGTCTTCAATGGCGCGCCGATTGGGGAGGCTCGTCAGAGCATCGGTAAGGGAGAGTTCTTTCAGCAGTAGGTTTTTGGCCTCGATCTCTCGTTGGAGCCCAATGATTCTGAGGCCCACTCCCACACGAGCTATAAGTTCTTCATGGTGAAACGGTTTTGTAAGGTAGTCGTCGGCCCCCGCCGCCAATCCTTCTACCACACTCTCCTTCTCGGACTTGCCGGTCAGAAGGATGATGTACGTGTAGGATGCCTGCGCTCTTGACCGGATGTGCTTGCAGATTTCGAGGCCCGTCAGATCGGGCATCATCCAATCGACAATCACAAGAGAAGGATGCTGCTCCGCGAAAAGATCGAGCGTCTCGCGCCCGCTCTTAGCGAATACCAGGGAATACTGTTTTTCAGACAGCGTGAGCTCAACGAGCTTGCGCGATACGGCTGAATCGTCGGCCACCAAAACCTTGACCGGTTGTCCGGCAGCTTTCATTTGGTCCCCCAGAAGGCCAGGAAGACTATCCACACGCGCCGGTTTCAAACTGCCGCCGCAACAAGGGACCAATCGGCGGGTGGAAAACTTACCGGCCAGAAACTGGGAGCCGGAAATTCAAATGCAAATGCAACGGAAAATCGCCCCTCTTTCGATGCCTCTACGCGCACTATCTTGCCTGACGCAACTTTTTCGTTCCTTGGGTTAGTAAGAATTAGTTGTTGTCCGCTCAGCATTTCCATTCCCATGTCCAACAGGCCACCGTGCGCATTCACCACGAGGCTGTAGACCTCAATGCTTATTCGCTTTCCGTCCGGCATCCTGGCCGACAGTTGGAGGGGGACGCGGAGAACGACGCGCTCGCTTCGGCGCCGGTTTCTTTCCTCGATTGTGCCACTACCAGTTCCATCTGGTCTCGACTTGGTGATGTCCTCTGGCATGGTGCTCCGTTCTCTTGATTGGCAAGCGTTGTTGGATTGTCCAAGACGCCATCATCAGGCCATCGCTGAGATGGTTACACCAGCGATCAGGTAAAGGTCCAAGTACCATTGGGAATGGGTAGTCGATTTGCGCAGCAGGGAGGAACCGGCCAAGAAGAGAGCGGTCGGTAAGACAATGTCGAGGCTACGATCTTTTCTCATCGATGACTAGCCGAATGCCGTTTAGTCTATTCCGTGAGAAACTTCTCAAACTCGTATGGACCTCTCATCTAACTGTACGTAAATTATATAATCCATACATTTAATTATAATCGTGATTAAAGTGACAACGGAGCATTTCCCACGACGAACTTAACGGTAGACAACAACGAGGTACACCACTTCGCTTCTCCATAGCGCGCTGGAAGAATTTCTTGTTCTCGTATTCCGCCTATGCGTTCAGTGACTATCACTTGCAATCGCCTCTTCGACAGTCCAATCCTCTGGAGGGAAACTGATTGGCCAGAATCGGGGGCTGCGCTGGTCAAATTCGAAAGCGACATCGTACAAAGTTGAAGTTGGCCCCTCAACTTGGACGACCCTGCAACCAACGTTTGTTCCCGAGTTCGGATTGATGAGTAGTATTTTTTGGTCAGTTGCCAATTTCAGGGGCGATTCCAGCATACCGCCGTGCGCATTTACAACTGACGTGAACGCTTGCACTTGGACGCACCTTCCATCCGGCATGTTAGCCCGAATCATTACGACCACTTGGAGAGGGACCCTCTGGCTTCTACGTGGATTTAAGGATTTGGATCGGTTCATGAACTTCCGCTCGTAGTGGCTCGCCTCTACCGCCTGGTTCAAGTCCTCCCGCTGTCTCATCCGCCGTCATTCTTGAAGTATTTCCTTAATTCCACCCAATTTTTCACTACATACGCGATGCAGATGAACCCGAGTGAAACAAGCACAGCCCCGCCGACGACCCAGGTCGTTTCAGCGCTGTGCGCGTTCGAAACCCCATCGCGGAGAAAGACCGAACCTACCAGGATTGAGACGAAGCCAAAGCACATGCGTAGGTTGTCCAACATAGGATTCGTTCTTCCCCCACACCTGCCGTCGCGCGTATCAATACACTTATGCTCTCTGGCGGGAAAGCTCAGCTCTGATTGAACCGTTCCGGGCGAACACCGTCAGAACCGGACTCCAATAAGGCTTCTTCATCACCGCCCCGCAGCAACATTTAACGGCAGATTTTCCCTCAATTGAATCCTAGATGACCTCGATCTCAGCGGCACACTTCTGGTTTTGGCAACGATATCGCTCGCCTTTCTGGAAGATCATGCTCAGTTACCCACGTAAGACTGGCCAACTCGGATACTATCCGCCGACACGAAGTGTGAAATATTTCTGACGCCTTGCTCGCTTTTCCGACCAGATCAACTCTAAGAAGGCAAATCAAGAGATAACTGCGTCTCCGTTGGGCCGCCGGCGCGGACGGCGGAAAATTGTTTATTCAATGCAGTTGCGGGAAGTTGCCAGGGAACTAAGGCTCTTCAAGTTATTGCTCGGACACATGTTAAGTCTTTTGTTTGGTGGTAACGAGTTCGCCCCCCACCGAATCGGCAAGGTCAAAAGGGGTGCAAAACCGCGGGATGGACGTGCCGCTCTCCCTATAGTTGGATACAGCTCGATCTTTCTTCCTTTCCCCACTGAGGCTCGCAAATTCGACTTTTGCTCGGAGAACCGACCGGCATGGACCCGCTAACTCAGACGCTCCCACACGTTTTGTAACCTACTCCGCGGGTCCCCGCTCACCAGGGTCCCAAATTTCATTTCAGGAGAAAAATCAATGCTTTGCAAAAAAGGAATCTGCTTGTTGTTGTTTGTAGCTGCTGTCCTTCTGCTTGCAACTGCTCCAGCTCGGTGTCAGCGAGAGAATTTGGACATGATTCGAGCCGACGGGGGAGCTCCACCTGCACCACCGATTCCGTGGCTCACAGGCGGAGGAGTGATCGTTTCGCCGTATCTCAATGCCGACGGAGGTGCTCCCCCAGCACCACCTATACCCTGGCAAAGCAGCATCAATGAACAGCCAACGCTGAGGGCCGACGGCGGCGCTCCGCTGCCTCCTCCAATACCTTGGGGCCTTGCCGGTGCCGGAATGGAGTCCGTAGCCATTTGAGCTCTGACAATGACCCATGCAGGATTATGCTGTTATCCCCTCAAGGCGCCCTCGAAATCTAGCATCTGTATGGGTTCTTACGGGGGAGAGGGTATTCCATGCCTTCTCCCCATTTTTGTGCTACGATTCACGTTAACTACAGAAGCCTCAAGATGCTTTCTACAGCCCTTTGGGTGACAGCCCTTGCTCTCGAGAGTGCTCTGCTACTGCGGGCATTTCGAGGGAACTTCCTAAAACATTACCGCTTTTTCTATTTCTATTTGGGCTGGGTCCTGGTTTCGGACCTGGCGCTCATCCCTTTCTATTATCTGCTGCCCAAAATCTACGGATACGCCTACTGGAGTAGCCAGTATTTCAGTCTTGTCGTTGGGTGCTGCGTGGTTTGGGAAGCGTACAAGGTAGCGTTTGCGCGGTATCCAGGCGCAGCCCGCATGGCCCGCAACGTGTTTCTTTTCTTGTTCATCTTGGCAATCACAAGGATTTTCGTGAAAGCATGGAACAGCCCGAACTGGATCCCTGGAAAGACGACCTTAGAGACGGAAAGGGATCTGCGGATCGTGCAGGTGACACTTCTGATCGGCTTGGTTGCTCTCTTTGCCTATTACGCGGTTCCCCTGGGCCGGAATCTCAAGGGGATTATCTACGGCTACGGCCTGTTTATCGCCACTAACGTCCTTCACCTCACACTGAGGGATTCTCTCGGAGACAGCTTTGAGCGCTCCTGGGTGCACATACAGCCTCTCTGTTACCTTTTCGTTCTGCTTCTATGGTGCGTAAGCCTATGGTCCTATGCGCCAATTCCCCAGCCCACAACCGAGCCAGCACTCGAAGCCGATTATGAGTCTTTGGTTGCCGCAACCAGGAGGAAATTGCATTCAGCGCGCAGTTACGTCCTTAAGGGGATGCGACCATGAGCGTGCTTTCCTATCTTCTACTGGCCGTCGTGACGATTTTGAACATTTGCTTATTCCTTTCAAGACGTGGCGAGCGAGGAGAGTTCGACCGAGAGGAGGATGGAACCGGGCACGGGACTTCGGTTCTTTTTGGATGGGATCCGCTCAATTCTGAACTGAGCGCGAGGATTTTCGATCCGGAAGATGCGGATTTCGTTGCCAGTGAAACGTCCCGGGGCGACGCGCGGCAGTTTCGACAAGAACGCACGGCGCTCGCGCTTGACTGGCTGCGGGCAGTACGCGGTCAGGTCAATCAATCAATTCGTGCTCATGTGAGAGCCGTGCGCGGAAACGCTGGCCTCAGGCCTGCGGACGAAGTCAGGCTGGGATTCGAGTTTCTTCTTTTTCAACTGGCGAGCGGAATCCTACACTTAGTGATCTGGGCCTGCGGCCCTCCGCGTGCCGCAAAGCTTGTAGGATACTCACTGGAGTTGGCCGGGCAATTGCGAAAGGTCACGGAAGATGTCCTCCCGGCCGGTCGTCAAGTTGCTGTGGAGCTCTTAGAGAGGGAACAGGAACGGAAGAACTGAAGCATGCGTATGCACGGCGAACTCAAACACGAGGATGTCGAGGCGGCTCGCCGGGATCTGGCGGACCGTACCCTAGCAACGATTCGTGGGGATTTAGCCCGCCTGATATATCTGGCCTCCATGCGCGACTACAATACGGGGGAATACCACCACGAAGGCCTAGCCTATATGTTCACCGAGAGCGTTGCCGGAAAGGCTATTGCGGCCTGCCATCGTGACGTATTTAGGCGGTTGATTCTTTGCTCGGTGAAGGAACTTGTCGAGCAACTTGAGCTTTATGGTAGTACCAACTGCTCTTCATCCTCGGAGCTCGCTCGAATTTGGGCGAAGCTCCAGCCTTACAGAGTGACAGTCCCACTGGAATGCAGTCCGCTCGCCGGCCGTCTTTTTTTATCAAATATCAAGGCCGCTTTGGCAATCTTGCAGTCTCGCCAGTTGCGGGCTCATTGGGAACCACTATCCGCATTGCCAGGCCCGTGACGCGCCCCACGATCTCAGCCTCAGTTTCGTATTTGAATTGGCGAATCGCGCACCCGGATGATGGATGAGGAACCAGGATAAGCTGGCTTCCTTGGAGTTCGCACCAGGAACACACATAGCCGTCACGCAATTCCACGAAATAGATCGGCCGCTCATACTCTGTCTGCCATTTGAGCGGCAGGATCTTCTTGATGCTGGCGTCGATTTGGACAAAAGAGCCCGGCCGCAGGAGTGGGTAGAGCGTCCTATCCTCCAGCCCGATGTAGCCGTACATGCTATGCCGGACGTCTAGGTGTTGGATGACTCCGATCGGCACTTCGCCCCAGACTTCCACCATACGGGACAGGAGGTTGGTCTTGCCTCTGTCGAACCCCTGGTCAAATCGAATCGGAAAAGTGACTGTCCCGGTCTGGTCAAAGACTTCAACGGGCGTCAGATGAGTCTGCGGAAGCGGCATCTCAATCTGCAGCTTGTTGATTCTTTGAACGTCCACACCAAAGAGCTGAAGAAGGTCGCCGAATTTCACATGGTAAACGACGCTCAAGCTGTAGAGCTTGTAAATGCTTGGGATCGACTCCGAGTTTTCGATCTCCGTAAGCCACGCATTGGAGATGTGGAATTCTTCATTCCCCTCTGAATCTACAATCTTCTGGCTTAGATCCGCGACGTCGCGTGTAGTCATTCCAAGCCGCAAGCGGAGTTCTTTTAGTTGTTCACCCGCGCGCAAGATTGATTTGGTTTCCGCCAAGTTGTTTTGAAAGGGGCAACTATACCATAAGTCTACTGCAATATCAGTAATTCGTATCAGTTGGAGTGCTGATATCGAACTCAACCCGGCTCAGCACGCCGCTAAAGACTACGTGATTCTGCGAAGATTGCAAGCCTTCCGCCGGACAATCATGGCTCTTCGAGCCACAACGTCTCAGGCACAGTTAAGTCTCACTTTCTGAAGTTGTCTTAGCGTCGATGGTCGTGGAAAGTATGAGGCGCGACATTTGAGGGCAGCGTGAAAGGGAGCAGACCTCAGCTGCGAGCGCGTGCACGCATGCGTTAAACCCGTGGGCGCCAGGAACTTTCGAAGTTCACAATCATTCTAGGGCTAAAGGATGGATAATGATCGCCGCCTTATCAAACAGGGGTTCACAGACATGATCGTGTCGGAGATTCGACCCTAATCCCTGCGAGCAGATGTCGGTTAGTGCGTAACCTCGGGAGACTCCCCTGCAGGATTCGCCCAGGTATCCTTGGAGATTGAGTAGGGTATGGTGGTGAACATCTCGCGGTCTAGAAGACTCCTGGCGTTGGCACTGGCAATTGCGACTGCAGTCTTCCTAGGGTATTTCAGCATACGAGCAGCGCTTGCGAGTCATTATGTGGAGCTGGATACTTTAAATGGATTTGAAAAAGCCACTCAGCTCGAACCATCGAATGCCTGGAACTGGTATTTGCTCGGGCGCTACTGGCAATTTAACATGGAGAATCCTGATCTGGACCGTGCTGTCAACGCCTACCGTAAAGCCTTAGAACTTAACCCTCGATCCGCCGAGATTTGGCTCGACTTAGCATCTGCATACGAGAGCAAAACTGATGTCAATGCCGCGCGAAAAGCGTACCTTGAGGCCGAACGCGTCTATCCGGCCTCCGCGGATGTATCCTGGAGCTATGGGAATTTCTTGCTTCGTCAGAACGAAAAAATGGAAGGATTTGTAGAGATACACCGTGCAGTTGAAGCTGACCCGACGCGTGGTTTGGGAGCATTCTTGCTTTGCCGACATGTTGAACCAGATTTGGATGTGATTCTCGATCAGGTCTTGCCCCCCAACGTGGCTGTCTACCAGGCTGTGATCTGGGAATTGACTGATGAGAAACAATCTGACCAGGTATTGAAGGTTTGGTCGAAGTTTCTTGCTCTTAAGCCGAAACTGACTACACGCGAGGTATTTTTCTTTGTTGACGGTCTATTAGGTAACGGACGCACGGTTGAAGCTCAAACAGTATGGAGGCAGGCAATCACCCTCATTGGTCTACCTAAAGTGGAAGACCCTCCGGGGTCATTAATTTGGGATGGTGGATTCGAAACTGACGTTACGGGCGGCGGCCTTGCCTGGCGCATTCAGCCACCGCCGAATATATTGATTAGCTATGATCAAAAATTTAAACACTCCGGAGCGCGAGCACTGAGGATTGACTTTAGCTTTAGAGGAAACTCATATTTCGCGGGAGTATGCCAACGAGTTGTCGTGGAGCCCAACGCGACCTATGAGTTGTCAGCTTGGCTCCGCACGCGAGAAACGACGGAAGGACGCAGTATATTCTTGAAACTAGCAGAAGAGGGAATTCCTTGGAAGCAATACGCAACGACTCCCGAATTGACTGGAAGTAATGAGTGGACCAAAGTCTCGACACGGTGGACGTCTCCTGACAATTCTCGATTGGCAGAAGTTTGTTTATTACGATCCCCGGGCCTTGAGTCCAGCCACGTGCCTACTACTGCCTGGGTAGACGATGTTTCCTTGCTGAAGCTTGAGTGATGCTCACAATCATATCGACAAGCTTAGGTTATAACGCCGTGAGGCCGCACAGCAGACTGGGGTATCTGATGGCGGAAGAGTTTCCGGCGAGCGCCGCCTCGCGACCGGCGTTCCGCAACGCCGGTCCCACCCACAACGCAGGCGTTGGCGGAAGCGAGCTTGCTGAAAGCGCAGAGTGCTGCATCATGACTGCAGCACAAACGCAGGGCGGGTCACCGTCAATCTCAAAGATAGAGCGCCACTCTTGGCTGTGGTTTATATTGTGCGGCCCAGCTATCGCTAGGACTTCACGAAAGGGAGAATGAACTGACAAGATCCAGGCCCTTCTCTAGTGATGATATTGAAATGCCGTCCGCAACAAAGATACACTTGCCTCAGAAAGCGTGGTTTATGAGTCAGGAAGATCAGCGGCAATTGAAGGCAATGGCGCTCTTGGATTATGTCGAGAGCAAGCAAGAAGTAGCGATGCTTTGGGAGAAGATATCTGAGATAGGCGACTTTTTGAAGATGATGGCCGAGGATTTGAAAGCGGCGCAATGCGAGC
>Ga0137403_10004501_pt1 | contig 16437 bp, 11 predicted proteins | sample CZOMad2_1_16fung_FD_122057 | JGI IMG/M metagenome (GOLD analysis project Ga0137403, IMG submission 122057) | Vadose zone soil fungal communities from Angelo Coast Range Reserve, California, USA - CZOMad2_1_16fungal (Hybrid Assembly) | ecosystem: Environmental > Terrestrial > Soil > Vadose zone...
TTCATCAAACCTTCTGCAGTACGCTGGCTCATGTAGTATCGGCCCTTCAGGTAAGCCTCGTACGCTGCCACGTTTTCGGTTGAGCGACGGGCGGGTTTCCCCCCGCAGAAAACCGGCCGCAGGTGCTCAGCGACGTTGCAACTTATTTCATCTTGCACTTCCAAGATGTCGGCTGCGGCCCGTTCATAGGAGTCCCCGCTCCAGATGATGTGGCCGTCGGCGGCGGCGACGAGTCTAAGCTGGACGCGAATGCGATCCTTGCTCTTCAGCAAGCTCCCCTCGACAATGCTAGCTACGCCGAGCCGCCGGCCCGCCTCTGTCGGATCGATCTCCTTACCCTTGAAAACAAAAACTGAGGCCCGAGAAATGACCTTCAGCTCCGGGATTTTGGAGAGTTCGCTGATAATGCTTTCGGTTATGCCATCGCTGAAGTACTCGGCGGTCGGATCACCGGTAAGGTTTTTGAGCGGTAGCACCGCAACGGAACCGATGTTCCCAGGCGCACTGCTGTCGGATCTCACGAAACGGTACGCAACTGCCGCAACTGCGATTATCAGGCAAAGACCAAGGGCCACGATCAACCTTCGCTGCATACGACGAGGACGCGGTTGTTCAGGCAGGAGCGAAATTTTCGCCTGCAATTCGGGCGGCGCACTGGTGGTTCCGTTCGCTTCCGCGTTGTCAGCAGTCGGCTGTAAGCGTTTGCGTTCTTCAGGAATCAACGGCGCGGATTCCTTGATTACTTCGCAGATGTCGGCCACGAACCGGTAGCCAACGCGCGGAATGGTTTCGATAAACTCGGCGTTGTCGCCATTCTGATTGAGCGCCTTACGAAGTTGCGAAACCGCCACCGTCAGATTCGCATCCTCAACAATTACGTGTGGCCACAGCGCGTCCATTAACGCTTCGCGTTCCAAAATCTTGCCCCGATTTTCGACGAGCAGAATTAGCGTCTGAATCGCTTTGGGCGATAAGGCCACGACCTCGTCGCCGCAAAAAAGTCTGTGTCGATTCGGATCGAGCCGGAACGGACCAAACTCGTAGAAACGCCGCGCGCCGCTGGGGACCGCCGATTTCACTACTCTGCTCGATAGCGGTCCTTCCATTCTCTCAGTTCATTCTCCGGAAACGGCAGCGCCAAGTTGCGACTTTTTTAGAACATTTTAGAAAAATTTAGTCAAGCCTTAAGGACTTCGCATGCCCGGGCGAGTAAAAAGGTCGCCTCATGAGGAAGAACCCCGTTTCGCAATCCGCCTTCTTTGGCTCACATGTTTTCTTCGGTCTGGCAATTGTCCTAACCGGCATTTCTTTGGCGCTGGTTGGGTTTGGCCGCTCGGCGGATGAGACGGCGCAGTCCGCCCGTTCCACGCGCGCCAGAAACTCAAGAGAACCAGACGCCATAGTCGCGCGGAGCCCAGCGGAACCGCCTAAACCTGCGACGCCTTTTGTTTTTACTGTCACAAACACCAATGACACAGGCATGGGCTCATTGCGTCAGGCAATCTTGGATGCCAACAGCATGGGAGGCGGCACGATTAATTTTACTATTCCTGGCGGCGGCGTTCACACGATCAGCCCAATGACAGTTCTGCCAACCATCACCCACACCGTGACCATCGACGGCTACACGCAGGCGGGATCGAGTGCCAATACGAACCCCCCTACTATGGGTCTCAACACGGTGTTAACGATTGAGCTTAGCGGCGTCAATTCCGGCAGCAACTTCAGCGGCCTCATTATTAGTGCGTCCAACTGCACCGTGCGGGGGTTGGTAATCAACAGGTTTGTGCATGACGCAATCGACATTTTTTCCAATGGCAATTTCATCACTGGAAATTTCATCGGCACCAATCCAGCCGGCACAGCGGCATTACCGAACGGCTCCGGAGGTAACGGCGCCATCATTCTCGGTAACAGTGTATCCAATTGCACGATCGGCGGCACAACGCCAGACGCGCGTAATCTGATCTCGGGAAATATCGGTACGGCCGTTAATTTGGGAGCGGACACTGGAAACACGGTCCAGGGCAACCTCATCGGCACCGACGTCACCGGCACGGTTGCGCTGGGAAACAGCGGCGTAGGCGTTGAAATTTTCGGCTCAAATGATTCCGTCGGCGGCGCGACTACTGATGCCCGTAATATCATATCCGCGAACAATCGCGGCATTGACGTGTTCGGCGGATCTAACCACACGATCCAAGGCAACTTCATTGGCACTGATGTCACAGGCACAATAGCGCTCGGTAATCCCAACGTTGGCATGAGCCTTAATACTGGCGTCTCTGGGACGCACATCGGCGGCCTGACAGCGACTCCGGGCACGCCACCGGGCAATCTGATCTCTGGCAACAATGGCAACTCTGGTGTGATCCTCGGACAAAACACCAACGGCAACTTCATCCAGGGCAACATCATCGGCGCTGATATCACCGGCACACAGCCTCGGGGCAATATCCCTGGCGGGATCATCCTTAACGGGCACGACAACACCGTGGGCGGGACGGAAGCTAACGCGCGCAACATCATCGCCTTCAATGGCGGCGGCACTCCGAATTGTAATGCGGGTTTCGCCGGCGTCTGGGTGCACAACTCCGGCGCCGTCAACAACGCCATTCTTGGAAATTCGATGTTCTCCAACGCCGGCCTCGGGATCGATCTGGAGTTCGACGGTGACCCCAATTGCATCGAGCCCAATGACAATTGCGATGTCGATACCGGGCCGAATAATTTGCAAAATTATCCGGTAATCACCTCAGTCATCAGTGGCGGCGGAAACACCAACATTCTGGGCAGTTTGAACAGCGCGCCCAGTACAACCTTCCGCGTGGAGTTTTTTGACAATTCGCAGTGTGACCCATTCGGTAATGGCGAGGGACAAACGTTCATCGGTTCCACCAATGTAATGACAGACGGCAGTTGCAATGCGCCAATAAGCGTCAATCTACCGGTAAATGTTCAGGCTGGTCATGTTATAACCGCGACGGCTACTGATCCGAACAATAACACATCCGAGTTTTCAACCTGCAGAGTGGTAGTGCAGGCGACTCCCACACCCACTCCTACAGCAACAGCAAGCCCAACAGCGACTCCAACCGCGACGCCCACAGTTACTCACACTCCGTCACCGACACCTACTGCAACAGCAACCGCGACAGCCACTGCTACAGCAACCCCAACTCCAACACCGACACCAAGGGCCAGTCCGACGCCAACTCCAACCGCTACAGCTACTCCCAGTACTACGCCGTTCAACTGTGTTCGGGGACAAGGCTATTGGAAAACCCATGCCGAGTGGCCAGTGACTCAATTGCAGCTCGGCAACGTCACTTATAACCGGCAGCAATTGCAATCCATTCTGGAAACAGAAGTCCGCATTAATGGATTAGTTTCCCTGGCGCATCAGGAAATTGCCGCAAAACTCAACATCGCCAACGGCGCAGACGCGAGCTGCATCCAGCAAAAGCTACAACAGGTCGCTGCCTTGATCGGGAACCTCGTTGTCCCGCCTGTGGGCACCGGGTTCCTCTCCACGAGACTGACATCGCCCTACGTGGAGAGTCTCACCCAGTACAACGAAGGCGCGTTGTGCTCTCCAGAGTGCGGTCCGAATCCGACGCCGACACGGCCGACTCCTACTCCGCGGACAAACGCCGGGACGCCCGCGCCGCGGCCCACGCCGCCTCCTCACATCACACCCGTGCCGCCTCCACCTTCCCCGAGGCCCACTCCGCATCCACGGCCGTAGTTCCTAGGAGCTATCGAGGACAATTTAGCGGATCTGCGGAGCACAGGCTACCAGCCTGTTGGGTTTGGCGATTGATTTGGTGTGCCGCAAAACTTTCAAAAATCATCTTTACTTCTGCCGCAAGCGCATGAGAGAAATTATCCTCACGTACTCGTCAGCCAGACTTACCGCAATCGAAGGATCAAACCGATGCCAAGGATAACAGCTACCGGTCTCCTGCTGCCGTTGTTTTTGCTCTTTGCCCCGCCCGAGGTCACCTCAAATAACTCCGCAGCGCGAAAGCAGACTATTCCCGGCAGCCACGGCCAGACCGGGACGTTGCAAAAGATGATTGTGGAGACCGGCACAGTCACCATGGAGCTCGATCTGGACCGGCTCGAGGCAGATGGATCACTAGCGGCAAAAGTGGAGCGACTGCGTTTCACTGTGGCGGCCAATTCGTTCTTTAGCATTCTCGTGTTTAACGATCTGCTGCGTGGGCCTGAGGCGGGTTCAATGGCGCTAGTCCCGCAAAACGTAACGGCCCTGCCCTCCACGTTGGGCGCATCCATTGACCAACTCGTCGTGGAAAAACTCCCGGCGGGCGGGCAGTTTGATCTGGCGGTGCGCAATGCGAAAAGGGGCTTCACGTTTTTCAACGTCGAAGGACAAAATTATGATTACGAGACAGCAGGGCAGTTACTCACCATCACTGGGGGAAGACTCTTCATTTCAAAAGAATTTGCCAATGCGCTGGGCCGACCATCGGATGCCGGTGCGATGGTCGGAAAAATCTCGGTTGGCGCTACGATGCGACCGATCGAGGTTCAAACACTCGTCAATGGCGAAACTCAGTCAGTGGTCATGCCGCCGCTGCGAAGTGCACGCGGGCCGGGAACGCCAACGCTGGTGCCGGGACCCGATGTCATTGTTGGAGAGCTGCCTGAAATGGCGCAATATGGAAGTAATGGAAACTTCGTAGGGCTGGGAATTGGAACGACCTCTTGTAATAACGGCGACCAGGCGCTCGATTGGTTTGCATTGCCTAATACCGATCATCCCGTTATTCCGCAAAATTTTTACCGGATGAGTGGCGGCGTGAGTAACAACGACCGCTTTGAGCAAATCGGCCAATCCTGGCTCAAGCACGCCTTTTCGGCATCAAGCGGAAACACTTGCAACGTCTGCACCGGCGGTTGCAGCGGCTCGCAGCTGTGCCCCGGCTGCTCGGATACCTACGGCTCCAGTTTAAATGCGAGTCAAACGGGCATCGGCTCACGCGCGTGGGTGAATCCCTTTACCGGATCCTTCCCGTCGGGCGCCAACGATCACACCAGCCACGGTCACACTGGCACATCGCACCGCGTGACAGTGGCAACCAGCGACCTCGATCCAGCGCAAAATCCCAGTGCGACCTATTTCGGCGAAGCCCAGTATGTCACTCCGCACGAATACTCATGGTGCCAGTCGCATCCCAGTCAGTGCAACATGTATAACAACGTCTCCTATCGTCGATTCTCTGTTACCGGCGGCCCGAGCAATTTCACATTTGCCCCTCTTGGCTCCACAGTGCGGATGCAGCCTGCCATCATGGCGTGGACAGGCGCGACTGTGAACCAGATTCAGCCTGATCCGGGCAACGACGGGATTTGGTTTACGGGATACAAAGTGACGAATCCAACCACTGGAGTCTGGCACTACGAATACGCTCTTTATAACGAGAACCTGGATCGCGCTATCCAATCCTTCAGCGTGCCTCTGGGACCCAGAGTCAACATAAGCAACGTAGGCTTCCACGCGCCGCCACAGGAGCCTGGCTGGGCAAACGATGGCACCTTTAACAATCAGGGTTACAGCAGCACACCGTGGACTTTTACTCAGGCATCCGCTTCCATAACGTGGAACACCGAAACATTTGCGCAGAACCAGAATGCCAATGCGATTCGCTGGGGCACATTGTATAATTTCCGCTTCGATGCGGACCAACCGCCAAACCCTACGGATGCAACTGTTGGGTTCTTTAAGACCGGCTCGCCAATGGCGGTTGTAATCCAGGCTCCTGGGAATGTACCGGCACCGTCACCTACGCCGACGCCTACGGCCAGTCCGACGCCAACACCTTGCGTCGGCCAATACACGATAAATCAGATAGGCGGCAGTTGTGTGCCGGGCACGACAGACACGGGCAACCACGGGGATGACGTAGTCACTAACCTTCCGCTTCCCTTTCCTTTCACGCTCTACGATCAGACTTACACAACCGTCAATCTGTCGTCCAACGGCAACGCCCAGTTCACCACCACGGAGAACGCCTTCACTAACGTCTGCCTGCCATGGAACAGCCACGACTACACCGTCTTCCCCTACTGGGACGACCTGCGGACGGATAATCTCGGTTGGGCTGGCTGCGTCGGATATGCTGGAGGCACGTGCGGCATCTATACCTCGGTGACCGGCAGTGCTCCGAACCGTATCTTTAACATCGAATGGCGCGCCGTTTATTTCAACAACACCGCCCAGCATGCCAACTTCGAGCTAAGAGCGTATGAAGGGCAGACTCGCTTCGATCTGCTTTACTGCGTGGTGGAGCAGGGCAACACCAACGCAACCGCTGGAGTGCAGAAAAATGACACGATTTTTACTCAGTACTTCTGCAACGGCTCAGGTGGCGCGGCTACCGGCGGCCAAAGTTACACGTTACAACCTTGCGGGACTCCGTCACCAACACCGACGCCTACAGCTACATTCACGCCGACGCCTACACCAACAGCTACTCTTACGCCTACGCCTGCGGCAACGGCAACAGCCACCGCAACAGCCACGCCTACAGCTATGGCAAGTTCGACTCCTTGTCCAACACCTGCAACTACACCAACACCTACGGCAACTCCAACGCCTGCGGCTAGTATCACGCCGACCGTTACACCTACATCGACTCCGTCGCCAACGCCGACAGCAACTGCTACTTCCACGCCCAGGGTAACGCCGACACCGAGGGTTGGGCCAACGCCCAGGCAGCGTCCTACTCCAAGACAGCGCCCGTTGGCGCAGTAATCAGGTGTCCATTAGTGTTTTTTGCGGTTAGTACAAGCAAGATGAAAATCAGAATATCGATCGCAGCGTTGTTGCTATCAGCCGTGGCAGGTTACACAGCGCCTAAGACTACTCCGCAATATCAGATTTATGACATCGCCGTTGTTGAAGTAGGGGACACCGCTTCGCAGGGATTCGGTGTGTCGCACGCGGGAATTGCCGTCGGCCGCTCGATCCGAAGTAGTGGAAGCCAGGCGTTTACCTGGACGCTCAATGGCGGGATAGTTGGACTTCCGAACCTTTCCGGCCGCAATCACGCCGTCGCGAACAGCGCGGCTCCGCAGATTGTCGTAGGGACTGCAGCCACCACACTTTTCGGCAGCAGCCGATTGCCGATCATGTGGCTAAACGGCGCGGTTTCGCAGCTGCCGTTGCCGCCGGGTGAAACGCTGGGTGACGCGAACTCGGTGAACTCTTCAGGTGTTGCGGTCGGCTCCGTCGATGGCGGAAGCAACCAGCGGGGAGCAATCTACACCGGGGGCGGCGGTGCGATCATTACGCAAACCACACCGACTGGATGCTTTTTCGTTACTGCATTCGGCATCAACGACTCAGGCCGCGTCGTGGGCCAGGGGATCGATCCGAACAATGCCGCCCGCAATGTTGGGATCGTCTATGATATCGGTCAGAACATGGCGTTCGAGGTCGGTGCGTTGCCGGGATTTAATGGTGCGCTGGCGTTCGGCGTGAGTAACACCGGTTACGTAGTTGGCTCAAGCATGCTGAATCAAGGCTCTGGTCTACCATTCATCTGGTCGGATCAAGGCGGCATGGTTGCCATTCCACTCGCAACAGGTACAAGCCAAGGCTCGGCACGCGCGGTGAATTCAGCCGGCTGGGTGGTGGGAAACGATTCGTCAGCTTTTTCGATTCCGTTTCTTTACGACGGAACAAACACTTATCGTCTTGCCGACCTTATCCCTCCGAACTCCGGCTGGGATTTGTCGATGAACACTTCGTCATCAGCACTCGGCATTAGTGAGGACGGTGTCATCGTTGGGACTGGTGTGCACAATGGCGAAACTCACGCGTATGCCATGGTGCCAGTAGCGCCTAGCCCGACACCTACGCCCACAGCTACAGCTACGGCCACGGCAACACCAACAGCTACGGCTACGCCGACGGCGACGGCCACAGCCACGGCGACTGCTACGGTTACGCCGACACCCAGACCTAGGTTTCACCCGACACCGAGACCTCGTCCAACACCACGACCGTGACCTTGATCCAGCTTATGGTAGGGACATCGCGCTGCGATGTGTCGCCGCGACGACCTCAGCGCGGCGTCCCTACCAAAACTTTAGCGATTATTCGGGCTATTGGGATTGTTTCTTGCGGTGCCCGCTGCGGCGCTGGTGCAAATCGTCGTCGACGAATTTTATTTGCAACCCCGCAGGATAGATGCGGCCGCGCTTGATCGGGAAGCTGCCGCTCTGGTGGAAGCCAGGAAAAGACACGCGCAGGTCTGTCCGCGTCACACGGCCGCCAGCTACCGGGAAAACATCTATCCCGTCGGCGGTCAGACGTCGCCGCCGCAAGTGGTTGAAAAGAAAAGTTTTGACATCGCCCCAGCGATTTTAGTAAAACCGGGATACGGAGGAATTCATTCAATCATGTCAAAACTCAAAGTAACTCTTACTGGCTTCATGCTCCTGTTGGTTCTGCTGTTTGTTTCGACGTACGCGGAGTCGCGTAATCCCGGCACAAAGAATAACAGCAAACAGAGTGGAACACTTCAAAAGATGATTGTTGAAAACGCGAGTGTAACGATGCAAGTCGACCTGAACGGACTAAATGGGAGCAGTTCTCTCGTGGCAAGGCCAGTCACTCTGCAATTTTCCGTGGCAGCCAATTCCTTCTTTCCCATTCTCGTTTTTAATGATCTGCTGCGTAAAGTTGAGCCGGGCTCAATGGCCTTGATCCCGCAAAATGTTCCGGCACTTCCCGTGCAATTAGGTGCGTCTGTCAAGCAGCTCGTAGTCGAAAAACTTCCGTCGAATCAATCCTTCGGTCTCGCCGTACGCGACAGCAAGACAGGTTTCACCTTTTTCAATGTTGAAGGAGGGGATTACGCTTACAACGCCAACGCACGCTCGCTTGGCATTGCAGGTGGCCGGCTTCTTATTTCGAAACAGTTTGCTAACGCGCTCGGTCGCCCTTCGGACGCCGGCTCAATTGTTGGAAAAATTTCAGTCGGCGCAGCGATGCAGCCGATCGAGATCACGCAAGTGGTGAACGGCAAGCCCAAGTCGGTGGTTGTGCCCCCGTTGAGCCAAGGTGCCAGTCCGCGAGCGCCTACTCTGGTGCCCGGGCCCGATATCATCGTTGGGGATCTGCCCGACATGGTCCAAGTCGGGAGCGCGGGATCACAGGTCGGCCTGGGAGTGGCGACGACTTCCTGCAACAATGGCGATCAGCCGGTCAACTTTCACGCATTACCAGAAACAGATCATCCGTTCTTTCCGCAAAATTTTTATCGGATGAGCGGTGGTGCAGATAACCTCGAGCGGTTCGAACAGATTGGCCAGGCCTGGATTAAACACACGTTCGGCGCGGACGAACAGGACTTATGCGACCTTGGCTGCAACACAAATAATTGCAGTCCGTTCTCACAGCTATGTCCGGGCTGTGCCGATCCGTATCTCGCCGACGAGAATGGATGGTACGACCTGCTTGGTTCACGCGCGTGGGTCAATCCTTTTACCGGCGCGTTTCAGTCAACCGCGGCCGATCATACCGGCCACGTACATGACGGCGCATCGCACCGGATTCGCGTTAATGTGGATGATCTGAACACAACTCTCAATCAAGGGGCAACCTATTTCGCGGAAGCGCAGTACGACACGCCGCAGGAGTACGCTTGGTGTCAGACCCATCCCGGGCAGTGCAACATGTATAACAACGCTTCTTACCGTAAGTTCCTTGTTAGCGGCACAACGAACTTCACATTTTCCCCGCTTGATCAAACCGTGAGAATGCAGCCTGCCATCATGGCTTGGACAGGGGCGACGATAAATCAGGTGCAGCCTGATCCGGGAAACGATGGCATCGCGTTTGTCGGCTCCAAAGTGACCAACCCGTCTGCTGGCGTCTGGCACTACGAGTATGCCTTGTATAATCAGAACCTCGATCGCAGCATTCAATCCTTTAGCGTGCCTTTGGCAACCGCCAATATCAGTAACATCGGATTTCACGCGCCGCCGCAGGAACCTGGCTGGGCAAACGACGGCACGTTTAATAACCAGGGTTACAGCAGCACGCCGTGGGCTGGCACTCAGGATCCCAACGGTTGTCTAATATGGAATGGTGGTTGTCTAATGTGGAACAGTGAAACGTTTGCGCAGAATCAGAACGCCAACGCGATCCGCTTCGGCACATTATATAACTTCCGGTTTGACGCCGATCTACCTCCGACACTTTGGTATGCGACGATCGGCTTCTTCAAGACAGGGTCGCCCATCACTGTTGTAGTCCAGGCTCCTGTACTCCAACAGACGCCGACAGTCACGCCTACAGCTACGCCAACGGCGACAGCAACGGCTACGCATACGCCGACAGCAACGCCAACGGCGACGGTTACTGCTACCGCAACCACGACTACAACTCCAACAGCTACTCCTACAGCTACAGCCAGGCCAACGCCGACTGCCAGACCAAACGTAACACCGAGGATACGGCCTAGCCCGCCGCCCCGGCCATAAGGACCAGTGACGAGTGAGCAGTGACGAGTGATCCGCCTACGCCAAGGCTACGGCGGACAAGTGAGTCACCAGTTAAAGCTGCAAAAATCAGAGGGCGGGAAGTGGCCTTGGATACCGGCCCCACAAAATTTGTGTCCATTCGTGTTGATTCGTGGTTAAGATCAGCTTCGCCAGCGCGAAGATCGCGCTGCATTTCATGAATGACCCGGATCACGAGGATCGGCACGCGCCGCTGAGTTATCACGGCATCTGGCGCATCGTCTGGCTGGTTTTTTTGCTAATCATCCTCTGGCTGATCTTGCGCGCATTGGAACCGGTGATTCTGCTGTTCGCGGTAGTCTTCCTTCTCGCCATGGTCCTGAACCCGATCGTGGTCTGGCTGCAGAGACACCACATACCCCGTTTTCTCGGAGTGATCCTGCTGATGCTCGCGCTGGTCGCCGTCACTACCACCATCATCTTGTTCGCCATACCACCGCTAAGCAAACAAACGCAGGAGTTGGTGCGAAGCGCGCCGAGCGTCTGGCAAGGCATTCTCAGTCGCATCGAATCGGTAACAAAAAATTATCCGACCGTTCGCGAGGCGTTGCCGCGAACAGATGAAATGGCCGGAAAAGTCGGCGCAGCTGCAGGAACCGTTGGAAACATCTTGTTAAGATCGACGCTCGGTTTAGTCGGCGGCGTGGCCAGCTTCGTGTTCGCCATCCTGTTGCTGATCTTCGTCCTGGCCAATCCGCGGCCGCTGGTCGCCGCGTACCTGGCGCTGGTGCCGGCTCGTTATCGCGAGCAGGCGCATCGTACCCTCGCGCGGCTGATGCGACAAATGATTGCATGGGCGCGCGGCGTCGCCATCAACGGCGTCATCACTGGCCTATCGATAGGCGTGTTGCTTTGGCTGGTTGGAGTGCAGCCGGCGCTGATTTTCGGCGTGTTCGCGTTTCTCGGTGAATTTCTGCCAAACATCGGCGCGTTCCTTGTTGCGATTCCCATCCTGCTGATCGCGCTCAGCCTGGGTGCGACAAAATTCTGGCTGGCTCTCGGCGTGATCGTGCTGGTTTACCAAGTCGAGCTGAATGTTCTTGTGCCGGGCGTGCTCGGCAAAGAAATGCGATTGCATCCGGTCAATATTTTGTTCTTCACCCTGGCAACCGCGACGTTGTTCGGACTGCTGGGAGTCTTTCTTGCCGTGCCTGCCGCCGCGCTGGTGCACATCGTGATCGATGAATTCTATTTGCAACCGCGCAATCCCGATTACGCCGCGCTGGATCGGGAAGCAGCCACACTGGTGGAAGGCAAGCCATAACTGTGGCGAATCGTGAACTCCCAGCATATTGAAAATTGCGAAATCCAAATCATGAAGAACGCGATTTTCGAAAGAACGACGAAGCCCGCCGAGGCTGCTCCCGAAACTTCCTCCGTCGCGACAAGGAAGCTAAGCTGGTGGCAAGACAGGCAGAATTCTCTTTACTTTTGCCGTCAGGGAGTGAGAGAAATCAGCGTTAGTCAATGCTTGGCTTGGCAGAGCTAAGCACAACCATAGGATCCAACACATAATGTCAAAAATAACGCTTACCGGTTTCATGCTCCCGTTGGTGTTGCTCTTTGCCTCGCCCGACGCCAACTCAAAAATTTCTACAGCGCGAAAGCAGACACTCGGCCAGAGCGGGACACTTCAGAAGATGATTGTGGCCAGCGGAAGCGTGAGCATGGACATCGATCTGAATCGAATCAATGGAGTCAACTCTACGACACGAAAATTGGAGACATTACATTTTGGCGTGGCACCGAGTTCTTTCTTTCCGGTGCTTGTGTTTAACAAAGTGTTGCGGCGAGCAGAGACAGGCTCGATGGCGCTGGTGCCGCAAAATAACGTCGCGCTTCCTGCAGTATTAACTGCTTCCGTCAACAGTCTGACCATTGAACAGGCCCACCCGGGCGAAACCTTCAATATGGTTGTGCGCGATGCCATGAGCGGTTTTGTATTTTTTAATATTGAAGGAAACCTCTATGACTACGATGCCAATAAACAGCTGCTTGGAATCCATGGTGGACGGCTTCTGATTTCCGAAGCGTTGGCTAACAGACTCGGTCGTGCGCGTGAGGCGGGCAGGCAAGCCGGCACGATTTCGATCGACACAGCCGTGACTCCAATCGCCAAGACTATTGTAGTGAACGGCAAAGTTGAATCATCAGTCTTGCCACCAGGCAACGCGCTTGTTCCAGGTGGCCACGTACCCGTGCCCGGGCCTGACATTATCGTTGGCGATCTGCCTGCCATGGTGCAAGCAGGCAGCAGCGGAACTCAAGTGGGCCTGGGCATTGCCACGACTTCATGCAACAACGGCGATCAGCCAGTGCACTTTTTCGCCATACCCAACACGGACCATTCGGTTATCTGCGAAAACTTCTATCGGATGAGCGGTGGGCCTAACAATAACGATCGCTTCGAACAAATCGGCGAATCCTGGGTGAAGCATACGTTCGGCGCAGACCAGGATGACGACTGTAATTTCGGCTGCATACCCTGGCCTGATTCCACGCAGCTCGGGGTGGGCTGCTCGGATCCTTACCTCGCAGATGAAAATGCTTTTTACAGCCTGCTCGGCGGGCGTGCCTGGGTGAATCCTTTTACCGGCGCTTTTCCATCGACCGCTCGAAACCACACCGGTCATACTCACACCGGGACCTCCCATCGCGTTCTTGTCGCAAAGAGCGACTTGGACACGACGCAAAACACGGGCGCTACTTACTACGCTGAAGCGCAGTACGATACGCCGCAGGAATACGCCTGGTGTCAGGCGCATCCCGGCCAATGCAACATGTATAACAACGCCTCCTATCGGCAGTTCTCGGTCACCGGCACTACCGATTTTACGTTTTCGCCGGTCGGCGCGACATTTCGAATGAAGCCGGCGACCGACGCCTGGACCGGCGCAACTAGCGTGCTGGTCGAGCCGGAGCCCGGTATCGATGGTCGCGCGTTCGTCGTTTACAAAGTAACGAACCCATCTGCCGGCGTATGGCATTACGAGTACGCCCTTCACAACCAGAACCTCGATCGCTCGATTCAGTCCTTCAGCGTGCCGCTCGGGACCGGAGTCAACATAAGTAACATCGGATTTCATGCCCCACCTAACCATCCAGGTTTCCTGAACGACGGAACCGTCGGCAATGCAGGATTCAGCAACGATCCATGGGTTCCAAACCAAATGCCGAGCGCATTCACCTGGAACTGCGAGACCTTTGCCCAAAATCCTAACGCAAACGCCATTCGCTTCGGCACACTATACAATTTCCGCTTTGACGCCGATCAACCGCCGCAGGCTGCCGATGCCACGATCGGCTTTTTCAAAACAGGCTCGCCCATCACTGTTGCAATCCAGGCTCCCGCGGGGGGAGTCACGCCAACACCGACTCCGACGCTTACACCGACGCCAACTGCTACCGCGACTGCTACTGCTAGTGCTACGGCGACTGCGACGTCGACGCCTACTGCTACAGCTACCGCTACGTCGACTCCACGACCTAGCCCGACTCCGAGAGGTAGCCCGCCGCCGCGGACGCGCCCGACCCCGCCGCCGCGACCTTAGGGCCCGGTAGGTTAGTCAGTGGTCCGTGATCGGTGATCACGTGCATCTTTAGCGCCAAAGGCGCGGCGCAAGCTTGAGCCTGGGGCATCACCCCAGGAATTGGATCCTCGATGACCCAGCGCTGAAAGCGCGATTCAGTGTATCAATCCTCCAGACAACCGCTCGTCGAATTGATGCCGTGCCTGCGAGTGATTGGGCATGGGACAATCATGCATCGAAGTTGCACAGAAAGGGAATCGCGCTTTCAGCGCTGGTGGTTTTGTTGGTTTCACGAATCCTGGGGCATTGCCCCAGGTTCGCCACGGCGAATCCGTTTCGCCTGCGGACGAATCCGTCCTGTGTGCGGACCTATGGCGGACTAGCCTGAGGCTGCGCCTTTGGCGATAAACCACACGTCATCAGTGAATCCGGAACTCGCGAAAACCTTGCCCCAAAACCGAATCGGGATTAGGAAACAATATGACCGCAACACGAGTATTAATTCTGATGTTGATCGCCCAAACCGTCGCTGTGAGTCAGGCAGAATCTCCAAATCTCATTGGCAGGTGGAACATCGAGATCACGTTTCCGAATGACGAACACCGCTCACTGCGTTTTGACGCTCAAGATGGCGGGAAAGGTACTTTGCTGCTGGTAGATCCCAAGTCGAAGGTTTGGGGATCAGCCACACCTTCGGAAGCAAAGTGGACGCGTGGCGATGACAACTCCGTGACGTTTTCGGGTGCAGTTGAATTTTTACTCGGCAACGTCGGCCGGGACGCGGGAACATTGATGTTCAAAGGAAAATTTGAAAAAGCGGACCTGATCACAGGCGAAGTGGAATTCTCCCCGCTCGTCGGCGACAGACCTTCAAAGCACGGCACATTCAAAGCAGTCCGCGCCAGCGGCGGATAAAGACTCTGCGAGCGCGGCCGTTCTCGCGTGCTGCGTGTGTGCCCTCGCGCAACCTCCAGTCCCGGAGGGATGCTGAGACATTAGCCGGTGGTGCAAACCACCGGTCATTTGCAACAGAAGACAGCCAGCCCCGGCAGGGGCGTTGGGTTAAACGTAGCGTTCGTCAAATTCTACTCCACTGCGCCGCAGCAATTCCAAATATTCCTCACGAAAGGTGCGCGTGCGATGGTGCTCGTCCTGTTGCTCGATGTAGCGACGAACCGCGCCGCGCTGCGAAGAGCTCACCGTAAATCCCCCATACCCTTCCTACATTAATATTCTCTGTAAAGAGCTAATCTACGCGGAGCGTGGAGGGGCAGGCGCCTCGCCTGCTGGAGCACACACGCCCATCCTACCCGGACGTGTGTGCGAAACAGGCGCGAGTGAAGCGACGTAATGTAGGCGGCATTCCCTGTCACCCTTCACACCGCAGGCGGGCGAGGCGCACCGCCCCTACCACGGCGCAAAGTCGCTTCGCTCCCGCAGGCGAAACCTGCCCGCTCAAAAACAAAATTTTGTTTTTGAGCCAGCGCCTGCCATGCGAAAGCAGCCAGACCAATCTCTTCATGCACCCAACCCGAAGATACCGACTTTAATTCCCGGAGCACATCAGCCAGGCGGTGCGTTGCGCGAAGGCCAATCAGCAGATGCACATGATCGGAGACGCCGCCGACGCTTTCGGCAATTCCGTTCGCCGCGCGGATGATTCCACCTAGGTACGCGTGTAAGTCGCCACGCCATGCCCGTTGGATCGTTAGCTCGTGGTTTTTCGTTCCGACAACGACGTGATAATGCAGACTCAGGTGTGTCGATGACATTACGGGATTGGTTTACCACGCCCCTGCCGGGGCTTGGAACTATTTTATCACCGGATCACCGGTGGTTTGCACCACCGGCTAATATTCAACATCCCTACGGGATTGGTCCCTGCGGTGACAGAAATAGTAACAGCGCTGTTACCATTAGCCGGAAAACCATAGCGACGAATTAAACCAATCGCCACGAATCGGATGAGGCTGTGGACCCTCAAATCCGTCTAGATTCGTCAGCGGTGCCGATCGGATCGGCGACAGAAGGCAAAAGCCGCGACGGAAAGCGGCAGGTGAGCCGGGAGGGAAGCGAGTTTCAAATTCATGTCTCGGTTCTGGAAATTTTCTTTGAAAAGAGGCTTGCCACGTTTTCTTTTATCCGCTAAACCCGGGCGAATTACTTCGTAAAAAAAGTGTTGACTCGTTCCTGGCATTTCAGGTACAAGGGACGTTTCACACCCAAAATCCATCCACATTAAATAGCCAACTCCATGAAAAAGAAATCCGCTTCAAAATCTGCCTTCTTTAATCTGCGCGTTCTAATCGGCCTGTGCATAGCGCTGGCCGGGATCTCCCTGGCGCTG
>Ga0137403_10004502_pt1 | contig 16436 bp, 10 predicted proteins | sample CZOMad2_1_16fung_FD_122057 | JGI IMG/M metagenome (GOLD analysis project Ga0137403, IMG submission 122057) | Vadose zone soil fungal communities from Angelo Coast Range Reserve, California, USA - CZOMad2_1_16fungal (Hybrid Assembly) | ecosystem: Environmental > Terrestrial > Soil > Vadose zone...
GATAGTCCACTCCCGGCGGAAACGCCGGGGCCAAGTGAATCCCTTGGTCGTAGGTTCGAATCCTACCGGGCCCAGTTCAGCATGGCGGAGCGTTCTCCATGTGGAACACCGTTCGAGCGTTGCTCGTCGTCGCAGTGATCGGTCTGGGTATTGCGCACGCCACCGATGCGCCCGCGGACGTGCAGGCCGTCTTTTCGAGGGCGGCCGGGCTCGTGAATGGCGGACACTACACGGAGGCGCTTCCGCTGCTGAAGGACCTCGCGAGCCAGCTGCCGCAGAGCCCGGCAGTCTTCTGGAATCTGGGTCTCGCCGCAGCGGAGTCGAGAGATGAGCGCCTGGCGCTGCTCGCCTATTCGCGCTACCACGAGCTGGCGCCCGAGGAGCGGCGCGGCTTTTACAAGCTGATCCAGACCTATCAGGCGCTTGGGCGACTCAAGGAGCGTGATCAGGTGCGCGCGCAGCTGATCGCGTATCGCAACGCCCTGCCGCCGAATGAGCGTGACCAGCTGGCATTCTATGTTCGCGATCAGTTTGACGTGGCCGGTCAACACTTCATGGTGTTGGAGTATTTTGAGCCCCACAGCCCGATGCGCCTCTACTACAAGTTCACTTCCGCAGACAGTGACCACAAGCCGATCTACAACTTCACGCTCACCAGTGGCGATACCGAGACCACGGCAGTAAGGCAGCTCGGGCACATCGGGAAGGACGAGCGATTGTACGGGCTGGACAAGAACGAGGACGGCAAGAGCACGCTGTACGGACTGATGAAGTCACTGCCATCCTATGATGAGGTGAGGTCGCGTGTGATCGACGCCGTGACCGACGCCGTGGAAGGCAAGCCGATTCCAAAGATCAGTTTGCAGTGAGTGCGAGGGGCGGCAGACAAAACCGCGCGACAGTTCTGCCCGGGGCTCTAGCGCGCCTCGACGAGCGCCGCGAGTTTCGCGAGTGACGACCGCCAGCCGGCCTCGTTGTGGGCGGTCGGCACGCAGCGCGGCCTGAAAGGGCGAGCTGTCAGGTGAACAACTCGTCCAGGGCCGCGGCGGCGACGGGCTTGATCAGGTAGCGCTCGATCCCGGCCTCACGCGCGAGCTCGCGGCCGGGGTGCGCACTGTTAGTCGTCAAGGCGATCAGCCTCAGGTTCTGCAGCTGCGGATGTTGTGAGAGCTGCCGGGCTACGGCGTAACCGCTCATGTCCGGCAGATCCAGGTCCACGAGCAGGACCGTGGGCACGAACTCGACAGCCAGGGCAAGAGCCGTCGCGCCGGTGTGCGCGACGCGCGTATCGCCGTAGCCCGCCGATTGCAGCAAGGACGCGAGAGCAGCGGCGGCAACCACGTCGTCATCGACTATCAATATGCGTGCGGCGCCTTGGCTCATCTGCCTGGATTGTGTCAACGGATGCGCGGCCACGACAGCTGCTCAACGCAAGCTCACGGGACGCGGGTGCTGGTTGCGCGCTTCGAAGCGCTTGATCTGCCGCTCGGCTTCGTCGCCTGTGACGCCATACGCCTCTTCAATCTTATCCGCAAGACGCGCGCGTCCGCCCGCAATCACGTCGAGGTGACCGGAGGTGAGCCTCCCCCAGTTTGCGTGCACCTCGCACCTGAACTGCTGCCAGTTGACTTGCGCGGAATTCCAGTCCATCTCGGTCTCTTGCCTCGCCTGCCCTCTCTACTTCTACCACCAATCGGGGCTGTACGCGGACATAACGGCTTGCTGCACTGCGCGGGCCAGACTTACGCAGAGCCTTGCCCGAGGACCAGCCGCACGCGGTGAGTCTGGCCGTCATCAACCAGCGTAATCCGCGTCTGCCCATCGCTCAGCGCCTTGCCGTCGCACTCGCCGTGGGCGATCCCCTGGCTGACAGCGCCGGGATTGTCGATCAGGATTTCGTAGCGTGCGCTGTGATACCTGAACACGATCTCCAGGTGCGGCCAGCTCTCAGGGATGCATGGCGTCAGGAGCAAGCTTGCCCCCTGCACGCGAAACCCGAGGATCCATTCGAGGCCGGCCCGGTACATCCAGCCGGCCGAGCCGGTGTACCACGTCCAACCGCCGCGCCCGACGTGCGGCGCCACCGAATAGACGTCCGCGGCGACGACGTAGGGCTCCACCTTGTAGCGGTGCAGGTATGCGCGCGTGCTGGTGCGGTTGATCGGATTGAGGAGCGAGAACAGCTGCGCCGCCTTGTTGCCCTGCCCGAGCATTGCGTACGCGATCACCAACCAGGTGGCGGCGTGAGTGTACTGCCCGCCGTTTTCCCGGATGCCGGGCGGATAGCCCTTGACGTAGCCCGGATCGAGCGGCGTGCGGTCGAAGGGCGGTGTAAACAACAAGGCCAGACCGGCATCGCGCCGGATGAGCTCGCTCTCTACGGCGGCCATGGCACGCCGGGCGCGGGCCGGCTCGGGCGCCCCGGCGATCACGCACCAGGACTGTGCGATGGAGTCGATGCGGCACTCCGCACTGCCCGCCGATCCGAGCGGCGTTCCATCGTCATAGTAGCCTCGCCGGTACCAGTCGCCGTCCCACGCTTCCTGCTCGAGCGATTTTCGCAGCGCTGCCGCGTGGGCCAGCCAGCGTGTCGCGCGCGCATCTTCCTCACGTGCTTGCGCCAGAGGCGCGAAAGCCACGAGTGTTGCCTGCAGGAACCATCCGAGCCAGACGCTTTCGCCCCTGCCCCTCTCGCCCACGCGGTTCATGCCGTCGTTCCAGTCGCCGGTGCCGATCAGGGGCAGACCGTGTTCGCCGATCTGCAGGCTCTGGTCGAGCGCTCGCGCGCAGTGCTCAAAGAGGGCGGCGGCGTGATCCGAGACTACGGGCTGGAAATAGGCGTCGTGCTCGTCCGGCAACAGCGCGCGGCCTTCGAGAAAGGGAACTCGCTCGTCCAGCAGCGCCAGATCGCCGCTCGCCTCGACGTAGTGAGCGGTGGCGTACGCCAGCCACACCCGATCGTCGGAAATACGTGTACGAACGCCGGCACCGCCCGACCCCTGCCGCGTCTGCGGTAGCCACCAGTGCTGGACGTCGCCCTCGATGAACTGGCGTGCCGCCGCGCGCAACAGATGTTCGCGTGTCAGCGCCGGCCTCGAGACGACGAGCGCCATGGCGTCCTGGAGCTGGTCGCGGAAGCCGTACGCGCCGCTTGCCTGATAGAAGGCCGAGCGGGCCCACATGCGGCAGACGAGCGTCTGATAGAGCAGCCAGCGATTGAGCAGGATGTCCAGGGAGCGGTCCGGTGTCTTCACCTGAACCGTGCCGAGCACATCGTCCCAGTACCCGATCACCGCGCGCAGCACGGCATCGAGATCGGCCGAGCGATAGCGTGCGAGCACGGACTGCGCGTCCGTGGCATTCGCCGCCTCGCCCAGGAAGAAAAGGATCTCCACGGTCTCACCCGGCGCGAGCTCGAGCGCAGTTTGCAGGGCGCAGCACGGATCGAGGCCGGCGCCTACACGTCCGGACAGGGCAGTGCCCGCGAGGAGGGCGGCCGGCCTGTCGAGCGTGCCATGGCGTCCGAGAAACTCCCGCCGATCGGCGCTCCACTGCGTCTGCCGTCCGGCCAGATCCGCGAACGCCACACGCGAGCCGAACTCGGCGCTCCACGGGTTGCGCGCGAACATGGCTCCGGTGTCGGGATCGATGGCCGTCACAATGAACGGCGCGCAGGCCGGCCGCGAAGACCCGAGCACCCATTCGACATACGCCGTGACCGAGAGTCTGCGCGGACGCGGCGAGGTGTTGCGGATCTTCAGGCGCGAGATCTTGACGGCATCGCCGCTCGGGACGTACGCGAGCAGATCGAGCGCGATGCCGCGCGAGGCGTGCTCGAAACGGCTGTATCCCAGTCCGTGCCGGGCCCGGTAGGACGCGCCCGGATCCTGAATCGGCGCGGCTGTCGGTCCCCACAGCTCGCCGGTTTCCTCGTCGCGCAGATACAGCACCTCGCCCGGGCGATCCGTGACGGGATCGTTCGACCACGGCGTGAGCTGATTCTCGCGACTGTTGAGCGACCATGTGAAACCGCCGCCGTCGGCCGCGACCTGGAACCCGAAGCCTGGATTGGCGATGACATTGATCCACGGAGCGGGCGTCGACTGCCCCGGCCCCAGGAGAATGACGTATTCGCGCCCGTCCGCGGCGAATCCTCCGAGTCCGTTGAAGAATTCGAGCTCGCGCGACACCGGATCGACCGCCGGCGCTTCCGCCTGCGGCTCGCTCGGCGGCGACCGCGGCGCGGGCGCGGGGTGCGAGTGCAGCGGCTCCAACTGATCCGCCAGGCTGCCACGCTGTCCGACCAACACCACGCGAGCGACGGCGGCAAGCCGTGCGCGCGTCTGTTCCGGGACCAGATCCATGCGCAGCAGGAATACCGCGCCGCGCGCCTCTTCCGCGCCCAGCTGCGGCCGTGACTGGCTCACGCGAAGCTGCGTCTCCAGCGCGATCTGCAGGTCCTGGACGTAGGAAGCCCCTCGCTCGTTCAGAATCACGAGATCGACTGCGAGCTGCTTCATCCGCCAGTATTCGTGAGCCCGCAACAGCTGCCGTGCGATGCCGATGTCTTCGACATCATTGATCCGCAGCAGGACGATCGGGAGATCCCCGGAAATCCCGTGAGCCCACAGCGCCGCCCGCGCCCCGCCGCCGCGGCCTATGGTGTCGCTCGAGGGACGCATCGACGCGTCGGCGAACAGCACGTGGCCCGCGAGGCGTTGAAACAGGCTGGCTTCGGCCGCATCGATGCCGAGATGGCGCAGCTGCACCTGCGCCTGAGTCCAGGCCAGCGTGGATGCGCGTACGAAGGCGTTCGGCTCGTGATGCTTGTCCACCAGGTCGAGCGCGCTCTCGCGCGACGATGCGGTGCTGGTCCAGAATGCCACGTGCACGGTCGCGCCCGCCGGCACCCGCACGCGCTGCCGCAGCACGAACACGGGGTCGAGGACCGTGCCGACCGTATTGGATAAACGCCGGCCGTCCAACACCGCGACCGGCCTCCTGATCCCGCGCCCGCGGCCGAGAAACCGGGCTCTGTCGGTCTCGATCTCCGGCTTGCCGAGCGCCTCGCCTTCGACGACTGCATGATGGGCCGCCCAGATCTGCGGCTCGGCGGGCGAGCGCCGCCGCCGGGTTGCCAGGATGGCGCCCACCTTGGCGACATATTCGGTTTGCACGAAGAGCTTCGAGAACGCCGGATGCGCCGCGTCGGCTGCGAGGGGTGCGAGCGCCAGCTCGGAATAGGAGGTGATCTCGATGTCGCGCACGCGGTTGCCGCCGTTCGCGATCGATACGCGGCGAACCTCGGCGTCATCCTCCGGCGAAACGACGATCTCGAGCGTCGTCACGATCATTGCATCATGGCGAACGAATTCCGCGCGATCCTCGGCGAAGGTCGCCTGGTAGCTGTCGGGCTCGATGCCGCTCGGCTGATAGGTCGCGGACCACACGGCGCCGCTCTCGGTGTCGCGCAGGAAAAAATAGCTGCCGGTATCGTCGCGCGTCGAGTCTTCGCGCCAACGCGTTACGTCGAGCGCGCGCCAGCGGCTGTAGCCGGAGCCTGCATCCGTGAGCATCACGGAGTAGCGGCCGTTGGAGAGCAGATGCGCCTGCGGCGTGGCTGCGTGCGGCGTGAGCAGACGTCGCACCTCCGGGAATTGCACCACCCGCGCCGCCGTCGTGACTTCCTCGGCACGGGGATGCGCCAGTGAGACATCGCGCGGCGTGCGCTCCTGCAACAAAAGCTCCGTCGCCCGGATGCTCGGCTCCGAGTGGAACCGCTCGCGCATCCGTCCATCGAAGAGGACGTTGCCGAGAGCCACGATGGTCATGCCGGCGTGATGGGCCATGAATGCGCGCACGGTCGCAACCCGCGAACCTTCCGGCAGGCGGCTGCGCGTGTAGTCGAGCGCCTCATAGAACCCGTAGCGTCCGAGCGCGCCGCACACGGCGAGCTGCGCGAGATTGCGCGCCGCGCGTCGCGGATCGACCATCGCCGCGAGCGCCGTAGCGTACGGCGCTATCACCGTGTTTTCACTCAAGCCGCGCTTCAGCCCGAGGCCGGGCACGCCGAAGTTCGAATACTGGTAGGTGAGCTCGAGGTCGCGCACGTTGTAGGCGGATTCCGAAATGCCCCACGGGACGCCGAGCTCGGCGCCGTAGCTGATCTGGCGCCGCACGATCAGGCGGCTGGTTTGTTCCAGGAGACTTCCGGCCGGTGCCCGCATGACGAGCGACGGCATCAGGTATTCAAACATCGAGCCCGACCAGGAAATGAGCGCCGCCCCGTGTTCGACCGCAGTGACCGCGCGCCCGAGGCGAAACCAATGCCGCGCCGGCACGTCGCTCTTGGCGATCGCCACGAAGCTCGCCAGGCGCGCCTCGGAGGCAAGCAGGTCATAACAGCTCGGGTCCAGAGCGCCCTCGGTCATGCGGTAGCCAACCGACAGAAGCCGGCGCTCGCCATCAAGCAGGAAGCCGAACTGCATCGCGTCGGCCATCGAGCACGCCGTCAACTCGATGCCTGCCAGGCGCCGCTTCAGGCTGCGGGCTTCCTCGTCCGTCTGCGCGAGGTCGCGGCGCCAACTCTCGATCGAGCCTTGCGCCGCCTCCGCCCAGAAGAGTATGTCGGCGCCCGCGTCGCCGCTGAGTTCGCCGGCCAGCGCTCGCGCGATGTCGACCAGGGTCGCGGCATGAGTTGCGCTGTGCGCGAGTTGCTCCGCGAGCTCCCCGGAGGCGAGCGCGCCGCTGCCCAGCGCGGACGCGAGGACATCGAGTGCGTCTTCGACCTGACGGTGCGTGATCACCTGGGTTCGCTGGTCGGCGGGAAGCTCCCGCAGGGCCTCGCGCGCGAGAGTAAGGGCATCGGCGATACCGGCAAACGGCTCGCGACGTGACCGGGGAGCGTCGATCCATTCCCGACAGGCATTCGCCAGGGCGAGCAGATGCGCCGCCAGATTGCCGCTGTCCACGGAGGAGACGTAGCGCGGGTCCAGGGGACGAAGATCCCGCGTGTCGTACCAGTTGTAGAAATGACCGCGAAACCGCTGCAGGCTGTTCATCGTCGCGAGCGTCGCTTCCAGTCGCTCGACGGTCTGCAGCGTGCCGGCCCAGCCAAAGTCGCGGGCGCTGACCGCCGACAGCAGGTACAGGCCGAGATTGGTGGGAGAGGTGCGATGGGCCAGAACCGGCCGCGGGTCCTCCTGGAAGTTGTCCGGCGGCAGCATGTGGTCGTCCGCCGTAACGAAGGTCTCGAAGTAGCGCCAGGTGCGCCGCGCGACCAATCTCAGGGCGCCGGCGTCCGGGCTGGTGAGCGCCAGGCGACCCTCGACGAGCGGAGAGCGGCTGATCCAGACGGCAACGGCGGGAGATGCGATCCACAGCATCACGAACGGCGCCGCCACCCACCAGGCATCGGGTCGCAGCCACACCACCAGGATGGCGACGGCGATGGCGATCGCAACGCCGCCACTCATGCGCCGATAGGCTCCCTTGAGGTCGAGCCGCGCGCTGAGGTTCGCCTGAGCGGCGGTGACCCACTGCAACAGATTGCGCCGTGTCACGAGCAGACGAATCAGTGTTCGGCCGATGGCATCGACCATCAGCCACGCCTGGTGCGCAAGCAGGCAAATCAGCAGCGCAAACTGCGCGGCAGCGAGGGCGGCATCCTTGGCCAGGGCGCGCAGGTGGCTGCGGGCGTTGATGCCGGCGCGGCGCGGCACGATCGCTGCGAGCACCGGCAGCAGGGTCGGCAGCGCGATCGTCGACACGACAAAAGCCGTCCAGATGAGGGCGGCGTGTCGCGGCAGCAGCCATCCCGCCAGCAACGCGGCCACGCTTGCCGGCGGGGACGACGTGCGCCGCAGGTTATCCAACATCTTCCACCGGCCGATCAGCGGCAGGGTGCCGCGGCCGCCGGCGAGCGTCTTGCGCCTGCCCAGGATCCACGGCAGCAATTGCCAGTCGCCGCGCGCCCAGCGATGTTGGCGCGCGGCGGCTACGTCATATCGCGACGGAAATTCCTCAACGACCTCGACGTCGGAAACCAGACCGGCGCGCGCAAATATTCCCTCGAAGAGATCGTGGCTGAGCAGCGTGTCCTCGGGTACACGGCCGGCCAGCGCGGCGTCGAAGGCGTCGATGTCATAGATGCCCTTGCCGGCATACGAGCCTTCACTGAAGAGATCCTGGTAGACGTCGGAGACTGCGGCTGAGTACGGATCGATGCCGCTCGCGCTCGAAAAGACGCGCTGAAACGGCGACCCCTCGCGACCCACCGGCAGCGACGGCGCCACCCGCGGCTGCAGCACGGCGTATCCCTCGCGGACATCGCCGGTTGCGGGGTCGAACCTCGGCTGGTTCAGCGGGTGGGCCATCTTGCCGACCAGCCGCAGCGCCGTTTCTCGCGGCAGCCGGGTGTCGGCGTCGAGCGTAATGACATAGCGGACGTCGGGCGGAACGGCAGGCGGTCGCCCCCCTGGATGCAGGAAGGTCGTGTCGGTCGCGCCGCGCAGCAGCTGGTTCAATTCCTGGAGCTTGCCGCGCTTGCGTTCCCATCCCATCCAGCGTTTCTGCCCGTCGCTCCAGACGCGACGACGATGCAGCAGCAGGAAGCGGTCGCCTGCCGCACCGGTGCCGTGAAGACGGTTCAGCCGCGCGATGCCTGCCGCGGCAAGGTCGAGCAGCGCCGCGTCCCCCGCCTCGTTCTCGCTGGGGGCGTCCGTCCAGTCCGAAAGCAACGCGAAGTAGAGCTCGCCTTCGGGTGATGCCAGGTAGTGAACCTCGAGTCTCTCGAGCTGCGCTTCCAGCGCGGCGCGCGTCGTTAGAAGTGTCGGCACGACTACCATCGTCCGCAGACCTGACGGGACGCCGCCCGACAGCGCCAGGCCCGGCAGGGTCGTTGCGCCGAACCTCATCATGGCGGCCCGATTCACCAGCGCGACCGCCGCATCGATCGACGGGATGAGGCCGAGCAACGCGAGCACCGCGAGGCGCAGGCCGGCGATTCCCCCCGCGTGGAGCACCAGCAACGGCACCGCCAACACGACCGCGCCGATCAGCGCGATGGAGCCGATATAGCCGCCGACGCCAGGCGCCGTGTTGAATCGGCCGGACCTGCTCCATACCGAGTCCCGATAGCCGACCGAGGCTGCGAAGGCGCGTCGCCCGGCGGCGATGAGGTAATAACCCGGGTCGAGCTGGCGGCTTGCGACGGCCTTGCCGGCAGCGGCCAGGGCTGCTCGCGCAATCTCCAGTTCCGTCCGATTGGAGCCTCGCGCCAGCTGTTCGATTGCCCGCCGGTAAAGGTCGCGGGAGGGAAAGTCCATCGCCGCGAAGTCGCTGCCCGCGCGCAGCGCCTCATCGACGAGGCTGACGCTCTCGAAGAACTCCGGCCAATCCACATCCGAGAGCAGCCGCATGCTGGTGATGATGTTGCGCACGGTCACGTTCGAGGCGCCCTGGCGCTGATGCTCGTCGTGCACGATCGCGTCGGAGGTTTTTCCTTGCGCCGCCAGGCGCTCCTCCAGCCATCGCAGAGCCGGGGTTGCTCGCGGATCCTGATCCCGCAGCCGGTGGGCGAGCTGGACTACGAAGGCGGGCGAAAACGAGGCGTAGCGTGCATGGCTGCGAATCAGGGCATCGGGCTCCGCCGGATGCCCGTCGACGCCCAGCAGCCGGTCCGCCACGGCATCGGCTTCCTGGCGTGCGGCACGACCGCTTACGATGCGTGTCGCGGCACGGCGGAGATTCTCGACCAGCACGATCCGCAGCGTGATCGCGACCGCCCACAGCTCGCCGATGGTCAGAGGCTGAACGCGCTGATAGGCGCGCACGAACTGGCGCAGCGTGTCCGGATCGAAACGGCTGTCCGTATGGGCAACAAAAGCCCAGGCCAGGCCGAACACGCGCGGATAGCCGTTGAAGGGCCCGCTCGCCAGCTTGGGCAGCAGCCGATAGAAAGTCGGCGGCAGGTCCTGGCGCACCTCTCGGATCTGATCTTCCACGAGGTGGTAGTTGTCGATCAGCCATTCGGCGGCGGGGGTGATCGCGCGCCCGTCGGCCACGGCTGCGACGATGGCGCGATATGCCGCGAGCAGCGCCGACTCATTGTCCTTGAGCCGCACGCTGAGAGAGGGGCGGGTCGTTCGGCGCCGGGTGACCTGCTGTGCGGCCGCGAGGCTTGCGGCGTGCTGCTCGAGGCGCTCGATGCTGAAGAGCTCTGCGCGCAGCACCTCGCCATTGTCCCAAGGCGAATCGGCCGGGCCCCACCCCAGGACGCGAGGGACGAGAAAGTTCAATTTTGTAGCGCGTCGACTTGCAGGGATGCCGCGTGCCGGATCATCTCGGCGTCGCGGTTCGCGTCTGCGCTTTCGCCCCCGATGCGTTTCACCCTGTCTGTCAAGCGCTTTCAACTCGCTGCAACCGTATGCTCAGGAATGATCCTCTCTTTATGCGATACTTGTGTAAAGTCCGTGACCAGATCGGTACGCTGCCGAACACTCGTGCGACCATCGCCCCGTCTCAGCTGGCGCTCGGCCGGCAGATTGCCGCCCGTCGCTCAGGACACCATGAGCCTTTCCGCCTCGCTTGTTACTCCCGCAGACGTGTTCTACGTCGTTCAAAGCACCGGCGCGCCCGGCCGGCGAGAGCACCGCTTGTCTTCCGTTCTGTACGAGACGCGTCCGCACGCGCGCGCCGAGCTCGTCCGGCTCAGCGCCGCGCATCCCGGCGACTACGCTATCTGGAAAGGTACGACACACATCGAGCCGCCCCAGTGGGGGCATGCTGTGATGCTGGCCGACGGGACGCTGGTCCCACCGGGCGCTGGATAGAGAGCCCTCGGGCGAGCGCTGAGCGCCACGGTGGATCTTTCGACCTTCCCGGTCACCCACAAATGGCCCGCGCAGCATCCCGACCGGATACAGCTCTATTCCCTGCCCACGCCGAATGGCGTCAAGATCTCGGTGATGCTCGAGGAGACGGGCCTGCCCTACGAGCCGCATCGCGTCAGTTTCGATACCAATGAGCAGCTGTCCCCGGAGTTTCTAGCGCTCAGTCCCTACGGCAAGATCCCGGCCATCCTCGATCCCGACGGTCCGGGCGGGAAGCCGCTGCCGTTGTTTGAATCCGGCGCGATCCTGATCTATCTCGCCGAGAAGAGCGGCCAGTTCCTGCCGCGGGATCCGGCCGCCCGCTACCAGACTATTCAGTGGCTCATGTTCCAGATGGGCGGCGTTGGCCCGATGTTCGGTCAGCTCGGTTTCTTTCATAAGTTTGCGGGCAAGGACTACCAGGACAAGCGGCCGCGTGAGCGCTACGTCGCGGAATCGAAACGCCTGCTCGGGGTGCTCGACGCGCGGCTCGCCGGCCGCACCTGGATCATGGGTGACGCCTACACCATCGCCGATATGGCCATTCTGCCGTGGGTGAGAAATCTCATCGGTTTCTACGAGGCAGGTGATCTCGTGGGGATCACGGACTTTCCGCAGGTCACACGGGCACTCGATGGGTTCCTGCAGACTAACCGGGCTGGTAGCCCTTCACGCCCGTCTGCCACAGCAGGAATGCGTAGGTATCGGCCGCCTCGCGGTCCTGCTGCGCGCGGGTCGAGCCGACACCGTGGCCGGCGTCGAAGTCGACGCGCAGCAGGATGGGCTTGCTCGAGCTGCTCGCCGCCTGCAGCCGCGCGGTCATCTTCGCCACGTGAAACGGACCGACTCTGGGGTCGGTCACGCCGGTGGTGAGCAGCACGGCGGGGTATGCCACACCGTCCTTAACCGCCTGATAGCTGTCGATCTCCTTGAGCGCGCGGTAGCCCGCCGGTTCGGAAATCGCGCCCCATTCGGGCTCCTCGCCGTAGCCGTTCTGCTCGGCGACGTAGCGCAACGGATTCGACCAGCCGACCCCGTCGATGACCGCAGCGAACAGCTCCGGGCGTTCGGTGATGGCGCGTCCGACGGTGATGCCGCCTGCCGAGCGGCCGCCGATGGCGAGACGCGCGCGCGAGGTGTACTTCTTCGCGCACAGCTCCTCACACACATCGATCAGGTCGCGCCAGGTGTTGGGCTTGTTCGCAAGCTGGCCCGCCTTGTGCCAGTCGCGCCCGTACTCACCACCGCCGCGCACGTTGGCGTAGCCGACGATGAAACCCGCGTCGATCAGCGCCAGGGTTCGTCCCGCGAACGCCGGCGTATAGGCGCTGATACCATAGGAACCGTAGGCCGAAATCCACGCCGGCGTATTGCCGTCGCGCTTCAGTCCCTTCCTGTAGATGAGCGAGCAGGGAATCGGCGTGCCGTCCCGGGCCTTGACCATGAAGCGCGTCGTCTCGTAAGGGCTGACGTCGATCGGCGGTTTGGGAGTCAGGCCCGTGGGCGTGACCCGGCCGCGCGCGTCGACGCTCCAGATGTCCGCCGCGGTGAGCCAGCCGGTGAAGGAGAACAGCGCGCCGTCCTCGCTCGCCGTCACCGCCAGCTCCGCGAGGGTGCCGTCGAAGGGCAGCGTGATGTCCGCGACCTGAGCATCCCGCAGACGCCGCAGCTTGCCCAAGCCCCCATCGACCATATGAAGGTACAGGCCGTCCCGGGCCCGTCCAATGCCGTGGATGACCATGTTTCCTTCGGGGATCACCTCGGTCGCGCCCGCGACCGAGGGCGCGCCGGCCGCCGTCCTCAGGATGCGGCCGCGCGGATGGCCCTTGTTGGCCAGCAGATAGAGCGTGTCGCCATCGATCTCGGTATCGGTGATCTCGTCCTCGAAGCCCGCCACCGCCGTCCACTGCGCCCGGTTGGCCGCTGCATCGGTGACCGGAGCGATGAAAATACGCGTTTCCTCGCGCACGTCGGCGAGCAGCAACAGCGCATGGCGCGAGCCCTCGTGGACCACCACGTTCGGCATCTGGATGCGCTCGTACTGCACCCGCGGGTCCAGCCCGCGCTTCATCAGGATCGGGTCGGCAGCCGGGTCGGTGCCCAGTTTATGAAAGCGAGCCTGGCTGTCGAGGTAGCGCTCGGGGGTGTCCACGGCACCCGTCAACTGGTTGTAGAAGAAACCGCTGCCGTCGGCGAGCCACTGCGGATTGGCGCTCTCGGTGTTGGCGATGCGCTCGGGCAGGTCGCGTCCGTCGGCCACACTGAGAACGTGCAGGATCGAGTCCTCGCTGCCGTCCTTGGAGATGCCGTAAACGACGTGCGAACCGTCGGGGGACGCCCGCCACCAGTCCAGCGACAGGTGGCTGGTCGCGCTGCTGAGCAGCGTCGGATCGATGAGAACGCGACCCGTGCCGCCGTCTTCCCGCACGAAGAGCTTGAAGTTGTCGGCGCCCACAGGGCGCTGCTGGTAGAAGAGCTTGCCGCCGGCGCGCTGCACCAGCCGCGTCGCCGCCGCGTCGCCCGAGAGTTGCTGGATCCGCTTCAGGAGCTGCTCGCGCCCGGGGATGCGGTCGAGCAGCGCGCGCGCGTGCTCATTCTGACCCTTGAGAAACGGCAGCCAGTCCGGGTCCTTGTCGTTCTCCATCCAGCGGTAGGGGTCGCCGAGTGTTTCCCCGAAATAGGTGTCCTTGACGACCGCGACCCGCGCCACGGGCGCCGACGGGATGGACGCGGCGGCGGCGCTGCGGCGCGCCAGCCATGCCGCGAAGACACCTCCGGCACCGGCGAACAGCTCGCGACGATTGATCCAGCTCATGATCCGCCTCCAGTGACTGTCGGCCTAGCGCGCATCCGGCAGCCAGTGCACTTCGTGCTGCATGTGCCCGGCGATATCCGCGGGGTCACCCGCGCCACGTGTCAGCACCGCGATGCTGCCGTGCTCCGCCGGTATGATGAGGCCGGTCATCCCCGCCTCGTGGAAGCTGCGGCGCGCGCGCACCTGCTCGTGACGCAGGATGAGCACCGTGGCCGGGCCGCGCGCGGTCTGTATCACCAGGTGCGGCACGTAATGGCCGCGGAACCAGCAGCTCTGCGCGTACATGACCCGGTCCGAGGTGACGTCGAGCGCGACGCCGGCGCCGCGCAATGCCTGGCCTATGTCCTGGGCACTGACGTGCTGGGTGGCGAGCCAGCTCTCCGGTTCCGCCTGCACGTGCGCCACGACTTCGCGGGCGAGCGTGTCGCTCGGCCGCAGCAGCCACACCGCGAGCACGGCGAAGCTCGCGAGAACGACACTGGCGGCCAGTGCCCACTGGCGCCAGGTCCGTGACGGGCCACCGGAACGCGCGCGCACGGTGTCCGGCGACCGCTCCAGCGCGCGGCGGATTTCGGCATCCAGAGCGCGCATCTCTTCGCGGAACCTGGCGCAGGCCGCGCACGTCGCCAGGTGCTCTTCCAGCTCGGGCGTCGTGGCGCCCGGATCCGCACCGATGAGCAGCCGTGCGTCGTCGCAGGTCACGGCAGGCTCTCCGGGGCGGCGGCGTCGGGGGCGGCCGTCAGGCCGTAAATGACGCGCAGCTTATTGCGCGCGCGGAACAGCCGCGTCAGCACCGCGGTGGCGGACAGCGCCAGCTCACGGGCGATCTCCTCGGTGGAAAAACCGCCCATCACCTGCAGGACGAGAGGCTCGCGATATTCAATGGGCAATCTCATGATCGCATGGCGCAGCGTAAACAGCTCCCCGCCGGGTTCCGGGAACCTGGGGCTCGCCGGGGTTTCGACCACTTCGTCCAGCGACACCAGCTCGAGGCGCTTGCGCTCGTAGAGCCGGGCGTGCTCGCGCCGCACGATGGTCAGCAGCCAGGGGCGCGCCGCGCCCAGATCCTTCAGAGCGTCCCGGGATCGCCACGCGCGCAGCAGCGCCTCCTGCACGATGTCCTCCGCAATCGCCCGATCGCGAGCCAGCCAGTGGGCAAAACGCAGCAGCTCCGGACGCATCGATTCGAACAGTCGCGTGATGGGCGCGCCCGCGTCCGCTGCGGGCACACGTCCACCGATTGAGGAGACCGGGGATCCAGGCTCAGAATTGCGCATGAGTGCTGTAGTACCTGAAGAAGAAGATTATACGCACGCGCCTGTGCGGCTCCGGCAATATCGCGGCAGACTGCCCGGTCCTCTCGCCCAACTGTTACCGAACTCGAGACAGGAGCACCCGTGAAGCTACTCGTTCAATGGCTGATCGATTGGCCCCGGCACGTGGCCGGGTATCTGGGCTGGCTCGCTCCCTTGTTCGCCCGCATCACGGTGGGGTGGGTATTTCTGTGGAGCGGCTGGGGCAAGCTCACCTCCCTGCCGCAGGTGACCGAGAATTTCGTCGGCTGGGGAATCCCGTTGCCGCACTTGCTGGCGCCATTCGTGTCGGGAGTTGAATTCTTCGGCGGATTGTTCCTGCTGCTCGGTCTGCTGACGCGCATTTCGGCGGGCGCCCTCGCCGTCACCATGATCGTCGCCATCCGCTCGGCGAAGTGGGCCGATGTGGATTCGCTCGAGACGCTGCTCGGGTTCGATGAATTCGAGTACCTGGCGCTGTTTCTGTGGCTCGCCATCGCCGGCCCGGGCGTGCTGTCGGTCGATCACTGGCTGCGGCGTCGGTTCGGCGACGGCGCGGACACCCGCGCCGCGGCTGACCATGCGGCCGCGTGACAAATCGGCGCTCGCCCCGGTCTTCTGTCTGGCCGGGCCTCACCCGGTGAGATCTTCACAGCACGAGGAATGCACCAATGCGATTGAAAAACAGCTCCGGCCTGGCCGTCGCAACCGCCGCCGCCGTGCTCTTCGGCACCGGCCTGATCAGCACCGCCGTGGCGGGTACCGAGGCCAAGACCCAGTGCGCCGGCGTGAACGCCTGCAAGGGTCAGTCGGCCTGCAAGAACGCCAACAACGCGTGTAAGGGCCAGAACTCCTGCAAGGGCAAGGGCTTCCTGGAAATGAGCCAGAAGGAGTGCGCGGCGGCCAAGGAAAAGATGAAGAGCGACAGCAAGTAACGACCCCCTGCCGCGCGCCGGCACGCTCCCGGCCCGCGGTTCGCCCGGTGCAGCGGCCCATGAGTGGCCGCTGCACCCGCGCCGTCAGCTCCTGGGTCGCACGCCGCGTGTGGGCTGCGCCTCGAGCGGATTCTCGGGCCAGTGGTGCTTCGGGTAGCGACCGCGCAGGTCCTTGCGCACTTCCCTATAGGCGCCGCGCCAGAAGCTCGCCAGGTCGCGCGTCACCTGCACGGGGCGCCGCGCCGGTGACAACAACCTGAAGGTGACGGGCACGCGGCCGCGGCCCAGGCGCGGCGTGTCCGCCAGCCCGAATACCTCCTGCAGTCTCACCGACACGGCCGGCGCCGTCTCGTCCAGGTAGTCGATGCGCACGCGCGAGCCGCTCGGCACCGTAAGCTCCGCCGGCGCCCACTCCTCGAGCTCGCGCTGTTGCTCCCAGGTGAGCCGGGCACGCAGGGCATCGGTGAGCGGCACTCTCGCCAGGTGCTCGCGGCGCGTCACGCCGTCGAGCCAGGGAGCGAGC
>Ga0137403_10004170_pt2 | contig 16433 bp, 14 predicted proteins | sample CZOMad2_1_16fung_FD_122057 | JGI IMG/M metagenome (GOLD analysis project Ga0137403, IMG submission 122057) | Vadose zone soil fungal communities from Angelo Coast Range Reserve, California, USA - CZOMad2_1_16fungal (Hybrid Assembly) | ecosystem: Environmental > Terrestrial > Soil > Vadose zone...
TCGAAGCCGATCCGCTCCCCTTCGAGCCCGGCCTCCTTGATCACTTCGCAGAGCCTGGCGTAGGGCGACTCGTTGTAGGCGTCGTAGACGGATACCCGCTTCACCCACGAGTCGCGGACGGTCAGCTTCTCCGCGATGGCATTCAGCACGATGACGGGGTCGCCGTGGCGCGGCCACAGGAGTATCACCGCGCGCGTCGAGTCCGTGATGTCCACGTGGCGCGCGAGCGTCCCCGGATACGCGAGACCCGAGAGGTAGGTGAAGTTCTGCCCCGAGCGCGCGACCACGGCGGCGAGCCGCTCGCGATCCATGAACTCGTGCAGGCGATCCACGTTGACGGTGTCCCTGCTTCCACTCCCGATCCCCATGAGGCCCTCCGGGTCGCTCCAGGTTCAGCTGCAGAGCTGGTACGTGGCGTACGCCACCGCGCGGCCGGCCGTGACAAGATCGGCGAGCGGAACGCGCTCGTCCGGCGTCGGCCACTCCTTGTAGATGCGGATATCGCCCGCGCCGTACTGCACGGTCGGGATGCCTGCCTCCTGAAGGATATTGCCGTCGCCGACGTTTCCGAGCCGCCCCCAGCCGCCCACGACAGGCTCCGTGCCCGAGGCGCGGCGCTGGCCCTCCGCCAGCGCGGTCACCAGGGGATGGCTGCGCGGCACCTCCATCGGGTCCTGGCACCAGCCCTCCTCGGTGCCCGCCGCCGGCACCGTGAGCTCGTAGTCGAAGGCGGGATGCTCCTTCTTGATGCCGTCGAGAAGACGGATCATGTCGGCGCGGACGCCCGCGACCGTCTGCCCGGGCACCGTGCGAATCTGGAAGAGCATGTCGCACTCGCGGCTCGACATGCCCGTGTAGTTCTTCTGGTAGTAGTGCTCCTTGTGCATGGTGTCGAAGGTGTGGGTCGGGAACCCGGGCAGATCCGGATGCGGCGTGAAGGTGAGCCAGCCGCCGGGTGGGATCGGGTCCAGGCTCGGGCCGATGCGGCGGAGGATCTCGGCCTGCTGCTCGATGGGGTTCCAGTACGCGGCTTTCGCCTCGGCGCTGTAGCGGAAGAAGAGCTCGGGCGCGCGTGTCTTGACGTGGATCATCACCACGCCGACGCAGACGCTGGCGATCGTGTTCGCCGAGTGCTCCATGTTGATCGCGAGATCGGTCCGCACGCCGTGCTTCAGCAGCGCGCGCGTGCCCGCGCCGCCCAGCTTGTGCGCGACGACCGGGCACACGAGCACGTCGCCCTTGAGCCGCGCGCCGGACTTCACGATGGCCTCCACGGCGCAGATGGCGGCGACGACCCCGCCCTTGTCATCGTGCGCCCCCATGCCCCACACCCAGCCATCCTCGAACTTCGCGCCATAGGGATCGACGGTCCACCCGCTCATCTCCACGCCGGGGTCCATGTGTCCGTTGAGCATGAGACTCGGCCCGCCGCCCGTGCCGGGGAGGCGGCCGATTGGCTGGCGCGTTGTCTGGCCGGGCTTGGCGGGGTGGGTCACCTCGAGCATTTCCACCTGGAGCCCGATGTCCGAGAGATAGTTGGCGAAAAGATCGGCGATGCGCTGTTCTTCGAAAGTCGTACTGGGGATACGGATGGCCGCCTGCTCGAGAGCGAGGATCTGCTCCTCAGTGACCCGCGCCAGGACGGCGTCAGTCAGGTTTTGCCTCACCTTGATCTCCGATCGCTGCGGCTCATGAACGTTCGTGGCAATCCGGCAGCGCCGACGATAGCATCGAGGATAGACACGGTCAAACGAAGCCAACCACTGCGGCATCGAGCACAGTTCGGGCCGATGTCGCCCCGACACACTCTATGGGAGTGGGGAAGCCCCGCCCGTCCCCGGGCTAGAAGAGATTCCTGCGTGCCGAGGAGCGCACGGGGGGTCGCGGGCTAGATGATCCCCCGCTGCGCGAGGTCGGCGATGTCCTCCTTCGTGTAACCGAGCGAGGTCAGGATGTCCTCGTTGTCCTGGCCGAGCTCGGGGGCGGGGCCGTGGATGGGCAGGCGCTTGTCGCCGTGCGAGACCGGATGCCCGAGGATGGTGAGATCGCCGAGGGCCGGCGAATGGACCGGTTGCGCCATCTCGAGATGCTTGACCTGGGGATCGCCAAAGGCCTCGTCCACCCGGTGGATCGGCCCGCAGGGGACACCCGCGTCGTTGTGATGGCCTGCTTGCCCCGGTGCAGGTTCTGGAAGTCGAAGCCGTGGCGGTTGCCGCCCATGCCGTCGCCCGAGCGGCCCCCGGGCATCTCGATCTTGATGGCTCGGGCCCCCCAGTCCACGAGCTGGCGCACGCACGTGGGACCCGCGCGTGCGCGGGTGAGATCGAGGATGGTGTACCGCGCGAGGGGCAGGCTGACGTTGGGGGCCATGGGTCTCTTCCTTCCGCGGAAATCTAGCACGCCCGCCCCTCGACCTTCCGGAAGAAATCGGACTTCTGGAAGAAATCGGACCGGGGTCTCGCGTTGACAGGCGGGGCAATCACGGTAGAGTGCCAGCACGCGCCGCGGTAGGTGATCGCGGCCCCCAGGAGGCGTGGCCCATGGAACTGTTGCTGCGCGGCAAGTACGTGCTCACGAGTGCGGCAGAGCCGCAGGTGCTCACTGACGCGGCGGTGCGCGTGTCGGGTCGCATGGTGGCCGAGGTGGGGGAGTGGCTCACGCTGAGGCAGGCGCATCGCGAAGCCCGCGTCGTCGGCAACGGCAAGCAGCTGCTCCTGCCCGGTCTCGTCGACGCCCACAGCCATGGCCGGGCGATCTCGCCGATCCAGAAGGGCGTGCTCAACGACTACCTCGAGAACAACCTCCTCGACTGGGCGATCATGCCGCCCTTTGACCCCGAGCTGACCGCGGCCCTGGGGGTGGTGCGTCACGTGCGGAGCGGTTGCACGACCATCCACCACATGGGCTTCGACACCGAGGGATCGCAGGCCCTCGACCAGTGCGAGCGCGCCATCCGCACCTATCAGGACGGCGGTATTCGCCTCGCCTTTTCGCCGGGCGTGCGGAACGTCGACAAGCTCGTGCTCGACTCGCAGGCCTTCCTGGCCACGCTGCCCCCCGACCTGCGCGCCTTCGCCGAGCCCCTGGTGAATCTGGACAGCACACGGATGGAGCGCGACTACTTCGAGCTGTTCGATCACCTGTATCGGAAGTTCAACTCCGAGGACACGCGCATCCTCCTCAGCCCGAGCTGGGCCCAGGCGGTCACGGAGTCCTTCCTCGCCCGCACCAAGGAGACGGCCGATCGCCTCGGCAAGGTCCCCATCCACATGCACTGTCTGCAGACGCCCATCCAGAAGGCCTTCTCCCTGCGCAAATACGGCCGAACCGCGGTGGCGTGGCTGGACGAGCGCGGCCTGATCGACGAGCATGTGGTGCTTGGCCACGCCATCTGGGTGACCGACCAGGAGATCGACATTCTCGCCGCGCGACGCGCCTCCATCACCAGTCATCCGAGCTGCAACCTCGGCATGCGCAACGGCCTCGCCCCGGTGTACGAGATGGTCCGGCGCGGCGTGAACGTGGCCATGGGACTGGACGACAAGACGATCAACGATGACGAGGATGCGGTGATGGAGCTGCGCATGCTCCACAAGCTCCACCGTGTGCCGAGCTACGATCTGAGGACGCCTCCGCTGGACGCGCGCGAAGTGCTCGCCATGGGCACGGTGAACGGGGCGCGGGCCCTCGGCTTCGGCGGCCGCCTCGGCGAGCTCCGGCCGGGCATGAAGGCCGATGCGATCCTCGTAGACCTCGACCGCGTGATGGACGATCCATGGATCACCGGCGAGCTCGACATCGTGGAGGCGTTCCTGCACCGCGCCATGGGCGAGGACGTGGCCACCGTGGTGATTGGCGGCTGCCTCGTCATGGAAGACCGCCGCTTCCTCACCCTGGACGTGGCCGCCCTCTACCAGGAGATTCGCGCCGCCGCCCGGAGCGTCAGCGACGAGCAGCGCGCTCGGGCCGCGATGCTGCAGCGCCTGAAACCCTACTACCAGCGCTGGTACGCGGACTGGCTGGGTGGCGAGACGCAGCCCTTCTACGTGCTCAACAGTCGCTTGTGAGGGTGGACTGGGGTGCGCTCCTCTGCTACGTCTGCCCCTCCGGTGTCTCGCAGGGGACGGTGCCCATGTCCGCCGGCACTGAGACTTCGAGAATCTCGAGCGTATCCGAGGTGGCGGTCTCGTTGTGGCGCAGGCCCCCCGGAATGAAAAGGGACTCGCCGTCCTTCACGCGAAGCTTCTGGCCGTCCTCGAAGTGGAGGTCGACCCAGCCCTTGAGCACGTAGACGAACTGGCCGTCGCAGACGTGGTAGTGCCAGCCTGTGGGCTTGGTCATGCCCTCGGTGGCGCTCATGACCTGCGCGCGCATGCGACCGCTGCTCGCGGCAGTGAGGCCCAGGTCCTGATACTTGAGGAAGCTGCGCCGCCCTTCGACCATGGGGGCGCTCTCGGGGGTCGCGTGAACGAGCTTGCCGGTCGGGATCGCTGCCGCGTTGCTCATGATGGCCTCCCGGAACGAGTCGAGATCGAGGCGAAGATGCCCACGACTTTACCATGGGGCACCGCAAAAGGGGACCGCGAAGGGGGCAGCAGCACAAAGGGAGCCCCGCGCGGCCTGCGCAGCCTCAGGCCGCGGGGGGCGCCTTGTGCAGACGGCCGTCCTTCATGATGACGAGGAGCGCGTCCTGGCGCTGCAGGAGCTTGATGTCGGCGAGAGGATCGCCGTCGACGAGGAGGAGATCGGCGAGGTAGCCGGGCTTGATCTGGCCGAGCTCCTCGGGGCGGCCCATGATCTCGCCCCCGAGGCGGGTGGCGGCGACGAGCGTCTCCATGGGGGTGAAGCCGAGCACGTCGACGAAGAGGAGAAGATCGCGCGCGTAGGTACCGTGCGGGTTCCAGGCGAAGCCGTAGTCGCCGCCGGGCAGCACGCGGATGCCGCGCTTGCGCATCTGGCCCATGGTGTCCGCCGAGACCTCGAGCTCGCGCAGGAGGCCGCGCTCGCGGGCCTGCTCGGGGGTGAATCCCCACTCGCCCGCCGCGTAGCAGGTCTGATAGGTCAGGCCGAGGGCCGGCACCACGAAGCACCAGTCGCGATTGGCCTCGAGCAGGTCGAGCGCCTCCTCGTCGGCGAAGTTGGCGTGATAGATGATGCCGAGACCGTGCCGCACGCACATCTTCACGGACTCCGCGCTGCGCGCGTGCGCGCACACCCGCACCGCGCCGGCCCGCGCGATGTCCATGGCCGCCGCCACCTCGGCATCGGTCATCACCGCACGCTGGGAACGGCGGTCGCGCGGCCCCGTGTCGCCCGAGATGTTGAGCTTGAGGAGATCGGTGCCTTCCCGCACGAGGAGGCGGCACACCTTGCGGATCTCGTCCGCGCCGTCGGCGACCCAGGCGAAGGTCGGCGTATCGAGATGGGTCAGGTGAAGGGCGTTCTCGTCGCCGAGCCCGCCCGTCACCGTGATCTCCGGGCCGTTGGCGAGATAGCGCGGCCCCGGGATGCGCCCGGCCTCGATCTCGTTGCGGATGACGATGTCGAGCCGGGGCTTGGCTGCGGCGCCCGACAGCACGCTCGTGTAGCCGCACTCCAGCATGGTCCGGGCGTTGCGCATGGTGACGAGGACGTGCTCCTCCGGGGGCAGGCGCGTGAAGTCCGCGTTCGTGGCGGCATCCGGGTAGCTGACATGACCATGCGGCTCCACGAGCCCGGGCATGAGGGTGGCGCCGGCCCCGTCGATCACGCGCGCGCCGCCACGGGGCAGGCCTCCGCCCCGCTGCACGGCCGCGATGCGCTGGCCTTCTACCAGCACGTCTCCGGAAAATGGCGCGGACCCGCTGCCGTCGAGAATCGTCGCGTTGGCAATCAGCGTACCGTCCATGGCGTTCTCCTCCATGCCCACGATGGTGTGCGCACGATAGCGCGTCTCAACGGCCGGGCGGGCGCGGAGCGGATCGGCATCAGCCCGCGGGCACCGGATCCCGGACAACCAACTCGGCCACGGGCACGCCGGCGCGAAAGCGCGCCACGAGCTGGTCGGGATCGTACTCGACGCCGATCGGATTCTCCGCGAAGGCGGGAGTGCCGAGCCAGTCCCGCCCCTCCTGGGCGGTGGCGAAGTTGTCGATCTGCAGCTCGACACGGTTGCCGTCGGGATCGCGATAGTACATGGAGGTGGTGGGTCCGTGATTGATGCAGCGAAAGGGCACGATACCCAGGGCCTTGAGCCTCACGTAGTTGTCGAGGAACGCTCCCATGGACGGATAGGTGAAGGCGACATGGTGCAGGCCCGGCGGCTCGGCGGTGTCGACGAGGCGCCCGGGCAGGATGGGGGCGCGCGGGGCCAATGTCCCGGGGTCGATGAAGGCGATCCGATGATGCTCGTCGTCGTAGGTGACGAAGCAGAGGCTTTGGTTTTCGTGAACGACCTGCGCGTCGAGGGTCGCGCAGTACCAGTCGCGCATGGGACCGATCTGGTTCGTCTGGAACACGAGGTGGGCGAGCTTGGTCGGTGGCATGAGGCGTCTCCTTGTCTGGGTCACACGTTCGGACTCGTTACTGTCGGCATTGTCTCGCACGAAGCAATCACGGGCAAGGCGGCCATCGGCCCCGGCGCGCTTTGCGCTACACTCCTCGTCGCGCGCAAGAGCCGGCTCCGCCGATCGGATCATCATCCGCCGTCACCAGAGGAGGAACGCCATGCAGCACGGGGTCGTGTTTCCGCAGACCGAATTCGGCAACGATGCCCAGGCCATCAAGGACTATGCGCAGACGGCGGAAGGGCTCGGCTATGACTACCTGCTCGTCTATGACCACGTGCTGGGCGCGCACCCAGCTCGGGAGCCCCGCCTGACCGGGCCCTACACCTACGAGCATCCCTTTCACGAGCCCATGGTGCTCTTCGGTTTTCTCGCCGCGGTGACCACACGGCTCGAGCTGGTGACGGGGATTCTCATTCTGCCCCAGCGTCAGACCGCTCTCGTGGCCAAGCAGGCGGCGGAGGTCGACGTGCTGAGCAAGGGCCGCCTGCGTCTCGGCATCGGCATCGGCTGGAACTACGTCGAGTACGACGCGCTCCGTGAAGACTTCCGGACGCGCGGCCGCCGCGTCGAGGAGCAGATCGAGGTGTTGCGCAAGCTGTGGACCCAGCCCCTCGTCACCCACAAGAGCGCGGAGCACGTCATCGACAACGCCGGGATCAATCCGCTTCCCGTCCGGCGCCCCATTCCCATCTGGTTTGGCGGTGCCGCCGAGCCGGTGCTCAAGCGGGCCGCGCGGATCGGTGACGGGTGGATGCCCGCGGGACGGCCTCCCGACGATCGCATGAAGGGCTACGTCGACCAGCTCGACGGTTACCTGGCGGAGGCGGGCCGTAACCGCGCGACGTTCGGCATCGACCCCTGGATCAGCATTCAAGGCCTGGAGAAGGACGAGTGGCGCCGGCGCGTCGAGGCGTGGCAGGCCCTCGGCGCCACGCATCTGGCCGTCGATACGATGCGCGCCGGCTTCAAGACGCCACAGGCGCACATGGAGGCCATCCGATCCTTCCGCGAGGTGCTCCGCTAGTCGTGACCGAGCCGCGCGGCCTCGCTCATCGTCTGGCCACCATGGGCGATCTGCCCGAACTCAGAGCCTTGATGGTGCTGTCCATCCGCGCCCTCATCGGCGCGTATCTGGACACGGCCGGCGTCGAGGCCTCCTTCGAGATCATGGGCGTCGATAGCCAGCTCATCGAAGACCGCACCTATTTCGCGGTGGAATGCGAGGGCCGGATCGCCGGTTGTGGGGGCTGGAGCCGGCGCGCCACGCTGTTCGGAGGTGATCACTCCGCGGGTCGCGATGCGCGTCTGCTCGATCCCGCTGTCGAGCCCGCCCGCGTGCGCGCCATGTACACGCATCCCGACTTCGTGAGACGCGGCATCGGGCGCCTCGTCCTCTCGTTGTGCGAGGCCGCGGCGGCGCGAGAGGGCTTTCGCTCGCTCGAGCTCGTGGCCACCGTGGCGGGGGAGCCCCTCTATTCGGCCTACGGCTTCACCGTCCTCGAGCGGATCGCCGTGCCCACCTCGACCGTCACCGTCCCCTGCGCCCGCATGGCCAAGCCGATGGCGGCGGGACCGCGTAGCTAGGTGAGCTCCGACCGGACGATCTGCGCGCCGGCGCTGAGCGCTTCGAGCTTGCCGAAGGCGGTCGGGCGGGGCAGGTACTTCATTCCCCAGTCCGGCGCGGGAATGAGTCGCTCCGGCGTGACCCGCTGGAGGGCCGCCCGGATCCGCGCCGCCACCTCTTTGCCCGCCCGGTCCCGGATGATGCCGGGACGCGCACGAAAACTTTACCGGCTTGGCCCGCGGGCGGAGGAAAATCTGGTATCCCGTCGCTCTGGTTGATACTTTGATATCGCCATCTGTGGGAGGCATGGGGTGAGACGTCTCCGACGTCGTGCCCCCGTCGCAGCGAGACTATGCAGTCTCTGGGACGGCCGCGCCTTTACCGCGCGCCGCCTGGGCGCCTCGGGAGGGCGGGCATGGCGGAGCTAGCACGGCGGGCGGTACTAGGATTGATGGCGGGCGGCGCGGTGGCGGCCGCGAACAGCCGGGTACGATCCGAGCCCGTGAGCGAGGGGAGCGATCCCCGCATCCGGCACATCGTCGTGCTGATGCTCGAGAATCGCTCGTTCGATCACATGCTCGGGATGCTCATGCCGGACATTCCCGGGCTTCGCGGCGTCAAGCCGGGGGACTACTTCAACGAGAGCGCGGACGGGACGCGCTATTACGTGACGGACGGCGCGAGGTACCAGGGACAGTTCACCGTCGATCCGTCGCACGAGTTCGAGAACGTTCACGAGCAGCTCGGCATATCCGGGTCGGGCGTCCCGTCCATGCGCGGGTTCGTCTCGAGCTACCAGCGGGCCGGCGGCAATCCCGCCAATATCATGCGCTGCTTCCGCCCCGAACAGCTCCCGGCCCTGACCGGCCTCGCCAAGCACTATCTGGTGTGTGACAACTGGTTTGCCTCCGTTCCGGGGGCCACCGCTCCCAACCGGCAGTTCGCGCACTTCGGCACGTCGTTCGGCCAGGTCAACTCCGGTCTCATATGGCTCGACCGCGGACGGGGTATCTACGGCAGGCTGAACGCGGCGGGGAGGCACGGGAAGATCTACTACTCTCGCGGGAGCGGGACATTCGGGATGACCTTCCTGGGATCGAAGTACTTCGGCTTGTACGGGGACTTCGTGGCCGATTGCCGCCGGGGCTCCCTGCCGGACTACGCCTTCGTGGAGCCTTCCTACAGCGACGATCCGGATCGGACGATCGCCACCGATCAGCACCCCGATCACTACGTGCCGGCCGGAGACCAGTTCATCTGGGACGTGTACAAGGCGCTGCGAGCCAACGAAGAGACCTGGCGGTCTTCCCTGTTGCTCATCGTGTGGGACGAGCACGGCGGGATCTTCGATCACGTGCCGCCGCCCCGGCTGCCCTACGGGGACGGCACCCCGGAGAAGCCCTTCCGTTCCACCGTTCCGCCGTTCGACTTCCACCAGCTCGGCGTGAGGGTGGGGGCAGTGCTGGTCTCTCCCTACGTCAATCCGGGCGTCGACCACACGCTGTTCGAGCACGCGTCCATTCCCGCCACGGTCACCCAGCAATTCATCGGCGATCCCCGCGAGCACGCCCCGTTCACGCGGGAGAAGAACGCCAACCGGCTGTTGAAGCTGCTCGCTCCCATTCCGCCCCGGCTCGACTGGCCGGACTATCCGGCCGACCGGCGGCTCAAGGGCGCCCGCGCATCGGACGGACCAGCAACCGCGTTCCAGCTGGAGCATGTCCAGGAGCTTCACGCCGTGCTGGCCCAGATCCTGCCCGACGTCGCGCGCGTGTCCGATCCCCGCGCGGTGAAGACGAAAAAAGAAGCCACGGCGTTCATCGCCGGGACCATGATGGCTCTCCACACTCGCGCGGGCTATGCCTAGTACCCGGGACACACGAATTCTGGGATCTCGTGGCCTGCCGGCGTGGATCCGCGGTGGCCTCGTGGTGTGCGCGCTGACCTGTTTGCCTTCATGGGCCGGGGCGCAGACCCTCGACGCTCCGCCGCCGCTTCCCGAAGCGGCCATGCCGTGTCCCCCTCAGAGCGTAGCCGCCTATTCGGATCCCCTCCTCCGCAGCCTCGTGACCGAATGGGCACTGCTCAAGCAGGACTGGTGCAAGCTCTTGCGATGGGACGATACCTGGCCCCGGCTCCAGTACTTCCTGGTCGACGTGTTCACCGGGCCCGGCTTGCACCCCACCGGCGGCATCGTCGTACCCGATGGCGGCGTGGCCGCGGGCTTGGCCCTCAACGTGGACTGGAATACCAACGCGCCCACCTACCAGCGCTTCTCCTCGAGCTTCGAGGGCCGCGGCTCGGAGAACGGATTCTGGGAGCTGGGAGCCAAGGTCCAGACATTGCTCGGGGGCTATTCGGAGCGGGGCAAGTCACCCCAGGTCACGGTCTTCGCCACCCACCTGGATCTGCCGCGGCTGCCTTTCTATGGCCTGGGCAACGAGACGTCCCACGACGGTCGAAAGCTGTTCGGGCTTCGAGACACCGGGCTCGCCGCCAGTGTCGACGTGCCGATTCCCTTCGGCCTTGCGGTGGCCGGTGAGTTCGCGGGACTCTGGTACTCCCCCGACGTGTCCACGTCGTTCGGGAGCGTGTTCAACGAGACGACGGCGCCCGGTCTCCACACCCGCACCACTTACGTGCGTCCGCGTGTGTCGGTGGCGTGGAGCTATCCCGAGCGCGGCAGGCTCTACGGGCTCTCGTCCTCGGCGGTGGTCTCCTACGGATTTCACGGCGCGGTGGCGGGCGGGGACTTTTCCTTCAGCCGCCTCGAAGCCCGGTGGAACGTCGGCCTGGGCCTGGATCCACTCTTCGGATCATTCCGCTTCGCGAGCCGCGTCATGGTCAACGATCCCCAGTCCCACAACAACGTGCCCTTCTACCTGCAGCCCACGCTGGGCGGCGCCGACATCAACGACGAGAACGTGCTGAGGGGCTACAGCAACTACCGCTTCCGGGCCCCCAACCTGGTGGCCTACGAGCTCAACTATGAGCGCGCGATCATCGACCCCATAGGCATCCGTATCTTCGGTCAGCTCGGCAAGGTCGGTCAGCATGCCAGCGACCTCGGCTTCGACCGCCTGAAGTCCAGCGTGGGGGCGAGTCTCACGTTCCGACTGGGCGGGGCGGCCATCGCCGAGATCAGCTTCGGCTGGAGCGAGGCGGAAGGCCTGCACGTCTACGGCTCGGGCAACACGAATAATCTCGGCGGCCTCACCGCCGGCCTCCGGGGCGTCTTTTAGGCGTCAGCCCGCGTACGTGGCGTCGCGCGCGAGGTAGCCCGCGGTGTCCACCACCGCTTCGCGCTCAGTGAACGAGGCCATCCGCTCCGCGAGCGCGGCGCTGGAGCCGTCGCGCGCGATGGCCGCCAGCACGTCGTCCATGGCCCGGATCGCCGCGCGCTGCAGATCCGACGGGATGATGACGATCTGGTAGCCGAGCCCCTTCAGCCGCGCCACCGGCACGAGGGGTGTCTTGCCTCCCTGGAACATGTTGATCAGCTTGGGCTGCGGTACGCGGCGCGCAATCGTCTCGATCTGCTCCACACTCACCGGCGCCTCGATGAAGATCACGTCGGCGCCCGCCGCCGCGTAGGCTTGCGCGCGCTCCACCGCCGCGTCGAGGCCTTCCACGGCTAGGGCGTCGGTGCGCGCGATGAGGATGATGTCGGGGTCGGTCATCGCGTCACGCGCGGCGCGAAGCTTCTGGGCCATCTCGCCCGCGGGGATCACGGACTTGTCGTCGTAGTGGCCGCAGCGCTTGGGGAAGGTCTGGTCTTCGAGGTGCAGGGCGGCGACCCCCGCCCGCTCGAACTCGCGGACGGCGCGCTGCACGTTGAGCGCGTTGCCGTACCCGGTGTCCGCGTCCGCGATGACGGGGACTCCGGCGTGCTCGACGATGTTCGCGAGGCGGGAGACGATCTCGCTCAGCGAGAGCAGTCCGAGGTCCGGGTATCCCATGCTGCGCGCGATGCCCCCGCCCGTGGCGTACGCGGCGGGAAAGCCGGCGCGGGCGACCAGGCGCGCGGACAGGCCGTCCCAGACGCCGGGTGCGACCACCACGTCACCGCCGCGGAGGAGCTCGCGGAGCCGGGCGGACGCGCGCATCATCCGCCCGCGGCGTGCGCGCCGGCGAGTCGGCCGAAGACGGCGCCCGACATCAGGCCGGTCCCCCCGGGATAGTTCGTGTGGAAAAGGCCGCCCACCATCTCGCCGCAGGCGTAGAGGCCGGGAATGGGCTCCCAGCGCGTGCTCATGACGGCGGCCCGCTCGTTGATCTTCACCCCGCCGAAGGTGAACGTGATGCCGCCCGTGACGGGGTAGGCGACGTAGGGCGGCGTGTCCAGCCGCTGGGCCCAGTTCGACTTCGGCAGCTCGAGACCTTTGGTGGCGAGCCCGTCGCGGATGGTGGGATCGAATCTCCCCGACGGGAGGGCGGCGTCGTAGTCGTCGAGGGTCTTCTGGCAGGCGACACGGTCGAGAGGCAGCGTGTCGACGAGCGCGCGGAGGGTGTCGGCGACCAGCGGGGTGCCGGTCTTGTACCGGCCCTCCAGCAGCTTCGCCACCTTCGCGTCGAAGATCTGGAAGCCCACGCCCGAAGGCTGATTGAGGATGATGCCGCCGAGCTTCGCGTAGGTATAGAACTGGAAGTCCTCGCCCTCGTCGAAGAAGCGCAGGCCGCGGCGGTTGACGAGCACGCCGTACGGGTACGACAGGCGGTTCGTCTTGTCCGTCAGCTTGCGGTCACCGTACGGCGGCGCCTCGGCGTCGATGGGCGTGGAGTGACAGCCGGTCCACTGGCCGTAGGGGAGGGCGCCGGCGTCGACGGCCATGCGGAGCCCGTCGCCGGTGTTGTAGCGCGTGCCGCGCACCTTCGCGTGGTCCCACGGACGGCCGAGGTAGCGCGCGCGCCACGCGGGGTTCGCCTCGAAGCCGCCGCACGCGAGGACGACGGCGCGGGCGGGAAGGTCGCTGAACCCCGAGGGGTCCTGCACGGTGACGCCGGTCACTCGGCCCGTCCGATCCTGGAGGAGCCGCACCGCTCCGGTGCCGTAGCGGATCTCCACGCCGTGCCGGGCGGCAATCTCGAACCACGTCTTCGAGAGGCCCACCCCTTCGTGCTGGGCACGAATCACCGCGCCGGGCGACCACTTGATGGTGTCGCCGACCTTGATGCCGGAGAGCGAGATCGCCGCTTCCATGGCGATGCCCTGCTGCGCCATCCACCGCACCGTGTCGTAGGAGCGCGAGATCAGCAGCTCGGCCAGCTCGGAGTCGGTGCGGTCCTCGGTGACGCGGCGGAGATCGTCCCAGAAGAGATCGCGTGGGTAAGCCTGCACGCCGAGCATGAAGCCGGGCACCTGCTTCTCGACGTTGGGCACGATGGGCAGCAGATCTTCCGCGCGGTCGAACGCGAAGCGCAGGAGGCCGCCGCTGTAGTGGGTGTTGCCGCCGCGCAGGGGCTCGGGGGCCTTCTCGAGCACGAGGACGCGACCCGCTCCGGCTTCGCGGGCAGCCACCGCGGCCGCGAGCGCCGCATTGCCGGCACCAACCACGATCACGTCGTGCATGACAGGGACACCTGGCCTTTCGCGGAGCTCGCGTCGTCAGTAGTCTGCGCGTGGAACGGCATTGCTCCTCCTTACCCGGATCCGCGGGGACTCGACGCCGTGTCTCGAGGCAAATGCCATGGGGTTGGGGGGATTATTCGCGGGCGGTCTGGCGGTGTCAAGTGTGGCGGCGACGCCCACGGCCCTCCTCCGCCTGCGACCAATGTGGCATCTGCGACCGGTACGGGCCGGAGGCGAGGGAAGCGTCATCGGAAGTTTGCTCTTCCATCCGTGCTCTGGCAGGATCGGCCCGTGCTCTGGCAGAGTCAGCGCGGGGAGTCCGCCGCCCCATGCACCAGCGGCGGCTATCGCTTCGTCCACGGATCGCTGATGGAGCACATCGCGGGGCGGAGCAATGGCAGCGGCGGCGTTGTCCGTCCATGATCTCGGTTCGTGCGCTTACGACTTCCGCGGGTCGAAATAATCCGGAGCGATCTCGTCTGCGTAGCAGACCGGAGAGGCCAGGGCGCTCGGCTCTCCCGTGGCGGCTTCACCGAGAAACGCCAGGCCTTGCGGATCACGCCGGTAGACGCCGCGCTCCGTCACCACCCAGTCCATCGGGATATCCCAGCTTTGAGGGTGGATGCTGTGCATCCTGGCCAGCTCATAGCTGACGCCGATGACGGCGGGTTTCTTCGGCAGGCTCGCCAGGGTCCGGTCGAACAAGCCGCCGCCGTAGCCCAGACGGTAGCCGGCCTCGTCCCAGCCGTTCATGGGCAGCAGCATGGCGGTGGGATCGACCGGTTGGGAGCTCAGCGGGTAGGGAATGCCGAGTGGCCCGGAAGCGAGCGGCACGCCGGGATGCCATTCGCGAAAGACGAGCGGCTGCTTCGGCGCGACGACCACGGGCAGCGCGGTCAGAGCGCCCCGGTCGCGCAGGGCCCGGGCGAAGGGTCGTGCGTCGTACTCACCCCGGATCGGCCAGCAGAAGGCGAGCTTCGCCGCCGCGAGCCCGGGGAATGCACGCTCGAGATGAGCGTCTATACGCAGGCGCAGGCCCTCGATCGCCGCCGCGTCGAGAGCTTCGCGCGTGGCGATCAGCCGCTCTCGTTCGGCCTTTCTCCACGATGTCAGTTCTTCGGGTCTCATGATGGTTGGTCCTGTACGTCGCCCCGGTGGTCGCCCGGATGCTTCCCAGGTGCTCGTGGACGTGGTTGATCAGGATGCCGTCGATGGCCTGGTGCACGGTCATGACCGGAATGTCGGCCAGCACCGTGCCGCTCCGATCGAGCTCGGCGTCGCTCAGCCCGGGAACGATGGCGGACGCCTTGGCGCCGTTCGCCCGGAAGAGCTCGAGCGTCTCCGCCTTGTCGGGATCGGCGTGCTCCACGAGATGCTTGGCTGCTCGGCTCGCGCGCCCATGTTCCCCTCCTCGTGAGGTGTTGGGGACCGTAGTAGGATGATGCGGAATCTATCATGGCTCAGATGGACTCCCGGTGGCCATGGATTCAGAGGTAAGCTGTGGTCCCACTAACGCGATGCGCGGCGATGCGCAGATCATGCGTCGTCCCGGGCATCCATACTGCGAAACCGGAGATGACAGACATGGCAAACGCGGGTGCTGGCACCGGACTTCAGCTTCGTTCAATGGTCAAGATGGACGGTACCCTCGAGCTGTCGCTGGTCAGCATCGCGACTCCCGAGCCCAAACCGGAAGAGGTAATCGTCCGCGTCGAGGCCTCCCCCATCAACCCCTCCGACCAGGGTCTCCTCTTCGGCGGCGCCGACATGAGCACGGCCAAGGGATCCGGTACGGCTGACCGCCCCGTCGTGACCGCGAATGTCTCGCCCGCGGTGCTGAAGGCGATGGCGGGGCGCGTGGATCAGTCGCTGCCCGTCGGCAACGAAGGGGCGGGGGTCGTCGTTCAGGCGGGGACATCGCCGGCCGCGCAAGCGCTCATGGGGAAGACCGTGGCCATTCTCGGTGGCTCCATGTACTCGCAGTACCGCTGCATCAAGGCCGTGCAATGCCTGGTCTTGCCCGCTGGTACCAGACCCGCCGAGGGCGCCTCCTGCTTCGTCAATCCGCTCACCGCGCTCGGCATGGTCGCCACCATGCGCGCGGAGGGTCACAAGGCGCTCGTGCACACGGCGGCCGCCTCCAATCTCGGCCAGATGCTCAACAAGATCTGCATCAAGGACAAGGTCGACCTCGTCAACATCGTGCGCAAGGCCGAGCAGGTGGACGTCCTGAAGAAGATCGGCGCCACCTACGTGTGCAACTCGAGCTCACCCACCTTCATGGACGACGTGACCGAGGCGCTCGTCGCCACGGGGGCCACGGTGGCCTTCGATGCCATCGGCGGGGGAACACTGGCGGGGCAAATCCTCACCGCCATGGAGACGGCGGCGAACAGGACGGCGAAGGAATACAGTCGGTACGGGTCTACCACCCACAAGCAGGTCTACATCTACGGGGGTCTCGACCGCGGGCCGACCTCGTTCAGCCGCACCTTCGGCATGGCGTGGGGTATCGGCGGCTGGTTGCTCACCCCGTTCCTGCAGAAGATCGGTTTCGAGGCCGCCCAGAAGCTGCGGGAGAGGGTCGCGGCCGAGATCAAGACCACGTTCGCGAGCACGTACACGAAGGAAATCTCGCTCGCCGAAGCCCTGCAGCCCGAGGAAATCGCCGTGTATGGCACGCTGGCCACGGGTGCCAAGTATCTGATCAACCCGAACAAGGGGCTCCGCTGATCGAGCGGAGCCGGCGGCG
>Ga0137403_10004504_pt1 | contig 16430 bp, 8 predicted proteins | sample CZOMad2_1_16fung_FD_122057 | JGI IMG/M metagenome (GOLD analysis project Ga0137403, IMG submission 122057) | Vadose zone soil fungal communities from Angelo Coast Range Reserve, California, USA - CZOMad2_1_16fungal (Hybrid Assembly) | ecosystem: Environmental > Terrestrial > Soil > Vadose zone...
CTCGGTGATCTACTTTGACTACGACGGCCACGGCAGCGTGCGCGCGTTAACCGACACAACCGGCACGGTCACGGACACCTACGACTACGACGCCTTCGGCAACCTCATCCACTCGACCGGCACAACCTACAACAATTATCTCTTCGCCGGCGAACAGTTCGACCCCGACCTAAACCTCTACTTCAACCGCGCTCGCTACTTGAATGTCTCTTCTGGCCGCTTCTGGTCGATGGACACATTCGAAGGCGACGAGGATTCTCCACTTTCATTAAACAAGTATCTCTACGCGAATGGTGATCCCGTTGGTGGAAAGGACCCCGCCGGTCTGGCGACTTTGGCAGGCGAACTAGTCGAAGTAAGCGTAGAGAATATCTTGCAAGGGCTGGCAACTACGGCTTTGTTGGCCCACAGTTTAGGTCTCCTTAGCGATTCGGATCGGGAACCATGGATCTCACGCCGCGACCGCGAGGAGAACCCAGGAAAGTGGCTGTATGCATTTGGGAACTCACAGGGCCCCTCAGGCCCGCGAATAGGGGGCTACAACAATAAACCAGGCCAAACACCAGACATATCGATTGATGATCACACTGGATTGGTGGGCCCCGAAGTTCCACCATTGGTCCATGGAGCTTCGACCTGGTCGAACCCCGAGACTACCGAACTAACAGGACATGTCTACAAAGTGGAAAAGGAACTCATAAGGGCGACCGTTGTCCTGGGCGTTTGGGCCGATGGCACGGATGCAGTTCCGCCTGGCACTAATCCTGTCGGACACCACACCGTCTACCCGGCAGTCGGTATGAAGCCTGACGTATTTATCCACACCTTCGGGCAACAACTACCCTGGCGCTATGTGTACAAGAAAAAACGCGCATTTCCCGTTAACCTATCCTGAGGAGAAACGGCATGAATGCGGTGAGTTCTATCAAAAAAGGTCTTGAGGACTGGAACCTGTACGTGGCAGACCGCGATCGCGCGGAAATCGGTCGGCACAAATTGTTCGCCGACCACCTCCAACACCTACCTGAAATAATTCGGGAAGCTCTAAACAATCCGAAACAGCGCCCCTACGCTCTCGAGGTTGCTGAGCAACTTCCGGTCGAACTGCGTAAAGGACTGCTGCCCATTTTGCTGGCCATCGCAAGCCACGTGTCGGCGCATATTTTGAAGGCGCGTGAGTTGATTTTGGCATTCCCTCACGAATGGCTTCTCAAGAATATAGAAAACGCCGCGGTGCCACTTCTCGAAAGCGGAGACGAGGAAGAGTATCGCAGAATTCTGGAGTTATATGTGCGTGTAGACGGAAGCCTAGCCTTGGGACTAGCAAGGCGCGCTGCCTCACATCTCGACGCAGAAGTTCAGGCTGTGGGCAAGGAGTTCTTGGATCAGCTGAAATCAGTGGATACATGACTTCAGCATGTGGCCTACCCAATAAGCGCGTCACACGCCAAGGTTAGGCATGCCGAAGATCGTAGAGCCGAAACGGCGGCTCGATTCCGCTTTTACGCAACGCTTTCTGATGCGCTGGTTCGAGTTCCGTCATCGGCCTCGACCAGTCGTACCCATTTCCAATCCTCCGTGGAAAGAGATAGTCGCCCTTTGCCCTCGAACCCGCCGATTGAGAACAGGAAGCGCTCGTGAGGTAATCGGGACATCGCGAACAGCCCTATCGGACTTCCCTTCCCTAACGTGGACGTATGGCGCAGAAGACTCGATGTGTACATCCTCGCCGCGAAGTTGAAAGATCTCACCAGGACGTAAGCCCATCTCGACCATGATAATTGCGACGTCCCTGAGGACCGGGGCCGCCGCTCTCAAATACTTGCGCTCCTCACCGAAGGAAAGCGTTCGTTCCCTTCCTTTCTCGCGCAAGAACTCTACACGACCGGCGAAGAAGGGACTCCTCTGGATCAGTTCCTCCTTCACAGCAATACCAAGGATCTGCCGCAAACAGGACAAATCGCGGTTGATCGTCGCGGGACTGCGCTGCAGCGCGAGTCGCGTCTCTTTAAAGTCCCGGATCATCTCAGGCGTGATCTCATCGAGATATTTCCTGCCAAAGATGGCCTCCAAGTTGCGGACGCAACTCAAATACGCGCGATGGGTGTTGGCACGACGTTCTATCTTGACGGTGTGAAGAAAACGGTCTGCAAAATCCCGGAACAGGGGAACCTGCTTCTTCGGGAGAATTCCCGCGCGCCTCTGGGCCAGTTCTGCCTTTTTGATGCACTCAACACGGTGCGCGACGGTCTTGTTTCTAAGATGAGTGGAGGCCTGATATCGCCGCTTTTCGAAATAGAAGTCGTAGTAGTAATACGGAGAGCCTGGTTGCTTGTAGATGGTCACGGGGTCCACTAGACGGTTAAGACTTGAATGAAGCAGCTAAGGGTTGATGTACTCTGAAGATCATGGGAGAGGAACGACGCGCAGATCATCTAATCGAAAACACATGAAGTTAAGAATCCCCGGACGTTACGGCTCGGGTCTGTTTTGTTCCACCGGGACAGCGTGCTGCAAACAGGGGATATATTAGGATAGGGAAACCTCTATACCTTGTGTGTGTGATCGAGCGTCTGCCTTCTAAGGAGCCGCTACTTCAATCTAAGTCGTTGCTTCGGTTGCCCTTATGAGTTCCGCGCCTTCCTTGGCCTGCTCCAAAGATGCACCAAAAACTCAGAAGGCGGGTGGATCATTGTGGGTGCTCGGGATGTTTCTGTGACCGCTACACATCCGAGTGACCCGCGTACTTCTTCATCTCCCACAACCCCGTTTGTGGATAGTTCCCGGATTGCTGCCACACGCCCAGAACTTCGTAGGCCGCCGTCCGGACAGTTAGGCCGGTGAGAGACACAATCGAAAAACAGTTACACTCCATCGGCAGTCACCCGGCAGTATAGGAAACGCCTCGCTATTGCTCTGCGGGCATTTGAATAATTGCCCCTGAGCTCCGGTAAGGCACTTCGAGGGGTGCTGGCCCATAGTCGCGGACAAACTCAATTACAGCCTGGTTGACCTCTTGGGCTCCCTCCTGTTGAGTCCAATGACCAAGCCAACGATATCGCCAACCATTTAGAAAGTGCCTTAGTCGTAATCAATTCGGCACGAAGCTGTCAGAAACCAACTGAGCCCGCGCATGCGCTAAGGCAAACTAAAAAGCAAGACTCGGCCCCTCTCCTGTACGTGAAGCCAAATCCCCGCAGTCGCGGCGAGTGTCAGGCCGCGAGAAAAGGATAACCAGGTCATGCTCCCCTCCCGACCATCAGCATCACTTCGACGCGTCCTTCCAGTGCTGGCAGCCCTGCTTGCGGGCAGCCTCTTAGTGATTTCCGGTCGCGGCCAGGCCCCGGCAAGTCTCCCGCTACGGGTCATCGTGAAAGTCAGCCCTTCGTTGGCGAAAGATTTGGAGACGGCTCTTCCTCTTCAAAGTATGGAACTTTCCGCCGGGAGATCCGGCAGCGTTCCCATCGAAGCTTTCCTCGCAAAGTATTCTGCACGCAAGGTCCGCCCCGTTTACCCCGCTATGGTGCGCACCAAAAAGCGGCAACGTCTTACGGATCTCCAAATCGCCACGACCATCCGCCAGAAGTTCGCAAAGCGTGGAAGTCGTTTTCGCGACCCATTTCGCCCCCCTGAAATTTCTCGCACCTACATCCTTGAGTTCGACCCTGCCTCCCAACACAACTTGCAAACAGTTATCGAGGCATTGCGCACCGACACCGATGTCGAATTTGCGGAGCCGGATCACGTGGCTTCGGTCAATTTCACGCCGAACGATCCATATTTTTCGAGTTCTGGGAGTTGGGGACAGTCCTACTCCGATCTCTGGGGCATCAAGGAGATTGGCGCTCCTTCGGCCTGGGATACCACCGCGGGCGCCGGCATGATCGTCGCGGTCGTTGATACGGGTGTCGACTATAACCATCCGGACATCGCCGCCAATATTTGGACCAATCCGGGTGAAATTCCAAATGACGGCATCGACGACGACCATAACGGCTACATCGATGACGTCATTGGCTGGGACTTCATCGGTTCGACTTACACCAATCCCACGCAAAGCAACAATCCTATCGACCACTTCGGCCACGGCACGCACGTTGCCGGCACGATCGCCGCCGTGGGCAATAACGGTATCGGCGTGATCGGAGTGGCGTGGCAATCAAAAATCATGGTCGTCAAAGGCCTGGACGACAGCGGTTACGGACTGGACTCCACTCTTGGCCCAGCGATCATCTACGCCGCCAGCAACGGGGCGGATGTGATCAACAACTCCTGGGGAGGTCCCGGGAGTTCCCAAACCATTGCCGAGGCCATCGACTATGCGCACAATCTCGGCGCCGTCATTGTAGTTGCTGCAGGGAATAACTCCGACGACGCCCGCAACTATTATCCATCCAACGTTTGGGACGCCATCACCGTCTCCGCGACAACTCCATACGATACCCCCGCGTCATTCACCAATTACGGAAGCAAAATAGACGTTGCCGCGCCGGGCGTGGATATTCTTTCTTTGCGTGCAGCGGGAACTTCAATCGGTATGCCAGTCGACGCTAATTACACCCGCGCCGACGGCACGAGCATGGCGACGCCTCATGTTTCCGGACTGGCCGTTCTCATCCTCTCCGCGCATCCCGATTTTTCCAACGAGGACGCACGCCAGGCGATGCGCCTTTCCGGAACGATTCCCACTGGAACTTCCGGCTTTAATGTCAACTACGGGTATGGCCGCATCAATGCCCCGGCCGCGCTCGGCGTTTCCAGTGTGCTCGAATCCAAAATCAGTTCCCCTGCGGATGGCGCTTTCATAACCAAGCCGACGACCATCTCCGGCTACGCCCTGGGCAGCGGCTTTGCGTCTTACACCCTGCAATACGGCGCAGGCACCAGTCCTTCTTCCTGGACTACCATCCAGACCGCAACCTCGCCAGTTGCGGGCGCAGCGCTTGGCACATTCGACCCAACCGTGGTGCCAGACGGCGTCTACACCATCCGGCTCACCGCTTACGATGTCTCCAACAATGCTTACGTCGATCACATTCAACTCACCGTGAAGTATGTTTCGATCACCTCCCCTGCCGTTCCTATCGTTCCCAATGTCGCGGCCGAATTCAAACCAGGTGCCCAGATTTCCGTTACTGGCATGGCTTCCGGTCCGTCCTTCAGCGACTTTCGCCTTGAATGGGCCGAGGGTGTCAATCCTTCTTCTGGCTGGAGTTCCGCGGGGATGAGTTTAACGAATGGCGGCACATCGCCAGTCTCAAACGCCGTGCTCGGGACCTGGGATACTTCCTCGATCACTTCGCCGGATTACTACGCCATCCGTCTTTTCGTTGACAACGCCGGATTCACCAGCGATGCCAGCACGCTTGTTTATCTGGAGCCCAGCCTGCTCTCGCCTGACTGGCCGATCTCACTGGACCAGGCGCCCTATTTCAGTTCCGGAATGGTTCCCGCGCTGGACGCCTCCAACAATACCCGTTTGACCTTCGTGAATCCCGTCTACGCCAACACATCCCTACCCGCGCAGTTTTGGTCGGTCTCCAACGACGGCAGTTCGCAAAACCTCACCACAATCAATTGGGGCGATATGTTTCAGCCGGCCGTAGGTGCCTTTGATGGTACTCCCGGCCAACAAGCGATTGTCTTCGAGAACAATGATCTCCGCGTCTTTCGCTCCGACAATACTTCCTATGCATTGACTCCACCCATCGCTTCCAATCTTCAATATGCCAGCACGATCCTGGAGGACCTTAATAATGATTCGCAGTTGGAGGCCATCGCCTTGGGTCACGTTCCTTTCAGCACCTCTGCCTACGTTTATGCATGGCACGCCAACGGCACGCAGCTCAACGCAAACTTTCCTATCACCGTGCCCGACCAGAACAGCAACCTATGGTATCCGTACGAGGCACGAGTGCTCGCCGCAGACATCAATGGAGATGGCTACAAAGAATTGATAGTCGAGGAAGGCATCTCTTCCACCACTTTCACTCTCGGTCTTTTTGCCCATGATGGCACCCCGCTCACCTGGTCTGCGCCCACCTTGACTGGTACACCGTATCAAATCGCTCTCGCCGACTTGGACCACAACGGGATGCTCGAGACCATCCTCGTCCTAAATACCGGCTCGCAACAAGTAGTTCATATTCTTCAGCCGGATGGCACGGAACGCCCCAGCTGGCCGGTCAATCTGCAGGGGTTTGGATTGACTGCTATTGCCGTCGGCGACCTCAACCGCGATGGCCGCGACCAAATCGTGGTCTCCACTTCCTCCTCTATTTCCGTCCTCAACCCAGATGGAACGTCCCTTTCGGCGGCCTGGCCCTTGCTTGCAACGGGAGCGACCAGCTTTGGTCCTGCGGTTCTTGCAGACATTAATGCCGATGGGCGGCCAGAGATTCTTATCGCCAAAAGCTCATATGCCAGCGCGCCAAGTCCTTTGCTCTCTTCCGTGTCGAGCTCCTCCTCGACGCAATCTACAACTGCGAATTCTGCTGCCCAGGCCGGCCCGCCCCAGATCACTTCGGAAAAACAGCTGAGCCCCGATGGAACCGGAATGACAGAATCGATTCATGTTCAGTCCTCGGCTCAATCGTTCTATGGTGGCTTCGCATACGAGAATATGCAGTTGCTCGCTCTTCGTTCGGATGGCAGGCAGGCCAACTCATGGAATCTCCTGGGCATCGCCGGCAACCAACCCTTTTCTTGGGCCGCTCCGACAGTCGGCGATTTCAACAACGACGGCTTAAGTGACATTGCTCTGATTTACTTCACGATCAGCGGTGGCGGCATCAGCGGCTATCTCAGCGCCGGCGCCGCAACCGTGCTGACAAGCGGTACTGCCTTCAACCCTTCGGCAAACGACTGGCCGATGCTGAGGCAGAGTCCGCGCAATACTGCGGTGTACCGGCCTCTGCTCAACGTTTCCATCGGCGCGCCTGCCGCTGGTGCCAGCGTTTCTGGCCTTGTAAACCTCACCGCAAACGTGACAGACAAGGTCGCCTCGCCCGCAGTGCAATTCCAGATTGACGGCGCGAACTTCGGGGCTCCCATCTCAACCGCGCCTTACACCCTGAGTTGGGACACGCGTACCGTCTCTCTCGGCATCCATACCATCAGCGCTTCAGCGTCGGACTCCTCCAGCAATAGCGCGGTTTCGCCCCCCGTCACGGTCACGGTGACTGCTCCTCAGGTCATTTTTGGCGCCCCTGCGTCGTTGAATTTAGGAGCCATAATGATTGGTTCCACAACGGCGGCCCAAACGGTCACGATCACCAATTCTGGCCAGGCCACATACACGCTGTCCGCTGTTAATCTCACCGGCGACTTTGCGCAAACGAATAACTGCTTGGGCTCGCTCGCGGCCGGTGCAAGCTGTTCGGTCAACGTGACCTTTACTCCCACGGCGCGCGGCGCGGAAACGGGAACTCTCTCTGTTTCCGGCAATTTCCCCGGACCATTTCCGGCGGTAAATTTGTCTGGAACAGGCCAGCTTTTGCAAGCCACGGCCTCTCCCTCTTCGTTGACCTTTGGAACGCAGCCCTTGAACACGGGTTCTACGAACCAGGTCACGTACAGCAATACGGGGGATTTGCCAGTCACCATAACGGGGACCTCCATAACGGGCGACTTTCAGGAAAGCGGCTCGTGCAGTTCGCCTCTTGCGCCCGGAGCGAACTGTGTTCTCAACGTAACGTTTGTGCCTACAGCGGCTGGCTTAAGAACCGGGACGCTCACGATCAGCGGTAATGTCAACGTGAGCGTGAGTCTCAGTGGAACGGGACAAGTCGGACAAGTTAGCGTCGGTCCTGCGAGCTTACCGTTTGGCAATCAGAACATAAATACGACGAGCGCTCCGCAAACTATCACCGTCACCAGCAACGGAAATGGGCCAGCAACCATCACGGGATGGTCCTATCCGCAAGGGATAACTGTGACAACCAGCTGCCCCTTCTCGCTGGCATCGGGTTCGAGTTGCACGTTCACCTTGACTTACACTCCAACCTCACCAGGGCCTCTCAATGGCTTCTTCAGTTTCAGCGGCAGCTTCCAGAATTCACCCGCCACCGTTTCTCTTTCCGGAACCGCCATCGGTGCAGCGGGCCTCATCTCGCCTTACAGCTTTACTTTCGGAAACCAGGCTTTGAATTCAACCAGTGCCCCTCAAGGACTGACGCTTTTCAACACCGGAAATGCTCCGCTGACTATTTCCGGCATTGCTGTCACAGGAGATTTTGCACAAACCAACAATTGCGGATCTTCGGTGGCGGGCGGATCCAACTGCACAATCAATGTGACCTTTCAGCCGACGGCAGCGGGCACGCGCTCCGGAACACTTCAAGTGAACGCCAACGTCACCCCCTACCCCGCCACCGTGAATCTCTTCGGCACAGGCATCAGCGTACCTGCTCCTTCGTTCTCGGCCCCTTCAATGACCTTTGCTTCGCAGCGGGTCAACACGGCAAGCGCAGCACAGAGTGTGACGCTCGCGAACACTGGCTCGGCGCCTCTCACGATTTCGAGCTTCAGCCTTATTGGCGACTTCTCCCAGACCAACAACTGCGGCACTAGCCTGTCGATGGGCGGAACCTGCCTGGTGAATATCACCTTTACTCCGACCGCCTCAGGGACGCGCTCGGGAACGCTGACACTGAACAGCAACGCCCCGGGCACGGCTCCCTCGGTGGCGCTAACTGGTTCGGGCGTCGCCTCGATTGCAAGTCTGACGCCATCTGCAGTGGCTTTTGGCAATCAGTTTGTAGGGACCGCCAGCGCGGTCCAAACTATCACGCTCATGAATTCGGGCAGCGCAACACTCAACATTAGTTCTATTTCGGTCAGCGGGGACTTCGCGCAGAGTAACACATGTGGCATGGCCCTCGCGCCCAACGCCATTTGCAATATTAGCGTCACGTTCACGCCGACTGCGTCCGGCAATCGTTCCGGCATACTCTCTATCGCCGACGATGCCCTCGGCGGAAGCCCGCAGACCGCATCCTTATCCGGCACGGGCACGGCTCCGGCGCTGTCGTTCTCTCCAGCGAGCTTTAGCAGCTTAGGTGTCCAGCGCGTTAACACGACCTCTCCCGCGCAGACCATGACTATCACGAACAACGGGAATGCCACGCTTTCCATCACCAGCTTTGCGATCACCGCCGCTTTCAGTCAGACGAATAACTGCGGCACCTCGCTTGCCGTTGGTGCGAACTGCGCGCTTAACGTTACCTTTGCGCCAACGGTGCAGGGGCCCGTTAGCGGAACGCTTAGTTTGAACAGCAATCTTCCCGGGACTCCCCCGTCGTTCAGCCTGAACGGCACGGGTGGTGCGCCAGCCGCAACCCTTTCCGGTACTTCTCTCACCTTTGCGGCTCAGCTCGTTGGCACCACCAGCAGCGTTCAATCTGTGGGGCTTACGAACACTGGAAATATGTCACTGAATATTTCCTCCGTCACTACCAGCGGCGATTACGCACAGACCAATAACTGCCCCAGTTCCCTGACAGCGGGAACGAATTGCACCCTGAACGTCACGTTCACGCCAACCGCATCAGGTGCGCGCACGGGCACACTGTCCATCGTCGATGACGCTCTCGCAGGCAGTCCGCAGACCGTCACCTTGTCTGGCTCCGGATACACGCTGAGCGCCTCGTTAAACCCGAGTTCTCTTACTTTTGCCTCGCAACTCGTAGGGACAGCCAGCAGCCCGCAGAATGTGACTCTCACGAACACCGGATCCGGAACTCTTTCGATTACCGGTTTCACCACATCTGGAAACTTCGCGCAAACGAATAATTGCCCTGCGGCCCTCTCCGCCGGTGGCACTTGCACGGTCAGCGTTGTCTTTGTACCGGTGGTGCGAGGCACTCTCACGGGCACGCTCACACTCAACAGCAACGCCACAGGTACGCCCTCTTCCGTTTCTCTGTCGGGCAAGGGAATGGGTCCCGTCGCGTCGCTTTCGCCGACGAGCCTCACCTTTGGCGTTCAAAGAGTCTCCACGACCAGTTCTTCGCAACAGCTCACGCTGACCAACAGTGGTGACGCAACAATGAGCATCACGAGCATCGTTGCCAGCGGAGACTTTGCGCAAACGAATAATTGCAACGGAGCACTGTCGGCCGGGCAACATTGCAACGTCAACGTCACCTTTACACCGACGGCGAGCGGGGCTCGCTCCGGGACGCTCACCCTTACCGACAACGCAGTCAATGGAAGTCCCCAGAATACTGTCCTTGGCGGCACGGGTGTGGACTTCTCGCTTAGCGTGTCGCCCGCAAGCGTTACCGTAACTCATGGAAGTTCGGCGAGTACCACGGTGACCGTGAGCGCCCTGGGTGGAAACTACAATTCTTCGGTGAACCTGCAATGCTCTGGGAGCCTCCCGAGGGGAATGAATTGCAATTTCTCGCCGGCAGGGGTAAATCCGGGCAACAGTTCGGCAAATTCCACACTGAAAATTAATACGGGCGGGGGGAACGGCGGGACGCCGCCGGGCTCCTATGCTATAACGATCAGCGGAACTTCCGGCTCGGCGCAGCATACAACTATGATGACCTTGCAAGTGAATTAGGCTGGGTACTGCGAAATCTCGAAGTGGTAGTCGAGTAATAGCGACAGCTATTCCAGGCCAGAAGTCCCGATGTGGGAAGTTGACCAACAACACGCTCCCTTGGTTGCACAATCAAAAAATGACTCATCACTGGCTGCCCCATCTGCCCCCGGTCTCATCGCTGTGCTCGGTTGAAACGGCTATAGGACCGTCTCGCCTTAGTGTTCTTGGTATTGGCAGATCATAGTGTGTGCACTTATGGCTCAGTAGACCCGAGTGTCGAGCGTCTGCCTTCCACCCAGAGGGTCAACGCAACTAAAACTGTGTGTCTGGTGACGCGCAAATGTTTTAGAATCAATGCGGTTGCGCCCGTAGCTCAGTTGGATAGAGCACCTGCCTTCTAAGGAGCCGCTACTTCAATCTAAGTCGTTGCTTCGGTTGCGCTTAAGAGTTACGGGCTGCTCTTGTGCTGTTCCAAAGTTGCTTCAAATGTTGCGAACAGGAAGATTTCCTGGCAAATGTTCTCCCCCGGCTTTCGTGCTCTCTACATCGTTTCTGCGGCTTTGTTCCTATTGCCATGGTCGCTCTTGTTCTCTGCTTGGTTAGCTTTCAATCGAGCTAAGGTTGCTGCGCCCCTTTCAATCTGGAGACGTTACCTCGTATACGTGGCGCTGTTAGATGCATCTGTTTCAACGTATTGAATATGGCGTGGAACGCTTCTTGGCTCAAGCATGGCGTGGGAGCAGGACCAGGCCTTTGGCAGAGTCTCGGACCATCTTTGATTTGGTCGTTCGTCGCTGCTACAGTCCTGAGTTTTTTCGGAAAAGGAAAGTTTCGAGTCTTGATGATCGGTTGGTCCGTATCATTGTGGGCGGTATTTCAGTTAATTTTCGCACTGCAATTCGACTAGCGTTTCGATTTCTCTCTTCCCTGCTTTCTGGATTCCTGACATTCTTGCGATCGCTCCTTTGACTCGGCTGTCCAGATTCGAAAAACTTGATCGTCCTGAGCGTTCGTTCTGAATTAACCTACTTGTAAGAATAGTTTGGAAACTAACCTTCAACAGAGCCGATTGGTCACAGCGCTCACTGAGTTATGCTAATCCACGGTCACCTCCGTTGGTCGTTCGGTCTGTCTTGCATGCCTGCCGGAGATGTAATACACTGACATCATGAAGACTCTCACGGTACGATTGCCGGAGCCGCTGGTGGCGGACATCGAGGAAGAATCGCGCGGTCGGAAGATCTCGAAGTCCGATGTAGTGCGCGAACGACTCCAGCTCGCACCCCGCCTGCGCCGGCGGCGCACTGCCTCGTTCAATGCCATCGCCGATCTCGTCGGATCGGTTGACGGATTACCGTCCGACCTAACTGGGCGCAAGAAGGCGTATTTGCAAGCCACGGGCTATGGCCAGAAACGTTCTCGCTGACGCGGGTTTTGTGGTGGCGCTGCTTAGCAACCGCGACGCTCACCACCAATGGGCCGTGACTCAGGCCCACGATTTACGTCCGCCTTGGTCGACATGCGAAGCAGCTTTGTCGGAGGCGTACCACCTTCTCGGAGAGCGCGGCGCGCCGAGTCTCGGTCAATTGCTTCGCCGCCGTGCGTTGGTCGTCGCCTTCGAGCTTTCCCAGAACGTAGAGCCTGTTACGAAGTTGATCGAGAAATACTCCGACGTTCCCATGAGCCTCGCCGATGCTTGCCTCGTTCGTATGACCGAAACGCTTGCCGACCCCATCATCCTGACGACCGACGAGGATTTCCGTGTTTACCGTCGCCACAGTCGACAAGTGGTTCCTTGTGTGACGCCCGAATGACGGCCAAGCACGAGAGGGCATCCGGCGCTCGCTGGTAGATACACGCGCAACCAGTAGGGACACAATCTGCCCAAATAGAACTGTTTATCAGGAGTCGATCCCCATTTCCTCATCGGAAACTTTGATAAATCATCTGCGATGGGCGGTTGATCCCCAATTAGAGAAAGCGTTAGAAGCAGACGACCCACTCTAGATGGTCCCTTCCACGCTCCGGGTCGTACGCGACACGAAGTCGCTCACGGTGTATTCCCGTGAGCTTTATCTGAGCTGGAAGGTCAAACCGTGAGGTAACGGGTCCGCAGTGGCTGTGAAAGTCAGAGGTCGTGGGTCTACGGCAGAGTGGAAGCTGTGAAGACCGAAGGCTCAGAAAAGTGGTTGCCTCTGGACGCGAATCTCGCAGATCTTCTTCGTTGGCATCGGGAGAAAATGCCCGATGAAATACTCAAAACTGATTGGGTCTTCGCGAGTCCCTTCACCGGCAAACCGTGGCGGGCGCACAAACTTGTGCGATATCATCTTCGGCCAGCCGCAGAGAGGGCGGGCATCGGTCGAATCGGGTGGCACACATTTCGCCATACGTATTCGACTCTGTTGCATACTTATGGGACCGACATGAAGGTTTAACAAGAACTTCTGAGGCATTCGGACATTCGGACCACGATGAATATCTATACGCACACAGTGTCACCAGCACCGCGGGAAGCGAATAGCAAAGTCGTTCGAATGATTTTGCCCGAAAGAAAAACGGCGTGAAATTGTTCACAAAAACGCGGGGGCAATCCGGGGGCAGCAGTAGTTCCGGCTCAAGACAACAAACGACTTACCACTACAACACATTCCGCAGAGTTCCTTTAGATTCTGCGCCTTGATAAATTCGATCCCCACCGCCCCAACCAATCATCTTCTAGAACAGAGCTTGCAACTAAGTCGGCTCCAATTGAACTTGCTGAGCGCGCTCGACTCTTTGGCAATGGCCGCTGGTGAAGTTGCGCTCGGCCTTTTTACCTCTAGCCTGCACGCACTACACTAATTTGATGTGATAATCAATCCACTGTCCCTGCCTAGTAGGTCGTCCCCATCTGGAGTTTGGATGTTTCTGCCCTTTCGCATCTTCAAGTTGCAAGGCGACGGAAGCCAACATTTTGTACCGAAACGTTCCGCATCGGCATGATCCGCTCACTCACTACTTTTTATCCAGATACTCATCGGGAACATCATCCTGCGGCACCTCATGCGTGTGAACTTCCCTCTCGTCTGCGTCCTCGGCGTCTTCCACGCCCTTCACCACGTCGGCCTCGAACGCGTTTCCTTCCTCGAGCAACTCGTCCACACTCTCCGAATCCGCACCTTCGACGTTGGACAATCCCTGCAAATCTCCCGATTGCTCGCCCGCCCGCGTTCCCAGTCCCTCCAGTGCGAAAGCCACCGTATCCACGTTTTGGCTTTTCCCCCGAACCTGTTTCTTAAGTGCACCCGCCGTTTTCCCGCCGATTGTCTTCTTGCCGCCGACCTTCGCCTTCAGCTCCCCCTTTTTCGGAGCTGCATTCTTCTTGGCCAACATCTTCCTGGGAGTTGTCCTCTTCTTAGCCGGCTTCTTCCTAAACGCCTTCTTCATCGAGGCCATCTTCTTGCCCGCAGTTCTCTTCGACTTCGTCTGCTTCTTCTTGGTTTTCTTTTTGGTAGCCATACGCGCAGTCTACCACCGGTTGGTCATTCCTACTGTTTACGAATGACCCCTCTGGGCACTGTCGCGGTCATTGGACGCGCTACTCGTACACGTGGAATCGCCCTCGAAAGCTGCCAGGCAGATGTCCGATTATGCGACCCATTCATTCGAATATACCGAGAGTTAGCCCACCGCTGCCAAGGCCGATTACTACACGCGGATTCATCAACACGTATCCGGCGAATTTCCCTTCCGATGGAAATCAGAGCTTCCCGATAATCATGATTATGATAGGCTTGTTATCAAGCGGCGATGTTATGCAAGGAATCGCGAGTTCAAGCCAAAAAAAGTCCAAAAGAAAACCCAAGGACAAACTTGTCTTCGATGTCCAAGCTTTTCTCGATTCCGCCGGTGTGTCGAGAAAAGTTATCCAGTATCGAAAGTCACAGAAGATTTACTCTCAAGGTGCGCCCGCTACGAGTGTGATCTACATTCAAGAAGGCGGCGTAAAACTGTCCGTTGTCAATGAGGTCGGCAAAGAAGCAGTCGTGGCGATACTGGGCCCCGCCGATTTTATTGGGGAGGGGTGCCTGGCGGGCCAGGAAATTCGCATGGGGACGGCCACCGCGATTGGCCCCACGGCCGTGCTGGTCATCGAAAAAAAAGAGATGCTGCGCGTGCTCCACGCGGAACATTCGCTCTCCGACCGCTTCATGGCTTACATCCTTTCGCGAAACATTCGAATCGAGGAGGATTTGATCGATCAGCTTTTTAACTCCAGCGAGAAACGGCTGGCCCGGACCCTTTTGCTGCTTGCGCGCTATGGCAGAGAATCTGAACCTCAAAAGGTGCGCCCGGAAGTTTCCCAGGAGATGTTGGCGGAAATGATTGGCACAACGCGGTCGCGGGTGAATTTTTTCATGAACAAATTCAGGAAACTAGGCTTCATTCATTACAATGGCGGACTTCAGGTCCACAATTCTCTCCTAAGCGTAGTCCTGCACGATTAGGCACCAACTTTCGCGCTTATCGGAAAGCGGCGTACTTCCACATCACTGCTGGTAACAGGGCTCACCAGCGCACATAGCGGATTGTTGGCGGGAAGGGATTTATCGACGTCCAGGATCTCGGGGAATTCTTTTCGTCTCAATCGCCTCAGCCGCGGAAAGCTTCCGGTCTACGTGTGGTTCTGAGCGCGGGGCACCTGAATGCAACAACAGCGCTTCCCAGGAGTGACTCCACACGTAGGACAGTGGACAGCGGTCAGCTGCTTTAGGGTCAAGTCTCTCATTCTCGTTCCGATAACGTGCCATAAAACGAGCAGCAGTGCTGTTTCATTTGGCACACTATACGCACGAGCCATCGGAAACTGACCCAATGATCGTTGGGAGCAAGGCTTGTCACTAGCTAACGGACTCGAATGCCCGCAGCATTAATCGGAAACTTAATCCCAATGTCGGGTGCCGGCCTTGCGGGAGTTGAAGCTTGAGGCACCCGTCGGGATTCTTGGCTACAAGCCAATTCGACAGTCATCCGGTTGCCGCTACCGATTGACCGAAGGACTTAACGGCCACGGCCTCGTCGTCCATGATGTCGAAGACGGTATACAGCCTTGTAATTTGCATCAGATCGTGAACCTTATTCGTGAGGTTGAGCAGCTTCAGTTCTCCCTCCTGCTTCCGCACGCTCGTGAAAGCACTGACCAGATGGCCCAACCCTGAGCTGTCGATGTAATTGACATCACCAAGATTAAACAGAATCTTCTTGTGCCCCTTGCTTAACAGGTCGCAAACCAGGTCGCGAAGTGCAGCGCTCTCTTCGCCAAGCACAATCCGGCCGCTGATGTCCACAATGGTGACGCCACCTACTTGTCGAATACTTGTAGTCATGTGCATGGGCAACCTCCTAAGGCACTTTAATGCTCAAAGACTTCACCCTTGCAGCAGCGCATGATGTTCAAGTCAGCCTTCCAGCAACCCCACATTAGCGCAAATCGTTATATGGCGGTCGAGAAATCCTTGTCCTCCACTTGTGAATGAACTCCCATAATTCGGACACGTTTTGCACATTCTGGCCTTCCTCTAATCTGCGTCGCGGTGGGTTTGCCCCATACTACTTGTGGCATCCAAAACGCAGCCTAACTTTGCCGCTGCCTTCGATCGTGAGCTTGTTCCGAATGGCCGTTCGCGTCCAGCCAGGCCAGAAGACTGCGAATACTGCCGTGCGCCAACGCAATGCTCGAATCGGCGGCACCATAGTAGAGATTGATGGTATCGCCATCGGTTGCCACGGTATAGCCGCAAGGAAACACCACGTCTTGGACGTCGCCATGACGTTCATATTCCGCTTCAGGCGCAAACATCCAAGAATCCCCCCGAATCAGGCATTTTTCTGGCTG
>Ga0137403_10004505_pt1 | contig 16429 bp, 19 predicted proteins | sample CZOMad2_1_16fung_FD_122057 | JGI IMG/M metagenome (GOLD analysis project Ga0137403, IMG submission 122057) | Vadose zone soil fungal communities from Angelo Coast Range Reserve, California, USA - CZOMad2_1_16fungal (Hybrid Assembly) | ecosystem: Environmental > Terrestrial > Soil > Vadose zone...
AAAGGTATGACGGTCAAACCCTTGGATTCGGTGCGTCCGGAAAGCTTGTCAATTTCGCGCTTGTGAAGGAGCAGTTTGCGGGAGCCGAGGGGCTCGTGGTTCCAAGGGCCACCGGCTAAGTACTGTGCAATGTGCGCGTTAACTAGCCAGGCGCCATTGGGCCTAAAGTCGACATAGGCGTCACGGATATTGGCCTTGCCCTCGCGGAGAGCCTTCACCTCGGTACCATGAAGGACCATGCCAGCCTCATGTCTCTCAAGGATATGGTAGTTATAAGAGGCCGCGCGGTTCTGGGCGACGATAAGCTCGCCGGACTTAGCGGACTTGTCAGTTTTTTTGGCGGGCTTGGCCACAACTTTCCATCATAACTGGAGTGTTTAGACTTGTCACTCTCGACACAAGAGCGGTTTATTTGCGGCGCGGCAGCCAACCTAAGCATCCTTGCCGGGCCTCTAACGCGAATGATAGACTGCTCGGGCTTCGAGTCGAGGCCCTGGAGAGTGCATGCGCCGCTGGGGAAGCCTATTATTGTGTGTTGGATTCGGACTGCTCATGGCAGGCTGCCCGAAGGGCCAACCGGATTTTTCGCAAGGAAAAAAAGCGGAAACGCTTCAAGACTACGACGCCGCGTACGTTTACTACCAAAAGGCCGTCAAAGCTAACCCCAACAATGCAGCCTACAGGATCAAACTGAACTCGACGCGGTTCGAGGCCAGCCAGCAGCATATCAAAATGGGAGTTGAGTTCCGGAAGAAGGGCGACTTGCAAGGCGCTGCCGCCGAATTCCAGCGGGCGCAAACGATCGATCCTGCCAGCGCGATTGCCGAGCAGGAGCTTCGCAAGACAATCGAACTGATCGCGGACAAAAACCGCGCGTCCGATGCGGCAGCGGAGCCGCCGGCCGATCCGAACGATCAGCCGATGGCGGCGATGCCGCCGGAAATCAAGCCATTCTCACGCGCGGCCATTAATCTGAAGATGTCCGATGACGCGAAGGTGGTGTTCAACACCATAGGGAAACTCGCGGGCCTGACGGTGATTTTTGACCCGGACTTCCCTGCCCGCCGCATCACGGTGGAATTGAACAACGTGACGATGGAGCAGGCACTGGAAATCGTGCAACTGGAGAGCAAGGCTTTCGTAAAGCCGGTGACGGAAAATATTATTTTCGTGATCCCGGACCAGCCGCAAAAACGCCGGGACTATGAAGAACAAGTCGTCAGGACATTTTACCTGTCAAACACTGTTCAGGCACAAGACCTGACGGAAATCGTGACCGGGCTGAGGCAATTGCTGGATCTGAAGAGGCTCCAGCAGGTCAACTCGCAGAATGCCATCATCATCCGCGACACGCCGGACAAACTGATGCTCGCGGAGAAAATGATCCGGGACATCGATAAAGCCAAGCCGGAAGTCGTGGTGCAGGTCGAAGTACTGGAGGCACGCACCGACCGATTGCGGGAGCTGGGAATTCTCCCGCCGCAATCTGTAACCGCCACAATCAACCCGAACACTGGCAATACGACGGTTTCTTCCAGCAACCCTTCAAGCACAAGCAGCGGTACGGCTACCCTGGGCCAACTGCGTCACTTGAATGGTTCTGATATTGCCTTCACGCTGCCGACCGCGACAGCAACCGCGATCCTGAGTGATACGAGCACAAGGATTATCCAGAACCCGGAAGTCCGCTCGATCGACGGACAGACCGCCAAGCTGAAGATAGGCGATCGCATACCTATCGCTACGGGCAGTTTTTCGTCCGGCATAGGAATCGGTGGAGCAACTGCCGCCGGCGGCATAAGCCCGCTTGTGAATACACAGTTCACCTACCTGGATGTCGGCGTGAACGTTGACATCACTCCACGCGTGCATCCGAATCGCGACGTCAGCTTGAAATTGAAAGTGGAAATCTCATCGCACACGGGCGACCAGTCGATTGGCGGGATTACACAACCGATCATCAGCCAGCGAACCATCGAACACGACATCCGGTTGCGGGAAGGCGAAGCCAGCATCCTTGCCGGCTTGGTGCAACGAACCGAGTCAAAGAGTCTGAATGGCTGGCCGGGCTTGGCGAAGCTGCCGCTGCTGCACTATCTCTTCTCCGACGAAAAGAAAGACATTCAGGAAGATGAAGTGCTGATCGTGCTCACACCGCGAATTGTGAGAATTCCTGAGTGGACCAAGGCGAATCTGCGGTCGATGTATTCAGGGACGGAAACGACGGTGCAGGTGAAGCGGGAGAGCGAAATTCACGCGCCGGCGCAACAGCCTGCTGCAAAACCAGAGCAACCGCCAGCTGCAAATCAAAACATCGGAGCGGTGACGCCTACGCCCGCGCCAGGAGCCACCGCGCCCGCGGCGGGAGCAGCCCAAGGAACGGCGACTGCCACAGCCAAGATGCGCTTTGAACCTCCGAACTTGTCTTTGAAAGTGGGGCAAACAGCGACGATCGGAGTGGTGGTGGAGAACGTGAATGATCTGTACTCGATCCCGATGTTGTTGCAGTACAACTCCGCAGTACTGAGCATAGAAGAAGTGAGACACGGCGGATTCCTCTCCGGCGGGACGCAGGAAATTGCGATCGTGTCGCAGCACTTCAAGGATAAGGGGCAGTCGATTATTTCCGCGACGCGGCAACCCAACACGCCGGGAGTGAGCGGGAGCGGGACGCTGATCGGAATCGTGGTCAAAGGGATAGCGCCGGGCTCATCGAACCTGTCGATCGTGCAGGTGAACGCGAAAGATTCGCAACAGAAGCTGATACCGCTGGTCACCAGCGAAGCAACGCTGCAAGTCCAGCCGTAGGCGGATTGTGCGAGCGATGTTGCGCGACACCGCAAACCGCGGACGAAGGGACGAACGAATGCAGCGGCGGACGTTTTCTGCCGAGGCAGGGATGACGCTGCTGGAATTGATCATTACCTGCGCCATTCTGCTGGTCCTGTCTTCCGCCGCACTGCCTATCGCGAAGTACACGATTGTCCGGCAAAAAGAAACGGAGCTTCGGCAAGATTTGCTGGAGATGAGAGATGCGATCGACCGGTACAAGGACGCGGCCGACCGAAACCAGATCCGCGTTGAAATCGGAAGTGAGGGCTATCCGCCGAACATGGAAACGCTGGTCACCGGAGTGCAACTGGGTACCAGTGGCGATAAAAAGATTCGCTTTCTGCGGAAGATTCCAGTGGACCCGACAACGGGACGAGCCGAATGGGGGTTGCGTGCGGTTAGTGACGATCCGGATTCGACAAGCTGGGGCGGAAAAAACGTGTTCGACGTTTACTCGAAGTCAACGGGGACGGCGCTGGACGGGACAAAGTATTCGGATTGGTAGTTGGAACGAGGAAACGCGTTGAAGATTCAGTCGCAAATTCAGAGGGGCAAGTCAGCGCTAGGGGAGCGCTGCAGCGGCTTGCATGAGATAGGGTTTACGCTCATCGAATTGATGATCGTCATTACGATCATCCTGATCCTGATTGGGATGGCAGCGCAGCGCTATGAGAGAAGTGTGCAGCACGCGCGAGAAGCGACGTTGCATCAGGACCTGATGGTGATGCGCCAGTCGATTGATAATTTCACTCTGGACAAGCAGGCGGCTCCGCAATCGTTGGAGGATTTGGTGCAGGCGGGCTATCTGCGCAAGGTTCCCACGGACCCAATGACTGGGGCGGCGGACTGGGTGCCGCAATACGACAGCATCGTACTGAGCCCGGAGCAATCGAGTACAGGCATCATTGACGTGCATTCCAATTCGCCGCGAGTTTCGCCGTTCGAGAACACGGCTTACAACGAGTGGTAACTGTTGACTTCCGGATTTACAAGAAGCTGAGTCCGTTCGCGGCGGTTTGACGGAAACGCGTGCGTCCGATATAGTGGGTGTGCGGGGTGGAGCAGCCTGGTAGCTCGTCGGGCTCATAACCCGAAGGTCGTCAGTTCAAATCTGACCCCCGCAACCAATTGTTAGCTTAGATACAACGGCTTAGGAGGCTCCACTCCTGAGCCGTTTTCTTTTATGGGGCCCTTCCCGGGGTGACGACGGAGGAGATCACGGAACAGGATCACGACGACGATTGTTTTGAAATCGATCTCATTTGTCTTTCGGGGCCTCGCCGTTGCTCTTGTTGTTCTTTCCCTGGAGCTCGCGTTGCGCCTGCAGCCATTCGTCCAAGTAGTTGTCCAGGTCGCAACTGTGAACGCCACGTTCGATGTGAATCTCAAGCGCCCGCCGATGGATTTCGTCCAGGGTTGGGACCTTCTTACCTATTTCTTCCGGAACGTCAGACTCGACACATGTCGGCCGCGTGCTCTGTGCATTGGTGGCCAGATTTTGCACGTGCATGTTCTTTTCTCCTTTCCAAAGTGTTCTTTGACCTCGACCGGCCGGCTCCGGTCACCAAATCCCAACTCGGGACAAGCCTCCTTCAGCTTCGTCTTACTGCACAGAGTTCTTGTTGTACGCTTCCCGGAGCTCGCGTTCCGACTGCAGCCAGTCGTCCAGCTCGCAACCGTGAATTCCGCCACGTTCCATATAGATCTCGAATGCTCGTTGCCGGATCTCCTCTGGGGATGGCGAGCTCCTTCTTCCTCGTTGTGCGTTATGTGATTGGATTATCACGCTCGGCTTAGACTCAGCATTCCTTACTGCAGCCCGTTTCATTGCTTCGTTCCTCCTTGAAGAAATTCTTCTTCGATTTCTGCAACTTCCCGGTCAAAGCCTTGCGCCAGGAGTCCCGGCGGGGGCAGCCGGGACTTCGTGGCGACTCGCGCGGTATCGCCGTTCAGAACGACAAGCGATGCTCGCGAAGGGCTGGCCTAAGTGCGCTGTCGCACCGGGATGCAGAGCCAATCCAAAGCCGCCTGCGAAAACGCGATTCATCTGCGATACTTGGTGCGAGTGAACCCTTCTGGACCGATGAAGCAGAGAAAAACCATAATCGTTACTGCGCCGATCAAGAGAAACGTGACCATTTAGGACCTCCTCTCGCACCAGCCTTAATTTCACGCGCAGGTCAGGCGATTCTATAAATTCAGTTTGAAGTGCACCTGCACTTGCAACTCAACCGAAACCGGCTGCCCGTTCAAGGTAGTCGGCTCATACTTCCACAGCAGCACGGTCTTGAGCGCCGCATCCATGAGCAACGGGTGTCCGCTCACCACGCGCGCTTGGACGACATTCCCGTGTTCATCAATCACGGCATCGACAACCACCGTGCCCTCAATGTGCGTCTCACGCGCGAGCGGCGGATACGCCGGATTCACGGAATACGTCTGGCGCGGCGCTTTGATATGCGAACCAACCCGTACTATTTTTTGTACTGACCGCGGCGCGGAAGGAGGTGTTGGCGCCGACGTCCCTGTTCCTCCCAGGGCACCGCCAACTACTCCGCCGATCACTCCCCCTTGCACACCATCTTCGACGCCACCGAAATCAGGCGCTGTCTCGCCAACGTTATCCGAGCCTGATGAAACGTTCTTCGGAATTGCGGGAGGTGCCGCCAGTTTTTGCGGCGTGTAGTTCAACTTTGCCTTTGGGTGCGTGATATGGGGAGCGACTGCACCTCCCGCAGGCGCCGAGGGCGGTGCCAAAGGTGGCGGTGGAGCAACCACCGGGATTTCGTGATATTCGTTCAGGTGAATTGTCCCCGTGGTGTAGAGCGGCACGATAATCAGCACTGCGACGATCACGATGTGAAATGCGACGGCGCCGAGCCACTTCAGTGGGCTCCTGCGCGTCTGCTGTGTCGCGGACATCTCGAGCAAAGCATTCAAAAAAACATCGTTCTTCACGGTCGGAGCGAGACGGGGCGATCCTGTAGCCTTTCTAGCCGGTGCGTCTTGGTGGGGACCAAAAATCGAAATCCGATGAACGGCCATAACTCCCTCCTAGAAACCGCGCGAGTCGCTTCGCACGTCAGCTCTTGGATTGCGAGCTGCCCTCTTACACAAGTGAACGTCGGTGCCTCGCTGTTCGAACGAGACCTCGTCCATCGCCAACTTCATCATGTGGATGCCGCGTCCGTGATTTGCTTCGAGATTCTCGACAGTCAGAGGATCAGGAATGGTCCGCGGATCGAACCCTTGACCCTGGTCTGAAACGATTAGAGAGATTCCCGCCCCGACCTTGCAGCGGCACCGGACATGAACTAACTTGTGGGCATCCAGCCGATTGCCATGAACGACTGCGTTATTCAGAGCTTCCCGGAGCGCCAGTTCGACGGCAGGTTCCTCGCCCGTGATGCAATGCGACCCTTCGATGAGCCGCATCAGCCGCTCCACCAGCGGTGAGATCGCGCTGATCTCGCTCGGCATCCAAGCGTCAATTTCGAGCAAGGAATCTGCGCTTCGGCCGGCAAACGCTGGCCGAAGTTCCGCTTTCAGATTCGCTGAGCGTGCGTCATTCATGACAGCACCTTCCGGTCAGCTGTGCGCCAGCCACAGGCCATAGCGCACGGAATCCAACAGTCCGAATCCCTTGCGATACCGCAGAACGCGGTACCCCTTATTCCACTTGCGGATGAATTTGAGAACCAGTGGCATAGCGCCTCCTCTCCTGCGTTACGTTCTTACACGTGCGGTAAGGGCAAGACGCGCGCCAAACTGACAAGATCGTAAGTCGCTGAATTTCCAGGAGAAGACGAAAGAAGTCGAAAATGTCGAGGTTGAAGAAGTCGAAAGAGTTGAAACTGTCGAAGTGATTCGGATAACTATGAAAAAGGGAGAAGCGCGACTCATGCGTATCGCTTCGCATAAATGCTGAGCTGTCTGTATTCGTCGCCAAAATTGCAGGGCGCAAAGGGCGCCCGTGCCACCCGGTACTTAATATTGCCAGTCATCCCTCCGACTCCTGAACATCTCTGCGAATCCTGCGGGCCAGCTGTTTCATGACGTGTTTTGTGAACACTCCCGAAGAGCGGAACCTGACCCCTTCTTTCATCAGCTCAAGCAGTACGTTTTGTCCGTCTTCGCTGATGCAGGTCACGTTCCTCAGTTCAATCACGAGTTCCCGACCCCGTAGGTCCGCTGCGGCCCCCCGGCACTCTTTCCTTAACTCAGTCGCCCACGGTGCGACCAGCTTGCCCTCCAGGACCAATCGTCGCCGATCGGGAGTATCGAGAATGGTGATCTTCAACATTTGCTTTTGCCCGCACCGCTGGTAAGGGCAAAGCCCGCTCCAAATCCGCCGCCCCGTAAGTCGCTGAATTTTCAGGAGAAGATTGCCTGAAGTCGAAAATGTCGAAGTTGAGGAAGTCGAAAGGGTTGAAACTGTCGACGCCATTGGGTGAGGGCAACCGACAGACAGGTGGGGTGCAACTTAAGCGTACTGCTTCGCGTAGATGCCGAATTTTTTCATCCGAGAGAGGAGAGTCGTACGGTTCGTTCCCAGGCGCGCGGCCGCGCCATCGGCGCCACCCACGCGCCCCTTGGATGCAGTAAGTGCCCGTATGATCTGATCGCGCTGCTTTGTTGCATATTCGTCAGCAACGCTACTTTTGTCACTTCGCGAATTTGTTCTTTCTCCAGTAACTTGTTTAGCTTCGTGCATGTCGGTATGCACGAACTCTTCCGTATTGGTCTTTCGGAGTTCTGCCAGCGGAGCCTCAAGCGACTTGCCCCTCGTCAGGATCACAGCTCGCTCGATGAAATTCTCGAGTTCACGAATATTGCCGGGCCAGTCCCAAGTCCTCAGCCCCTTCATTACCGCTGTAGGAATCGCTTCGATAGGCTTTTGCATCTCCTTGGCGAACTTTTGGACGAAATGGCTTACGAGCAAAGAAATGTCTTCTTTGCGGTCTCTCAGAGGGGGGATACGGATCGGAAAAACATTCAACCGATAATATAAATCAGTGCGAAATTCCTTGTCCGCAATCATCTTCTCGAGATCACGATTCGTAGCTGCCACCAAGCGGATATTCACCTTCCGCGTATGCGTGCTGCCAAGACGTTCAAATTCGCGCTCCTGCAGAGCCCGCAGCAGCTTCGGCTGAATCTCAATGGGAATGTCACCCACTTCATCTAAAAACAGGGTGCCTTGATCCGCGAGCTCCAACCGCCCAATTTTTTGGGAGATCGCGCCCGTAAATGCTCCCTTTTCGTGCCCAAACAACTCGCTTTCCAGCAGCCCGGTTGGTATGGCAGCGCAATTCAGCTTCACGAGGGTCCGCTGTTTGCGGCGGCTTCGGTCGTGAATCGCCCGCGCAACTAACTCTTTCCCCGTTCCGGTTTCGCCAAGCAACAGTACAGTAGAATCGCTGGTGGCAACTGTTTCCACCTGTTGCAAAACGTGCTTTAGTGCCGTGCTGTTCCCAATGATCTGCTCGAAACCCATCTCGCTGCGAAATTCCTCTTCCAGGTAAAGTTTTTCCTGGGCGAGCTTGTCCTTGAGTTCGGAAATTTCCCGGTACGCCAACGCGTTTTCAATGGCGATGGCTATCTGCCCCGACGCCCGGCTGAGGAAATCGACGTCTTCCGGCGAAAACGGAGTCTCCGTGGTGCGTAAAATTGACAGAATTCCGAGGGCCCGGCCGCGATTTGCAAGTGGAATGTTGCAAGCGGCTTTTACGCCTTCCGCAGCCACGATATCATATGTCTCAGGCGCGAGTTCCTCACGTTCGCGCATGTCAAGGACTACCGGTTTCAAGGTGTCCATCGCTTTCTTAACGGCCGCGCTCGGCGTAACAAGCAACTCTTCCTTGATGACTCCCTTGCCGTGCGGAAAATCCACGGCAAATACTCTAAACTTTCCCGAAACTGCATCGGGCAACGCAACGTCTACGGCGTCAGCGTGTATAACTTCGCGTATGTTCGCTGCAATCGCGCGCAAGACCTCCCGCAGGTCGAGGCTCGACGTGATTTTGGCGGTCAGATTCAGGAGCAGCTCAAACCGCTCGTTTTGACGCTGAAGTCCCGTTTCAGTGTTCATGGCTATTCAATTCAAGCCCGCCGATTAGACCGCGTACTCACAACTCGTGATTCATTGACTGCGTCCATTGAAACGCTCCCTTTTGATGATTAGGAAACTTATCCAGGCAAGCTGACATGTCAAGTTTTTCTTCATAGATACCAGCACTTTAGATAAATCCTGTTGGGCGAGAGCCTCAAAAAATCATGCACGTCGGAATCGACGGTGCGAAATACCGAGGGAAGCCGGGGGAAGTCTCGCAAGTTCCGGGATCAACGCTCTTTTCGGCCTTTCTGATTCGCTGTCAGCTTACTCCATGGGATAGAAAGCTGGCCAATAACCGTCAGTGTAAAAAAATTAATCTCGTGCGCGTTTTGTGCATCCAATTGATATGCACGAGATCGCAGTCTGGTTGAGTTTGGGACTTTTGCTGGTTTGGACTATCGGTCCATTCGCGGTTTTTATCGTTTATTACGTTCCGCCACTCCGCAGATTTCCTGGACTCGATGATCCCATTAAGTGAGCCGTGGATCTCGGCATCCCGGAATGAACGGGACCCGCGAATTTTGACCGCAAATTGCTAGAAAATTGGCTGCCCCCCAAGGATTCCACTCCCGATATGCTGGTCCATGAGTTACGACTTGCCTTCGTACTTATAGTAGCCATTCTGGGTCTCGTCGCCACCTTCGACAGTTTCAACAGTTTCAACATCGCTTGGCTTCGACACTTTCGACTTCCGGTCAATCTTGTCCTGAAAATTCAGCGACTTACGGTTTTGTAGGTTTGGCGCGGGTCTTGCCTTTATTCCGCATGTAGCGGAAGGGCAGTGTTCAAGACTCTGGGCACGCCGTTCGCTGACACATAGCTAATCGGGAGGCCCGCTATGAACCACAACGCAGAACCAACTATTGCTTGCCTGACTGATCCTGCAGCGGAACAAATGCTCGTCGTTGCCGCCAAGAATGGAGACGAACAGGCATTTGAAACTCTCTTCAAACGTCACCGGCAAAAGATCCTTCGTGTTGTGCTGCGATACGCCCATGTCCGGGAGGACGCGGAAGACATTGTCCAGCAAAGCTTCCAAAAGGCTTTCGTCTATTTGCACAAGTTTGAAGGGAAATCCTCCTTCTCCACCTGGTTAACGCGGATCGCTATCAACGAATCCCTGATGTTACTGCGCCATGGCCGCGCGAGGCGCGAGGTGTCGGTCGACGATCATAGTGAGGCCGAAGGAAGTGCAGCCAGTCTGGAAATGCCCGATTCAAGTCCCAACCCCGAAGCCAGCTACCTGCGGAGGGAGAGAGCGCAAATTCTGTCCGAGCTGCTTGAGAATTTGCGGCCGGGAATGCGGAAAGCCATCGAGTTGCGGGAACTCGCAGAGCTATCGACTGAGGAAACTGCCAAGCGTATGGGTGTCTCGGTCGCGGCCGTCAAAGGACGGATCTTCCATGCGAGAAAGAAGTTACAAGAAAAACTGACCTGCTATCTGAGGTCTTATTCCACGAATAGGAAAAACACTTCAGGTATAGGCGATACCACGGGGCACATTCCGCAACGTCACTTTTGCAACGCCGTTGGTCTGTGAGGAAACAGCATGTTGAAAATTCGCTTCAGTGAAACGCCTTCCGAAGAGAGATGGACTTTGCATGGCCGGCTTACTGCTCCCTGGGTTCGCGAACTCAGGGCTTGCTGGAAAAAGAAACACCGCAGAGATAACCAGCGAGCCTGCATCGTCGACCTGAACGAAATCACGTTCATCGACAAAAGCGGCGAGCGACTCCTGCGCGTACTGGTGAGGGAAGGAGCGCAATGCATTGCCACAGGCGTATACACCAAACATGTTCTTGAGCAATTGACCATCAAAGACAAAGGCTCGGTCCTCGGCCGGTTTGGCGGATTTTTCTTTGCGGCCGCGATAGCAGGATTCGCCGTCCTCATTGGCGGCGCAACCGCCAAAGCGCAGAACAGTGCGGTCACCGGAAGCGTGCCGAGCGGGCTTGCCAGCGATCAAGTTCTCCAGCTGACTCTCCGGGACGCCGTCAACACGGCGTTGCGATACAACCTCGGAGCGATCGAAAGCGGACAAAACGCCCAGATTGCTCGCGGTCAGCGGCTACTAGCCCTAAGCAATCTGCTGCCGCAGATAAGCGCAGGCGCTTCGGAGAACGTCCAGCAAGTGAGCCTGGCGACCTTTGGGTTCAACAAATTTAATATCGCAGGAATTCCCAATGTTGTTGGACCCTTCAGCTACAGCTCGGTGGATGGAAGCGTCAGTCAAACCCTTTTCAGCTTTGAATCCATCCAGCGGTTTCGCTCAGCGCGCACAGCCGAACAGGCCGCGCAACTCAGCTATCAAGACATCCTGGATGTGGTCACGCTCACCGTCGGCAACGCCTATTTGCAGATCATCGAGGCAGACTCTCGAATTAAGGCGCAGGAAGCCCAGGTACAGAATGCAAGGGCTCTTTACGATCGGGCAGTCGACCAAGTGCAGGCGGGTACGGCCCCACGAATCGAGGCAACACGAACCGAAGTTCAGTTGCATACGGAGGAGTACAACCTAAGCATCGCGCGGAACAATTTTCAAGTAGCGAAACTAGCCCTTGGACGCGCGATCGGATTGCCGCTCGGGCAACAGTTTGAGCTTGCCGACACACTCCCCTATTCCGACACCAGCTCACTCAGCGTCGACGAAGCACTGCAAGTCGCATTCAAATCGCGCAGTGACTTCCGTTCAGCGCTCTCCTCCCAAAAGGCCGCCGCGCAGACGCTTTCGGCTACTAAAGGCGAACGATATCCCGTCGTAGCCGTGAACGGAGACTACGGCGACATTGGACCAACATTTGGCCACTCTCATGGAGATTTCACATTTCAGGCTGGAATCAGAGTTCCGCTTTTCACCGGTGGACGGATCAAGGGTGACACTACCCAGGCGGAAGCTGAATTACGCCAGCGAAAGGCGGAAGCTGAATTACGCCAGCGAAAGGCCGAAGCGGAGAACGTTCGCGGGCAGATTGACTATGACGTGCGAACGGCCTTTCTCAATCTCAATGCGGCCAAAGAACAAGTCGCGGTTGCGAAACAGAACGTCGAACTTGCCAATGAGAGTCTTGCTCGGTCGAAAGACCGCTTCACTTCCGGAGTAACCGACAGTGTTGAAGTCGTCCAGGCCGAGCAGGCTCTCGCCAGCGCCAACGATCAATACATAACCAGCCTGTACAACCACAACTTCTCAAAACTTTCGCTGGCTCGTGCACTCGGAGTAGCACGCACGAATTACGAACAATATCTAGGAGCAAAGTAATGCCGAACGAGAATGGTGCGCAAACCATGGAACCAGATGAGAAGCTAACAATTAATCTTGGGGATGATAAAGCTGGCTCACCGTCGAAAGAGAGAACCGACAAACCCTCAACAAGTCGGCGCAAGAAAGTCCTCGTGATTTCGGCTGTGGTCGTGGTTGCCATCGTCGCCGCCTATTTCGCGTGGAATGCTTTTCGCTACGAAGACACGGACGATGCGCAGATAGATGGGCACATTATGCCTTTGAGCGCGCGCATCAACGGTCAAGTTCTCAAAGTGAATTTCGTCGAGGGCCAGTTGGTTCATGAGGGCGACGTGCTCGTGATCATCGATCCCGAAGACTACAAGATTGCCGTGATTCAGGCTCAGGCAGCGCTGGAGGACGCAAGAGCCGTCGCCGCGAGCACCCACTGGTACGTGCCTATCACCTCGGTGACGACCCAAAGCAATCTCGATTCGGCGCAGACCGCCGTGGTCAACGCAGAGGCGGGACTGCGGGCAACCGACCAAAACCACGAGTCGGCCAAGGCTGCGCTGACGCAGGCCGAGGCTAATGCGGTCAAAAGTGATGCAGACCTCGAACGCGCCAAACAACTCGTGGCGAAAGAAGATATCTCGCGCCAGCAATACGATCAGGCGGTCGCGACAGCAACGGCAAACCGCGCCGGAGTCACTTCAGTTGCCGCCGCACTGCTGGCCGCCGAGCAGGCCGTGCGTCAGGCGGAAGGCAAACTCTTGCAGTCCAAGGCCGATCTGCGCAGCGCGCAAACCGCGCCGCAACAGGTATCCCTGAGGCGGGCCCAGGCAGACGCCGCGGATGCGCAGGTCGACCAACGCCGTGCTCAATTGGCCCAAGCGCAGTTGAATTTCAGCTACACCATCATTCGCTCGCCGGTGACGGGAATCATTGGAAAGAAGAGCGCTGAAGTTGGTCAGAACGTGAGTGTTGGCCAAGAGATGCTGGAAGTTGCGCCGCTCGATGACATCTGGGTTACCGCCAATTTCAAGGAAACGCAGCTCGAGCATATGCGACCTGGGCAGCGCGTGAAAATCAAGGTGGATGCCTATGGGCGAACGTGGTACGGACACGTGTCCAACATGGGCGGCGGCACGGGGTCGGTTTTTAGTCTGCTGCCTCCGGAGAACGCGACAGGCAATTACGTGAAGGTCGTGCAGAGGGTGCCGGTGCGCATCGATTTCGACCGCGCGGAGGGACAGGATTTCAATGCAGAGGGACTGTTGAAGCCGGGATTGTCAGTCTTGCCAGACGTGAGGGTGCGATGAGCGCGTCCGGTTCTGTTACCGGCGATGAAACCGTCTATCAGCCCAAGGTCAATCCGTGGATCATCGGCGTCGCGGTTTCGCTGGCTGCGTTCATGGAGGCGCTGGATACCAGCATTGCGAACGTGGCGCTTCCACACATCGCTGGCAGCATGGGCGCGAGCAATGATGAGAGCACGTGGGTCTTGACCAGTTACCTGGTGTCGAACGCCGTTGTCCTTCCGATCAGCGGCTTCCTCGTTGGCTGGCTCGGACGCAAGCGTTTCTTTCTGATGTGCGTCGCCTTTTTCACAGTTAGCTCGTTTTTGTGCGGCATCGCGCCGAGCCTCGGACTGCTGCTTCTTTTCCGAGTGCTGCAAGGCGCCTTCGGTGGAGGACTGCAGCCGATGACGCAGGCAATCCTGGCGGACACTTTCCCGCCGGAGAAACGCGGGTTGGCCTTCGCATTGTATGGAATCACGGTCATCTGTGGCCCCGCCATTGGTCCCACGCTGGGCGGCTGGATTACGGATAATTATTCCTGGCGCTGGATTTTTTATATCAATGTTCCCGTGGGAATTCTGGCCGTCTTCCTGGTTTCTCAGCTAATCGAAGATCCGCCTTACTTGTCCCGTCTGAAGACTACCCTGGCGAGGTTCGACTACGTTGGGTTCGCACTGCTCGCCGTCGGTGTAGGCGCTCTCCAGGTTGCGTTGGACAAGGGACAAGAAGACGACTGGTTCGGGTCGCGGTTCATTACCACACTGATCCTTCTTGCCGCCGTCGGGCTGGTATCCCTCGTTATCTGGGAGTGGCGCCACAAGGAACCAATCGTGGATGTCCATCTGTTCAAAGGGTTTAATTTTGCAAGCTGCAATCTGATGATGTTCGTGCTCGGCGCCGTTCTGTTCAGTTCAACTGTCCTTCTTCCCCAGTTCTTGCAAACGCTGATGGGTTACACGGCGCAAAAGGCCGGCATGGTTATCTCGATGGCGGCTGTTCTTCTGGTCTTTCTTTTGCCGTTCGTCGGGCGCCTCGCCGGACACTTTCAGGCGCGGCACCTTCTCGCTTTCGGCTGGATCGCACTCGCTGTGGCCATGTATTTTTCATGCAAGCACATCGATCTACTCATCAGCTTTCGTGCTGCCGCGTGGATGCGCATTTGGCAGTATCTCCCGGTTGGATTTTTGTTCGTTCCGCTCACGATGGCGGCCTACGTCGGCCTGCCGGAGTCGAAAAGCAACGCTGCGGCCGGTTTGATAAACTTCACGCGCAATATCGGGCAGAGCGTAGGAACTTCGGCTGTAACTACGTTGCTTGCACGCCGAGGTCAATACCACCAGTCCGTTCTCGCCGAGTACACACGCTCTCATCGGTTCGATACGGCCGTCGCAAGCTTGGCGAACCGTCTAACCCATGTTGGTCTAAGCATGCACTCGGCTCAGCAACAAGCAATGGCCAGAATGTACAACTTGGTGATCACACAGGCTCAAGCTTTGTCTTACGTCGAAATCTACTGGCTGCTCGCTGCGACTTCCGCGGTGATGTTTTTGTTGTGCTTCCTGCTTGCCAAGAACGAGCCCGGCAAGGGCGGCCAGGTTGCCGTTCACTGAGGACGTACTTCTTACGATGACCTTATTTCGTGAAATCGGCACAACTGTTCTGCTGGTGATACTTACGCTCTGGCTGCAGTCTGCCGGGCTCGCGGCGCTCATATTTTGGGTCAGACGCGCTGTAGCCGGTGATCTCCACAGACTCGGGCCGTTTCGTTCTACCGCACTGGTGGTGCAACTCACCGCCGCGGTGATCGTTTTGCACGTTGTACTAATTCTATTCTGGGCTGGCTGCTATCGCTGGCTTTGCTTACCTTCGTGGGAATCTGCTCTTTATTTTTCGGCCAGCAGCTATGCCACGGTGGGCTATGGCGAGGTAGTCCTGCCATCAAACTGGCGGATGTTGGGGCCGCTCGAGAGCATCATCGGCGTGTTGATGTGCGGAATATCCGTGAGCGTTCTCTTTGCGACAGTCACCCGGCTTGTCAGCCGCGACGTGCGATCGCATTAGTGAACCTAGGCGGACGATAAAAAATGGAATCGCCCGAGAGGGCTCGCGCATCTATCGAGTGGGAGTCGAATGGACAAAACAATTCAGCGGAGGTTCAGGAGCTTGAACAGACAAGGACGTGTCTCAGAATTCTCAGAGCTGCACATTGCGCGGCAAGCTTTGGCGTCTTTGCTAGCACTGGTTTTGTTATGTGCAGCGTACCCACAATGTCTCGTCGCCCAGGACGCCCAGGATCAGCAATCTCCGGCGCACGTCCCGCCCGGTGCCCCTTACATGCAGCAGACTTCCGAACAATTAGAGCAATTGGTCGCGCCCATCGCCCTCTATCCCGATTCACTGGTGGCGCAAATACTCGCGGCCTCGACGTTCCCCGAACAGGTCGTCGAGGCCGACCGGTGGGGGCAATCGCATCCCGATTTGAGGGACGAGGCTTTGGCCCAAGCTGTGGACGAGCTGCCTTGGGACCCGAGCGTCAAGGCGCTCGTCGCGTTTCCGTCGGTCCTCGGCAACATGGATAAAAACCTTTCGTGGACCTCGTCCCTCGGCGACGCCTACTACAACCAGGAACAAGCCGTGATGGACGCCATTCAAGTGATGCGGCGCCGCGCGCAAGAAGCGGGCAATCTCAACTCCTCGCCGCAACAAACCGTAAATACCGAAGGTTCGGACATCGAGATCGAGCCGGTCAGTCCCGACATCGTGTACGTTCCCGCATACGATCCTTGGGTCGTCTATGGAGGTCCGATTGTCGCCTGGCCGGGGTGGTATCCGTATCCGGGAATATGGTATGGCGGCCCGTACCTTTCGTTCGGAGTCGGCTTCAGCATTGGCTACTACGGAGGTTATGGTTGGGGCTGGCATCATTGGGGGTCCGATTGGCATCACCGAGTCGTAATTCAT
>Ga0137403_10004506_pt1 | contig 16426 bp, 11 predicted proteins | sample CZOMad2_1_16fung_FD_122057 | JGI IMG/M metagenome (GOLD analysis project Ga0137403, IMG submission 122057) | Vadose zone soil fungal communities from Angelo Coast Range Reserve, California, USA - CZOMad2_1_16fungal (Hybrid Assembly) | ecosystem: Environmental > Terrestrial > Soil > Vadose zone...
CCGCTGCCGAGGGAGAAGCTGGCGATGCTCTCGAGCGCGCCGAGGAACATGCCGACCACCACCACGCCGAAACCCGACTCGAGGCCGGCCACGACCGCGACGGAGAAGGCCTTGAGGACCAGCGCCGAGGCCATGGTCGGTCCCACCGTCGTGATGGGCGACACCAGGATGCCGGCCACCGCCGCCACCACCCCCGAGAGCGCATACGAGAGCATGACGGTGTGCGTGGCGGAGATGCCCATCAGCTCGCCCGCGTCGCGGTCGGCGGAGACGGCTTCGAACGCCTTGCCCAGCAGCGTCTGCCGCTTGAACACCTCGATCACGCCCATGATCGCGAAGACGCCGATGGCCACGGAGAGCTCCACCGGAGTGACGTCGACGCCGAGCACCTGGATGGGCTGTTGCGAGATCGGGGTGGGAAAGGGGCGGTCGTCCCGCCCCCAGACGTTCTCGGCGACTGAGAAGAGAAAGAGGCCGAGGATGATGGTGAGCAGGATCCAGCCTTCGCTTTTCTGCTCCAGGGCGAGGCGGACGCCGGCTCGCTCGACGAAGAGGCCGAGGCCGGCCCCGAACAGGAGGCCGCCCGGGACCACCAGCCAGTAGGGGAGGCCGAGGGTGATCAGGGTGAGGCTGAAGAAGGCGGACACCATCACCAGCTCGCCCTGGCCGAAGTTGATGCTCTTGCTGGTGGCGTAGGTGAGCTGGAACCCGTAGGCGATCAAGGCGTAGACCAGGCCCATCAGCGCGCCGCTGACCGCCATCTGGGCGATGATCGAGATCGTCATGGGCCTCCTCCCCCGCGGGTGGGGTCAGGGTGCCTTGGCCAGCGCGGCCAGGCGCTGGCGGTCTTCCTCGTGCGCGAAGATCACCTTTCCGTCCTGCACCATGCCCATCACGCAGTGCTCGCGGCGGAACGCCTCGTGCGTCTCGACGTTGTTGGGGTCCCACCGGGTGTAGGGATGCTTCCAGACGGCGATCACGCCGCGCACCGGATCCTTGAGGTCCTCCAGCGCATCCTTGATCTTGTGCGTGTCCGGGCTGCCGGCCTGCTTCACCGCCGCGGCGAAGAGGTAGACGGCGTCGTATCCCTGCGCTGCCGAGACGGCGGAGGGGATCCGGTTCAGGTTGTAGGCCTTGTGGTACGCCTCGATGAACGCCTTCGCCTTCGGCGTGATCGGGTCCTCGATGAACGTCTGCGGCATCAAGGCGCCGTTGCCGTTCTTGCCCGCGTTGTCGATGAAGTTCGACATCGAGAGCGTCCAGCCGCCGATCAGCGGCGCCGTCATGCCCATCTTCGCCCGTCCGTTCGCCACCGCGGCCAGCTCCGGCCCGATGGCCCAGATCAGGATCGCCTCGGCGCCGCCGGACTTCGCGCGGAGCAGCTGCGCGGTCATGTCCTTGTCTCCGATGTTGAACTTCTCGGTGGCGACGACCTGCAACTTGTCGCCCTGCTTCTTGATCTCCCTCTGCAGATCGTCGCGGCCCGACACGCCGTAGTTGGTCGCGTCGTGAAGGATGGCGACCTTGGTGAACTTCCGGTTGATCGCTTCTTCGACCACCATCGCGGACTGGATGCCGTCGTGGGCGGCGAAGCGGAAGATCGAGAGATCCTTGGCCTTGCCCACCCACTGGGTCATCGACGCGGAGCCCGCGGCGGGCGTGATGATCTTGGTGATGCCCTTTTCTTGAAGATGGCGGTCGCCGGCCATCACGACCCCGGTGTTCACCGATCCGATCACGCCGGACAGGTCGGACGTCGCGGCCAGCTCCTGCGCGATGAGGGCGCCGCGCTCGTTCTTCGCCTCGTCGTCGCGCTCGATGACCTCGATCTTCAGCTTGCCGCTGCCGACCTGGATGCCGCCCGCTGCGTTGATCTCCGAGATCGCGAGCTTGGCGCCGTCGCGCATCGAGGCGCCCATCGGTGCCGAGCCGCCGGTGAAGGGGCCGGTGATGGCGAGCTTCACCGTGTCCGCGGCCAATGCAGGAAGAGCGAGACCGATCATCGACAACGACACAAGCAGCCTGACCATGATTTTGTAGACCTCTCTTGAACTCCTCACGCGGAGGGCCGCGGAAGCTAGCACGGCGCCCGTTCATGCTCCAGAGGCCGCCGCCCGCGAATGCATCGCGCATGGTAGGTTGCCCGGGTCTCGCGATGCCTGCTCACTTCCATACCTGCATGCTCTGCGAGGCGGTGTGCGGCCTCACGGTCGAAGTCGAGGGCGATTCCGTAGAGCGCGTCCGCGGCGACCCCGACGATCCTTTCAGCCGGGGACACATCTGCCCGAAAGCGGCCGCCATCGTCGACGTGCAGGACGATCCAGATCGCATCCGCGCGCCGCAACGGCGCGAAGGCGGCCGGTGGCAAGCGGTCTCCTGGCAGGCGGCGCTCGACGAGGCGGGGACGCGTCTCGCCGAAGTGCAGCGCAAGCACGGCAGGAGCGCCGTCGGGGTGTACCTGGGCAATCCCACCGTGCACTCGTACTCCGCGCTCCTGGCGACGCCGTTCTTCAACCGGGCGCTGGGAACGCGGGCGCGCTTTTCGGCCACCTCGGTCGACCAGCTCCCGCACATGCTCGCTGCCCTGGAGATGTTCGGCCATCAAGTGCTGTTGCCGGTCCCCGACGTCGATCGGACCCGCTTCTTCCTCGTCCTGGGCGCGAATCCGCTCGCCTCGAACGGCAGCTTGATGACGGCGGGTGGCATCTCGCGCCGGCTCGACGACCTGCGCAAACGCGGCGGCAAGCTGGTGGTGGTCGACCCGCGCCGGACCGAGACCGCCGCGGCGGCGGACCAACATCTGGCCATCCGCCCCGGGAGCGATGCGCTCTTCCTCCTCGCCATGCTGCAGGTCCTCTTCGAGGAGCAGCGCGTAGGCTTGCGGCACCTGGCGCCATTCACCGACGGGCTCGGGCTGCTGCGGGACGCGGCGGCGAGGTTCCCGCCGGAGGAGGTCGCGGCTTACACCGGCGTCGGCGCGTCGGCCATCCGCGACCTCGCCCGCGATTTTGCCTCGGCGCCGGCAGCGGTGGCATACGGGCGCGTGGGGACCTGCACGCAGGAATTCGGCGGGCTTTCAGCCTGGCTGATCGTCGCGCTCAATGCCGTGACGGGAAACCTGGATCGCGAGGGCGGGTTCATGTTCGCCACACCGGCGGCGGATCTCGTCGCGCTCGCGTCGAGGACGGGCAATCGCGGCCACTTCGGCCGCTGGCGCAGCCGGGTGCGCGGCCTGCCGGAGTTTGGAGGCGAGCTGCCTGCCGCGACGCTCGCCGAGGAGATCGATACACCAGGAAAGGGCCGCATCCGGGCCTTGGTCACGTTCGCCGGCAACCCGGTGCTCTCCACGCCCAACGGCGCGCGCCTGGACCGGGCCCTTGCCGGGCTCGAGTACATGGTCTCGATCGATCTCTACCGGAACGAGACCACGCGGCACGCGAATCTCATCCTGCCCACCAGCTTCGGCTTCGAGCGCGACCACTATGATCTCGCGTTCTATGCGCTCGCGGTCCGCAACGCCGCGCGCTACGCGAAGCCCTTCCGGCCGCCGCCGCCAGGCGTGCGCGGCGACTTCCGGGTCCTGCTCGATCTGGCATTGGCTGTACGGCGGCAGGGGGGAGGGCGGCCGGGGTGGGCGCTCGGCGCGTGGTTGCGCGCGGCCCGCATGCTCGGCGAGCGGCGGCTGCTCGATCTACTGCTCCGGTTCGGTCCCCACCGGCTCTCGCTGCGCAAGCTCGAACAGAGCCCGCACGGGATCGATCTCGGGCCGCTCCGGCCGCAGCTTCCGGCGCGCCTGGGCGGAAGGCGGCTGCGGCTCGCGCCAGACGTCTTCCTGCGCGACCTGGATCGCCTGGCTTCGGTCCTCACGAAGCCGGCGACGAACGGTCTGGTCCTGATCGGGAGGCGCGCGCTGCGCAGCAACAATTCCTGGATGCACAACAGCTTGCGCCTGGTGAAGGGCCCGCCCGGCTGCGTCCTCTTGATGCACCCGGCCGATGCGGCGGTGCGCGGCCTGAAGAAGGGCGAGAGCGCGCGCGTGGAGTCGCGCGTCGGCAGCGTCGAGGTCCCGGTCGAGGTGACCGGGGACGTGATGCCGGGAGTGGTGAGCCTGCCGCACGGTTGGGGTCACGTGCGCGACGGCGCCGCTCTTTCGGTGGCGGCGGCGCACGCGGGCGCAAGCCTCAACGACTTGACCGACGAGCAGTCGCTCGACGCACTCTCCGGCAACGCCGCGTTCAACGGCGTGCCGGTCACGGTGACCAAGGTCCAGATCGGTTAGGGTTGCACAGACCGTTTTCAGCTCCGGCGCGTTCATTCTTCCTGGAGCGCAGGTAGGTCCGCCGGACACATCCACCTCGCCTCGCTTCCTGGCGCCGGGCCCGGCGGCCGGTACACTCGTGACGGGGGATGGATGGACGCCTGCGCAGGCTGTGGAAGATCCGGGCGCGAGCCTCGCTGCGCCTTCTGCGGGGTGGCATCCGCGCCGGGCGGTTACGTGGTGGAGCGGGTGCTGGCGCAATCGCCTCACGGGCGCGTCTATCGCGCGCGCTCGCCCGAGGGGGCCACCGTCGCCCTCAAGGAGCTTCAGTTCGCGAGCGTTCCCGGCGCGCAGCAGATCGACGCCTTCGAGCGCGAGGCCGCCACGCTCAAGACGCTGCATCACCCGCGCATCCCCCGCTACGTGGCCAGCTTCGCGGACGGCGAAGGCGTGCACCTGCGCCTGTACCTCGCGGCAGAGTTCATCGAGGGCGAGCCGCTCTCTGCGCGCATCGCCCGCGGGCCCCTCTCCGGGACCGAGCTGCGCGACGTCGCCGGACAGGTGCTGGCCGTGCTCGTCTACCTGCACCGGCTCCGCGTGCTGCACCGGGACATCAAGCCGGACAACCTGATCGTCCGGCCCGGCGGCGAGCTGATCGTCGTCGATTTCGGCAGCGCGCGACAGCTCTCGGGCTCGGCCACTTACGGCTCGACGCTGGTCGGCACGTTCGGATACATGCCGGCCGAGCAGCTCGGCGGCACGGTGGATGCGACCAGCGACCTGTACGCGCTGGGGGCGACGCTTCTTCACGCGGCCACCGGCAAGCCGCCCTGCGAGCTCCTCACCAGCGACATGGCGCTGCGCGTGCCCCGGGAGACGCCGCTGCGCGAGCTGATCGCGCGGCTCGTGCAGCCGCGGCGCGAGAAGCGGATCCAGAGCGCCGCCGCGGCGCTGGAGGAGCTGGAGCATCCGCCGGCGCGCCGGCAAGTGCGCCCCCGGTTCGCATTGTTGGCGGCCGGAGGTTTGGCTTTAACGGCGCTGTCCTTCGCCTGGACCGTCGCGCCCGCCTCGACCGCGGTGCATGCCGCGGTGAGTTTGCCGGGCGGCGGGTCTGCCGCCCAACGCTGGTTCGCGTCGGCGAAGCCCTTCTGCAATCCCGTCGAGGTGGCGCAATTCATGGCCCGCAGGCCGGGTCCGGCGGGATGGGACGGCGCCGGGTACGCGGCGGGGTGCTGGGCGCTGGCAGGCAGGATCGAGGAGGCCCGTTCGGCGCTCGCGCGCGTTCCGGAAGAGGACCGCTGGCGAGCGGCGGGCGTCGTCTTCGACCTGGCGCATCCCGTGGCAGACGCGGGCGACGACATCGCCGCGGCACCGATCATGAACCTGGTCCTCGAATCGTGGCCCAACCATTTCCAGGCCCTCTACCACGCCGGGATGAGCGACTCCGCGCTCGGCCACGCCGACCGGGCACGCACGCACCTCACCGGGTTCCTCCGGCTCTACAAGGCCGACGACGGCTTCACCCGCAACGCGCGCGCAGCGCTTGCCGGGCTCCGCTGACCTCAACCGAGGTCGACCGAGCTCTCCGGAGACTCGCCCGAAACCGGATCGATCCGCATCAGGATGCGCGCCACCGCGCGCTCGAGGTCGTCGCGCAGCTCGCGGCGCGGGTCGCCGGCCGAGCGTCGGATCCTCCGGAACACCTCCTCGAGCTCGCGGCGCTCCGCGCGGGCGAAGTCCGCGACGATGCCGGCCCGGCCGTCACCGTCCGCGACGGCGATCGTGCCCCGTCGGGCGTGCGTGCGGCGGGCGACGCCGTCGTAATGGAGCAGCGCGCGGTCGAGCAGGACCCAAGGAAAATTTGGCTGCGCGTGCGGGCCGATGCGGAACCGGCGCCCGCCTTCCCAGTAGCGCCGGGCGGCGATCATCCATCCGGCCAGACCGCCCGGCCCGACGGGCCGCACGCGGGCGAAGCGCCGCCCGAGCCCGACCAGCGCGGTGGCGCCCCCCACGGCGCCGCCGATCGCCGTGCCGGCCATCACGCTGGCTCCACCCACCATCAAGTCCAGGGCGCCCCCGACCGCCGCGCCCGCCAGGGTGCCGGCCGCCACCAGCTCCGCGGGCGCGAGGCCGAGGAGCTTCCAGGTCTCCTCGGCGAACAGGTCCTGCCGGAAGACGGGCCGCTCCAGAGCAGCGCCCTCGAAGCGGACCTCGCTGTGACGATAGAGGGCCTCGATGCGGCGCCTCGCCTTTTCCTCGCGGGACCGCAGATGATCGTGGAACCCGCGCTCGAGCCGGTCCCGCTCGGCCTCGAGCGCCGCCTCGTCCTCGACGGCGATCTCCTCGGTGTGCGTCAGCTCGTCGACGATCAGCTCCGCGATCTCGGCGGCTGCCTCGCCGCGGCGCCGGCGGCGCTGCGCGACCAGCGCCATGACGGCTTCCTCGATGGCCTGGCGCGAGTCGGGTCGCAGCTCGCGAAAGGACTCGAGCAGGCTGAGCCGTTCGTCGAACGTCACCGAGTAGGCGTCGAAGTCGCGCACGATCTTGAAGTACTGGTCCAGGGCCCGGCGCCATTCGGCGGCGTGGTCCTCGGCGCCGATCCGATTGACCAGCGCCATGCCCGGCTGGCCGGTCCAACGGAGGATCTCCATCTCCGCCTCGTAATTGCGGCGGAACGGGCGGGTGCCGTCCACGACGTAGAGTACGTTCGCGCCCGCCAGGATGGGAGCGAGGAGCCGCCGCTCGTCGAGGAAGTCGGCCGTTCCTTCGTGGGCGCGCAGGAGCTCCGCCACGCGCGCCGGCCGGTCGGCCGCGGACACCTCTCGCGCTCGCAACCAGGCGAGCGCGCGGGGCGCGTCTTCGAACCCGGGTGTGTCGACGAGCACGAACAGCGGTCGGCCGTCCATGCTGACCGGATACTCCCGCACCTCCGTCGTGGTCCCAGGGCGGGGGTCCACCCGCACCGAGTCGTCCTCCGCGAGCGTCGCCACGATGCTCGACTTGCCCTTGTTCACCCGACCCACGACCGCGAAACGGGGGGCGTCCGTCACGGCGCCCCTCGGAGCGGCTCGACCGCCAGGTAGGGGTCCTCGAGCGGGGCGAGTGCCTCGTTCCAGATGCGCACCTCGGATGCGAGCGACGGCCGGATTCCGTCCTCGCTCACGTGCGCGAGCAGGACCATGATGTGGCGCCGCGGCCCGATCGCGCGGCGCAGATCGCCGACGAGCCTGAGCAGGGCCTTGTCGGGCGCTTCCCAGCCCTCGGCGACGATGACCATCGAATCGGATCCGTTCGCCAGGGCGCCCCAGTCGAATCTTCCGTCTTCGTAGTCGCGGCCGCCCGCGGTGTGGATTCCGCCGATCGCGCAGCGCGTCTGGCGCGCGACCGCCGACTCGAGCTCGGGCCGCGCCGGAGCATCGCGCCACAGCACCACGGTGCAGCGCGTGCCCGACGGCGTCCTGGCCGCGGCTGGCGTCGGGCGTGTGCCGGCCGGTCCGGCGGCGTCAGCTGCCGCGCTGCGCGTCTCCACGTGCGGCTCCGACAGCCTGCGCACCACGCGCGCGACCTCCGCGTCGTCCAGAGGCAGCCGCGAGAGCAATCGCGCTGCGCGCATCCGCGAAACGGCGAGCGTGAGGCAGCGCGGGAGCAGGCCGTAGAACGCGAGGGCCGCGAGCAGGAAGGGCCACCAGCCCCCCACGATCTCCGGCTGGGCAGAGCGGCCCGACCCGGAGAGCACATAGGCGCCTTCCAAGCGGGAGTAGCGGGTCGCTTCCACCAGGGCGCGGGAAGGATCCGCATCGGGCCAGAGCCAGCCGAATGGCGCCGCCAGCGCGTGCAGGAGCGCGTGGAAGCGGCCCGGATCGAGGTGGAGGAGCGTCGTGCTCCAGGAGAAGGCGATGTCCGAGAAGACGATCAGCCGCACGCACCCGAGGATCGCGCCCACGTTGAAGGCGACCCCGAAAGCCTGCGTGAGGCCGAGCAGGACCCAGGGCTCGACGTGATGATAGAGCGACCGGCGGCTGCGGAGGCGATGCCACAGAGCGCGCCACGCCTCCAGCCGGGCGCCGGTCGATCCCGAGGCCCGCGCCGCGAGCGACGGATAGATCGCCGCCACCAGGCCACGAAACAGGCCCAGCAGCGGCGTCCCCAGCGAAGCCACCGGGAGGAGGAACGACGCCAGCAAGAGCGCGAAGAGCAGCAGCTGGAGGCCGACGAAGACGAGGAGGAAGTCCCAGACGTTCACCGGCCTCTCCCCGGTGTAGCGCAAGAGGGCGGCCGCCGTGGTCCACCCCAGGACCAGGCCGGCGACCACGAGCGCGGCGCGGATCCCGCGCAGCGCGCCGACGACGGCCCGACCGGGGTGGAGCTGCCCGGGCTCCGTCTCGCGCAAGCCCTGCAACCAGCGCTCGAGCAACGTCCGGCGCGCCCCCCCGGGCGCGCCGGCCAGCAGCGCCCGGTCGCGCGTCTCGAGGATGGCGAGATCCGCCTCGCGGTCGCGGGCGAGCTGCGCCTCCAGGTCGATCAGGTCGGAAAGGGTCATCGCTGCAGGGTCGTGCCCGCGCGAGAACATAGCAGCGGCTGACCGCGCCTTGAACGCATCTCACGACCGGACTGGCAAGCGATCGCGCTCAGGCATGGCCGCAAAGCCGCCTTCGGCGGCAGCGGCTACCGAGGCCGGGCGTCGTCGAACGCTTCTCGCCAGCTGTTCCCCTGGCCTTCGATCGAATAGAAGGATCCCGAGACGCCGTTCCCCACGGTGCAGCAATAGCGAGCAAGGCGGCCCCGCTGGCCGCCGTTCGCGCGCGAAGGGCGGAACTTGATCGTTCCGGACGCGCCCCAGCGTCGGACTGCCTCGGCGAGCGCCTGCTGCTCCGTCATGTCCTTCACCCGGACTTGTGTACCACGTTTGCCACCCCGCCGCCTGGAAGCACAGAGGGTTTCCGGGACCGTCCGGGACGGTGTAGAGGGCAGACAGGGCCCATGGAACGAACTCTCGTAGTCGGGGCAGGCATCTTCGGAGTGACGGCGGCGATCGAGCTCCGAAAGCGCGGGCACGCGGTCCGACTCGTCGATCCCGGGCCGCTTCCCCATCCGCTCGCGGCGTCCACCGATATCAGCAAGGTGGTCCGCCTGGAGTACGGCGCGGACGCGACCTACACGGCGCTCTCGGAGGAATCGATCGAGGGCTGGCGCCGGTGGAACCGCGATTTCGGCGTCGCTCTCTACCATGAGACCGGCCTTTTGCTGCTGCGGCGGGCCCCACTCGCCGCAGGGAGCCTGGAGCAGGACAGCTTTGAAGTGCTCGCGGGCCGAGGGCACCGGCCAGAGCTCCTCGATGCTGGGGCGATCCGCGCGCGGTTTCCCACCTGGAACGCGGAACTGTATCGGCACGGCATCTACAATCCCGAGGGCGGCTTCGTCGAGAGCGGACGGGTGGTCTCTCGCCTGGTCGAAGAGGCGCGGAACCTCGGTGTCGACGTCCGGGAGGGAGTATCTTTTGGAAAATTGCTCGAGGCTCCGTCGCCAGGAGGTCTCTCCCCTCGGATCGCCGGGATGGTCTCGACCCGGGGGGAGCGCGTCGAAGCCGCCCAGGTCGTCCTCGCGCTCGGCGCCTGGACGCCGCACGCGCTTCCCTGGCTCGCGTCCGAGTTCCGATCGACCGGGCATCCGGTCTTCCACCTCGCCCCGCACGACCCGGAGGCGTTCCGGCCCGAGCGGTTCCCGGTCTTCTGTGCGGACATCCAGTCCACCGGGTATTACGGCTTTCCCCTGCATCCGGTGAGCGGTGTCCTCAAGATCGCCCGACATGGGCTGGGCCGGCCGATGCATCCCGAATCACCGGAGCGGTCGGTGACGGCGGAAGAGACCCGGGACTTGCGCGCGTTCCTTGCCGCGACCTTCCCGCGGCTGCGGGACGCACCGATCGCGTACACGCGGATCTGCCTCTACTGCGACTCCTGCGATGGGCACTTCTGGATCGCCCGCGACCCCGAGCGCCCCGCGCTGGTCGTGGCGGCGGGCGACAGCGGTCACGCGTTCAAGTTCGCCCCGGTGCTCGGGTCGATCATCGCCGACGTCGTCGAAGGACGGAATCATCCGCTCCAGTCGAGGTTCCGCTGGAGACCCGGCATCCGACCCGCGCGCTGGGAGGAGCCGACCCGCTCCAGGACTTCTTGAGCGAACGGCTAGGAGAGCGCGGACGCAGGCACCTTCAGGATCCGGCCGGTCTGGGGCTGGAGCAGATCCGGATCGCAGCCCAGGCCGAAGTAGAAGTCGCCGTTCAACGTCTCGAAGGAGCGGGCGAACGTCTCCGCGTCGAAGAAGCAGACCTCGGCGAAGCTCTGCAGATCGCGGGTGCCGAACACGTGCACGCGCGTCGATCGGGAGGTGGGCTGCGTGGAAGCCAGCACGTAGAGCACGTTGTCATGGACCACCAGGTCGCGCGCCAGCGCTCCGCCAGGCAGGGGCAGCGCGCGGGCCGAGTCCGGGCGTGCCGCGGCGAAGAATCCCAGCGGTCTCCAATCATGGTCGATGATCTTCTGGCCGGCGATGTAGACGACCTGCTTCCGGTACTCGGCGGGCCGCGCTACGAACACGTCCTTCAAATCGGCGATGCCGGGGAAGAAGCGCACGGTCATCTCGGCGAAGTCGCTGCGTCCGTCGAAACGATAGATCCGGCCGCCGTTGGTTGCGGCGTAGAGGCGTGGGCCGGTGTCGTCGTCGAGCACGAAGAACGTGCGGGTGCGGCTGTAGGGGAAGGGCTTGGTGAGCATCACTTCCCAGGTGTGGCCGCGGTCGTTGGAGCGCGCCACCATGCCGCCCATCACGGTGGCGATGGCGGCGAACAGCGCGCCGCCGAAATCGATCACGTCGTAGACGTGGATGCCGTTCGGAATGTTGTTCATCGTCATCCACTGCGAGCCGATCTTGTGGTGGACGTTGCCAGCCGCCCAGTCGGCGGGGAAGGTCACCGCGGTCTTGAGCAGCCGCTTGAACTGCTCGTATTTGCTCTCGCCCTTCACCCGGCTGTCATTGCGGGCGGTCACCTTGGAGTCGTGGCCGGGAATCCAGAGGCCGTCGGAGAGGATCCGGAAGACGTCGACCTGCTCGTCGGGCACCTCGTACTCTGGCTTCTCGGGGAAGGTCCCGGTCGCGGCGTCGAGGGCCCAGAGATCGACCGGTCCGGCATTGGCGGCGGGAGCCGGGTTGTTGCTGTTGCCGCTGCCGACGTAGATCTTCCCTTCGAAGGCCTCCAGGCTCCAGGGATTGCGCGCATAGATCCACTCGCCGGAGGGCCAGCGCTTCTGGGTGGGATTGCCGAGCGCTTGCACCTGCTCGGTGACGTCCTTGCCGGGTCGGGCCCGAGGCGCGGTCTGCGCGTTCGCGTCCTGCTGCGGACGGACGAGCACCTCGTCCACGTACCGCCAGCTGGCTGACGCGCCTTCGAGCCGGGCGTGAAACGCCAAGGGCGAGGAGTTGGAGGCGTGCAGGTCGAGACCGGCCGGCATCTGCACGTCGGTGGAGATCATTCCGGGCTCTTGCCGGAGCTGTTTCGCCACCGCCGCGGCCTGGTAGACGGCGATGACGAACTGCGAGCAGAACATCGCCTCGAACCTGAGCGGGCCGCCCTTGCGTCCCGACTCCTGCCCGAACACCAGCGCCTCGCCGTGCGCTTGCGGGCCGAAGCTCGCAAGATGGAAGGGCACCAGCGCCGGGACCAGGTACTTCATCCGGCCCGTCGCCCAGGTCTCCGCCACTTTCGCCGCCGCTTCCGCGAGCGCCCGGTCCTGGGAGCGGTAGACACGAAAGAGGAACCCGGCGTGAGCGTCGATCTCGCGCGCGCCGACGCGGGCGGTGCTCAGATCGCCGCCGTGCGCCTCCGCCGTCCGGCCCTCGCCCAGGTAGATCGCAACGTGGAAACAGGTCGGATCGCCTTTCTTGATCCCTTCGTGGAAGAGCCCGGAGAGCTTCTTCACGGCCTTCTCGCCGGCCATGATCACCTTCTCCGTGAAGGTCGAGTCCTGGGCCGCGAACTTGATCAGCACGTCGCCGCGCTCGAGCAGGAGATCGGCGTTGCTCGAATCGATGATGCCATGGGGAATGGCCCGGAAGTCGAGTTCCAGGGAGACGGTCTGCGGATGGCCAGGCGCGAGCGAGACCTGGACGGCCTTCTTCCCGACCCAATGCCCGTTCTCCGCCTGCGCGGATACGTAATAGGACATCGCTTCATGACCCGTCAGCAGGCATTCGACCGGAGATTCACCGCTCTTCCCGGCAAGGGCATGCCGCAGGACGATGGTCCCGCTCTCGTCCTCTCGATCGGCGATCGAGATCCTGACCTTGCCAGGCCCGGGAGAGCCGGCCGGGCACTTTTCCGGATCGGCCTTGACCTGAGCGGAGAGGCTCCACTTCAGCGGACAATCCTCGACCACCGACGACAGATCGCTCATGTCCCCGTGGCCCCCTGCCCGGCGCGGCGCGTTCGCCCCCTGGCTTCCTCCACGAGGAGGAGCAGCCGCGTCCGTGGGCCGAGATCGAAATCGGTCAAGGTGCCTCGGACCCACTCCTTCTCCGGATCCCGGTCGAAGTCGAAACCGAGCAGGTACATCAGGTCGAGGTACGCGAGGAGCGTCTCCTCGGAATCGAACCGGTAGGTCCCGCGCTTTTGCAGCGCCGTCTCGACCGATGCCCGGATGGAGCGTTCCTCCAGCGCGGCGCAGACCTGGGGATATTGGCGCCGGACGTACGCGACCGCGCGATCGCAGAGCTGGCGCTCAACCGCCACCTGGAGCGCCGCCAGTTGCTCCTTCCGGATGGTCCACAGCTTCATGGCTGGACCCTCCGCTCCGGCGTGGCCGGCGAAGCGCGCGGAAGCTGGATCAGGCGCGCCTCCAGGCCCTCGTTCGAAGGCCGGAAGACGTGTGCCGCGGCGGTGTCCTCTGCCTCGGCGACCATGGCGGAGATGGGGCCGAAGAACGCAGCGATCTCATGCGGAGTGCAGGTGGGCAGATACGCCCGCAACACGCGCGGATCGTAATAGCGGAAGACGAGGATGCGCCCGTCCTCGGTGCGCACCCGCAGGAACCGCCGGAGGTGGCGACGCAGCTCGCGTGAAGCTGCGGCGCATGCGAGCAACGTTCCCCAGGACTGATTCCAGCCCCGCTCGAAGAACTGATCCACGTACGGCTGTCCAGGCACGAGCCGCAGCAGCCAGGGAGCCGCATTCTCCACGGCGGCGGGGAGGACGCCACGATACAGGCACCAGCTCGGCGCGCGCGTGTCCAGGACCCAGCCCCGGATGCGCGGATCGCGAGCCCCGTCGAGGACGGCGTACCAGGTCTGCCGCGGATCCAGCTCCGAGAGCAGGCGGGCGGCGAGGGAGGTCAAGCCTGCTCTCCGCGCTGTTTCTCGAGCTCCCGGCGCGCGTGTTCGCACTCCGCGCAGAAGGGCACTCCTTTTTGAGCGGCGGCCGTCAGCGCCGCGGCTTGCAGCCTGGCCGTCTCGGCCCGCTCCGCCGGCGAAGGCCGGATGGCAGACTGTGCCTGATCGGCCGGCGGGGTCTGGAAGAAGACGACGACCTTGCCGTCGACGACCTTGCCGTGATCGTTCGGGACGTACTTCGCCATGCGCCCCCCGCCCTCGCTTGTCCGCCCGCTCCGGACGGGGTGTCAAGCGAGGGCGCCAGCGCCTTTCAGTCCCGATCGTCCTCGTCGTCGTCGTCATCGCCGTCATTGCGCGGCTGACCGACGCACGCGAAGCTGGCGTCGCTGTTCGGGTCGCCGCCGACGTACCGGGAGACCTGCGGATGAGGGCAAAGTGGGCGGGTGAACTGGATGATGCTGGCAGCAGCATCGTCGGTGGTGTACTTCGTGCCGATCAGCTTCCTGGGCGCGAGTCCATGTTCCACCCAGGCCTCGAGAGCCACCTGGACGTCATGAAGCGCATCGCGCACCGGTGGCTGCTGCCCGGTGCCTTGTCCGAAGACGCCGGCTCCGGGGCCCGGCGGGTTGCAGTGCCTCATTCCAGGGACCATGAAGAGCCGATAGAACTTCTGCGTCTTCTTCAGACTGCCCGTCTGCTGGACGACGGCCTCGTAGTACTCGGGACTGTAGGCCGGCTGCAGCGTCTGGTCCTCCCAACCGTGATACTGGATGATCTTGACGCCTTGACGCCTCGCTGCCGAGAGGTCGGTGTCGGTCGCATTGCCGAGAAGGCCGACCTTGAAGTCCGCATACGCCATGTGGCTGTCGAAATTGAAGGTCTTGTAGTCCCAGTTCGGATCCTCGAACGTCAGGTTTGCAAAGTACCCCCGTCCGAGACCTGCGGCATTGAGGTTGGCGACGAGCCCGGCCCATTGCCTTTCCGAGCCCACCGCGAATCCGGGGAAGATCTGCTGGCCGGTGCGCGGATTGGCAGGGCCGGCATAGATCTTCCTCAGCGCGGCCAGCTGGGCGGCCGTCAGGCATGAGTCATTCTCGGCGCCCGCGCAGAGCAGGACGGCTGGATCGAATCTGCAGCTGAGGGGATCCGTAATGAGGTTGTCGACGAGCCCATCATTGCCATCGCAGGCGTCTAGCGCGGCCTTGGTGATGGCCGGCAGCTGGGCGGGCCTGATGGCCGCGCCCGGAGCGCTGAGCGCCTGGGCGTCCCACACGAATCCCGCATTCGAATGAGACTGGAAGTTCCATGGGGCCCCCACGATCAATCCGTCGAAGTCGTCGGGGTACCGCTGGATTTCGATCAGCGCCTGGCGCCCGCCGTTCGAACAGGACTGGAAATAGTTACGGCTGGCCGCCCTGCCGTAGTGCGTCTTGATCAAACCTTTCGTCGCGATCGTGACGAGGTGCTTGGCACGGTACAGGTAGTCCCTCGCCTTTTCGGGGTGTCCGACTGCCCACCAGGTGTCGGAGGCGACATGGCCGGTATCCGTCGAAACGGTGGCATAGCCCTTCTGGAGATTGAGAGCGATGGACGCGTAGCCGATGGTCCCGACGTAGCCCCCCTCTCCGGCGGAGAGGAATTTTCCATTCCAGGTGCTGGCAGGCAGCCACGCTTCGAACAGGATGTTGGAATCGGTGGACGGCTTGCTCACGCCTTGCACGCGGCAGAACGCCGGTAGATTGCTGAAGGTCGCTCCCGCCGGCGTGACCACGGTCCCCGAGGTCACCAGGGTCGCGGCGGTCACCGTGGTCGCGCCCTCGGAGGTGAAGTTGATCAAGTCCGCGCAAGCGACTCCAGGTCGTGAGCGATCGCGGTCGTGCTCGCCCGCGCGCGCAGGGGCGGCTGCAAGCACCAGGGAGAATGAGAAGGCGAAGCTCAGTGACCGGAGATTGAAGAAGCTCCAGCCGGGACCGGCGAGCGCGCCGGGCCGTCGGACGACGTCGTTCATGATGGAATCTCCTTTCAGGGGGATCGATGCGCCGGCCAGGCCCTTCCCGAGACGGCGCCTGGAACGCGCGATCGCGGTGGACGGATGCAACGCGCTCAGACGGGAAGTCAAGGCAGGGAGCGTCACCTCGGGTGTCATCCATGGCTGACGCGGCGAGACGTGACTTACGTTCGGACACCTTGGCATGTCGGCGACCCGGACGCGGGCCGCGTCGAGCGTTCCGGTCCCCCACCGGGGCACGACCGCCCAAGGAGAACCACCATGCCCTCCGCTCCTGAATCGAAAGCCTGCTGGACTGTCCGCGCTGCGATTGCGCTGGCGATTGGAGCACTGCTCATGCCGGCCGCCGCGCTGGCCGAGCGCGAGGAGGACCGTGATGGCCGCCGCTTCGCGACCTGGGAATCATCGCTCGAAGGCGTGCACGGCGCGTCGGGAGACTTCACGGTGCGCAACGTCGCTCGCGCGTCGGTATCGGGGACGCGGATCCGGGTCCGCATCGGAAATCAGTACGGCACGCAGAGCATCACCATCCGGGCGGCCACCATCGGACTGCAGCGCAGCGTGGCGCAGCCGGCGCTCATTCCCGGCTCGCTGCGAAGTCTGACCTTCCACCACGGCCAGACCTCGGTGAACATCAAGGCCGGCGAGCTGGTGTGGAGCGACCCGGTCTCCCTGCGGGTCCACGCCCAGCAGAACATGGCCGTCAGCCTCTATGCTCCCGGCGCGCAGGTGAACGACCACACGTTCCCCGCGCCGGAGACGAACCCGCCCGGCTGCTT
>Ga0137403_10004507_pt1 | contig 16426 bp, 8 predicted proteins | sample CZOMad2_1_16fung_FD_122057 | JGI IMG/M metagenome (GOLD analysis project Ga0137403, IMG submission 122057) | Vadose zone soil fungal communities from Angelo Coast Range Reserve, California, USA - CZOMad2_1_16fungal (Hybrid Assembly) | ecosystem: Environmental > Terrestrial > Soil > Vadose zone...
ATGATCGTAAATCTTCTGCTCGTTGGCGGGCACATAGGCCGCCCCGGAGCAGGCACGGTATGTGTGCGTGGACACTCGAATGTTCAGGGTGACCGCACAATGGGTGTGTGGGAGCGTCCGCCGAAGCCTTTTCTGGATGCGCTTGGGAAAGAGTTCAACTTTGAACCACCCTGGAAGTCGGGGTATGACACCGTTGAGAGTCTGCATGCGATGTTCGATGGAGACATCAAGGTGTTTTTTGCGATCAGCGGCAATTTCCTTTCGAACGTACCTGATACGGTCTATAGCGCGCACGCTATGCAGCGCTGCAAGCTTACGGCTCACGTCTCGACGAAGCTAAATCGCTCGCACCTGATCACGGGGGAGCGAGCCTTAATCCTGCCTTGTCTGGGGCGGAGCGAGGAAGACATACAGGCGACAAGTAAGCAGTTCCTCACGGTCGAAGATTCAATGGGCATTATCAATCCTTCTCAAGGCTTCTTTCGACCCGCTTCACCGGACCTGCTGAGCGACGTAGCGATCATTGCGAATCTGGCGAATACTACTTTAAGGTCTAGAACGACCACAAATTGGCTCGGCTTCGCGGCGGATTACAACTTGATCCGGGATGCGATTTCCAGGGTAATTCCGGGATTCAAGAACTTCAACGCGCGACTTGCTAAGGAGAAATTCTTCTATCTGCCGAATGCAGCGAAGCAGCGCATCTTCAAAACAAGTTCTGGTAAGGCGAAGCTCAGCGTGTGCCCAATCCCGAAACATAACCTCAAGCCTGACGAATTTCTTCTGACAACGATTCGCAGCCACGATCAGTTCAATTCCACGATCTATGGACTGAATGACCGCTATCGGGGTGTCTTTAATGGTCGCCGGGTGCTCTTCCTGAATCCACTAGATATGGAGGCTAGAAATCTCCGAGCCGGTCAGATCGTGGATATATACAGTCACTTCGAAGGAGAGGTGCGCAAGGCACCTCGCTTTGCGATCGTCCCATATGCGATCGCCCGCCGCAGCGCTGCCGCATACTATCCGGAGACCAATGTTTTGATTCCGATCTGCAGTGTCGCCGTCAAGAGCAATCAGCCCGGCTCTAAATGCATTCGCATTACGGTGACTCCAGCAGATCCCGCCGAGGTCCTACACTTTCCAAAGGCAGATCTTGCTCGCAACCTGGATCGCGCAGTGCCGCGTATTCCCTGACGTGCTTGTTTCACGGCGCATTTGCGTATGGCACAACCTGCCGGTGAGTGCTTCACTCCGAACACCTGAGGCTTGAGCGCGAATACACGCTCGCATCGGAACTCGACCCGCGTGGGCCGCCAAGCCGGTGGGGCTCACTCTTCACGGCCCTCGTACTCGAGGACTCTGGCGGTGATCCCCTGGATCGGGTTCTTGAACGGGACCAACCAAGGCCAACCGCTCGACCTGACTCGCTTCCTGCGCATCGCCATTGGCTTGGTCGCAGCACGCGGCCAAGTCCACCGGCGTGGTCTGATCCCCAGAATCCGCAGTATACTGTCGTCCTTCGCCCTGCTTTTGTGATTGTTGGAGGAACGAGGTGATGCGGAGCATCTCAAACCCGTTCCGCACCTTGCTCCGGACCTCCGTGCTCGCGCTCTGCGCTCTGCCGATGTATGGCCAGACAGCCAACACCGGTGCGATCGCTGGCAGCGTGAGCGACCCCAGTGGAGCCTCGGTAGCAGATGCAGCAGTGATCATCCGAAGTGACGCCACACGCGAAGAGCGCCATGTCACTACGGATGCCGAGGGAAATTTCGCGGTCCCACTCCTGACGCCTGGCAACTATGATCTGACGGTTCGCGCGCCCGGATTTGAGCCACTCGTCTTGAAGAGTGTTCGGGTTCAAATCACCGAGGTGAGCCGGCTGAAGATTCAGCTGACGATCAGCGGCGCAAAAGAACAAATCACGGTTAGCGCAAAACCTCCTCTCCTTCAAACGGAGAATGCCACTCTCGGACGAGTCATCGATCGCGAAACGGTTGAGGAACTGCCGCTGGTCAATCGCAACTTTACCGAAATTCTCGGCCTGACCGCTGGAACGAATACTGACATCGTGGATGCCACCCAACTGGGGGCCGGAAGCCAGGAGATCCGCGCGAACGGCGCCCGTAGCGGCGACAACAATTTCATGCTCAACGGCGTGGATGCGAACAGCTATAGCTCCAATCTCACCGAGGTCACTCCTTTTGGCGGAGCCGGGATCGCGATACCCGCTCCTGATACCATTCAGGAGTTCAAGGTCCAGACTTCGCTCTACGACGCGCAGTATGGGCGAGGAGGAAGTACGAACGTGAACGTGGAAACCAGGTCGGGCACGGCCGATCTTCACGGGAACGTCTATTATTTCGGCCGCAATGAGGCACTGGACGCGAATAATTTCTTTGCGAATGCAACCGGGGTGCCAAGAGGAGAATTTCGGCGCTCACAACCCGGGGGCACTCTGGGGGGGCCGATGCCTTGGTCAGGGAAACGCGCCTTTTTCTTTGTTTCCTATCAAGCCATAAGGGATGTGAATGCGGCATCCTTGAGCAGCAGTGTTAGCTCTCTAAGCCTCCCTCCCATACCACTAGTCCGCACGCCAGCCTCGCTTGGAGCTGTATTCGGCGGCCAAACCGGGGCATTCGGAGGCGTGGCGGTGGCCCGCGACGGTTCGAACATAAATCCAGTGGCGCTCAATCTTCTGAACGCGAAGAACCCCGATGGAACATATGTAATTCCGAGCCCTCAAACGTCAAGCAGCGGTGTCAACTACACGGCGGTGGTTCCTGGTCGCTACAACGAAGACCAGTTCAATACAAACTCCGACTTCAATTTGCGCACGTCGGATCGTCTGTCGGCGAAATTCTTTTTCTCAAACTCGAACCAAGACGTTCCTTTCTTCGGCGCCAGTGTACCTGGCTTTCCAGTGCTCCGTTCCTTTGAGAACCGGAATTTGGCAATCGCCGAGACTCACATTATCTCGCCGCGAGCGATCAACCAATTCCGCTTTGGCTTCTCTCGTCTTGCGGGTCAAAGCGTTGCCGGAGGGACGCTCACCGATCAGGATGTGGGGATAAACCGCTTCAGCGACCCCCAGGAGGGAATCATTCCAGAGATTGAGATTCTTGGAGCCTTTGAATTAGGCAACTCGGCACAAGACCGAGGCAAAACAGCCGGTAATAATTTTTACATTTCCGACGTCCTGTCCCTGTCTCGGGGCAAGCATGACTTTCGAGTGGGCACGGAAATCTTCCGAAATCAGTTCAACCACCTAAACGATTATGCGCGCGGTGTCATGACACTCCTGTCGTTCCCTGATTTCCTGCTCGGCTTGCCCGCCGGGCCTGCCGGCGCAGGAGGGAACGGCACATCGTTCTCAAACATTTTCTTCTCAAGCGTGGCTGCTGGAATTCCCGATATGGGGCAACGTGCAAGCGCTGTGGATTTGTTTGCATTGGATGACTGGAAAGTTACGCGAACACTCACAATAAACCTCGGGGGTCGAGTCGAGGTCAAGGGCCAACCAAGCGAAGTCGACGGTCGTGTATCGAATTTCTTCCCCCAATTCTATATTGCACCCCCAGCCGGCGGCTTCACGAGCCCGGCCACCTCCGGATTTGTGCTGCCCAGTAACTTCTCTGGTAACGCCCCCGAGGGATTTCCACGTGAGAATTCAACCTTACTGAATCACCCCGTCCAAACGCACCCAGAGCCCCGCGTCGGCTTCGCGTGGCAACCCCTTTCTTCGAGGGACCTGGTTCTTCGAGGAGGATATGGCATCTACGCGAACCGCACCAGCTTCGCAGCGAATGGCTTATTACTGACTCTCAACCCGCCGTTCGCGTTGAATGCTTCGCTAAATGGCGGCGCCAACGCGACCGCTAGCCTGGAGAATCCCCTTCCAAATTTGCCGCCGAGCTCTTCGTTCCCAAATTTCGTAGGCAATATGCTACCGGGTCCACCGTTTATCGGGAGCAGCTTTCTTCGAACCCCCGACATTATCGACCCTGATTTCAAGGAGTCTACAGTCCAGCACTTTGATCTCGATCTGCAGTATCAACACAAGAGCTACGTTTTCTCAATCGGGTATGCCGGCGCGAAGGGCACCCACCTAACCGTGGGTCGGAGCAATAATCAGCCTCGCCTCGCTAGTCCTTCCGACCCTGTGAACGGACTCACAACCAACTCCGCGGCCAATGCAGCCGAGCGTGTTCCTTTTGTCGGGCTGTCTACGTTGCTCTTCCGTCTCGAAAGCAGTGGGAATTCAATCTACAACTCACTACAGGCCACGCTGAAGAAAGACATGAGTCATGGTTTTCAATTCCTTGCAGCCTACACTTTTGCCAAATCGATTGACGATGCGGGGGATAGTCTCGGTGCTGCTATCGGTGGCACATTCGGAATACCGATCTTTGGGCAACTTGTATACAACGATCAAAACAACGGCGCTGCTCAGCGCGGTGTCTCTGACTTTGATCGAACTCACCGGTTGGTTCTCAGCGGTACCTGGAACGTGCCTGGTCCCGAGCACGCGACAAGCGCAGCCGTTCAAAAGCTCGGAAATGGCTGGAGCATCTCGGGCATCGTAACGCTGCAATCGGGACTACCGTTCAGCATTCTAGACAGTGCAGCCGGCACGCTGTTTGGTCCCGCAACCCTGTACACCACAGGAAACTTGGCTCCGGGTGCGACACTTGCCGATGCCGGTCGGAGCGGCAGCGTCAGCAGCCGTGTCAACGAATTCTTCAACACCGGCGCATTTGTTCCCGCGCCCTGTATTCCTGAGGGGGCGCTTATCGACCGCAAGTATCCGGTATCAGGTGGCAGCCCGACCTGTGGGGGGACGATATTCGGCAACCTGGGAAGAAACATTCTACGTGGCCCGGACCAACGCGTCGGAGACATCGCATTCATTAAGAGCACTCCCCTGACGGAACACATTAATCTGATTTTCCGGTGGGAGGTATTTAATGTGCTGAATCGGCCTAATTTTGCGAATCCCTCGAACGACGTTTCGACGCCGAGCACCTTCGGCGTGATTAGCGCCCTTACGGTGAATCCCCGGATCATGCAATATGCTCTAAAACTGCAATTCTAGTGCGCTCCGTCATGCTTTTTTGACACGCAACCCTGGGGTTTCGCCGTTGCGGAATGAGCCAGGCGCAGGAGGGGGAAGTAGCAGAGCGGTAAGGAAGGCTCTAGGCACCTTGCTGGACGGACTGCGCGGCCACTGGCGTCATTAAGGTTGACGTCCTTCTAGCCTCTGGTCAAAATGAGCATCCTGAGGTCGTGCAGCGTGACGACGAGGATATCCTCGATCTCGGGGCCTTCTGGGTTCGTGCTGGTGCCCATCCGAGAAGGCGCGGACTTCACCCTTTACCGCGGCCGACAGCGCGGCAACCCATCGCCGGTCTTGGCGATCGCACTCACCGCGGAACAGCCGTCGCCTCAGAGCCTTCGGCGGCTCGAGCACGAATACTCCCTTGTGGTGGAGCTCGATCCTGCATGGGCAGCCGTGCCGCTGGCGCTCACTCGTCACGAGGGGCGGACAATCCTTGTACTCAAAGATCCTGGAGGCGAGCCCCTGGATCTGGTTCTTGAGCGGGACCAGGGGCGACCACTCGATCTGACGCGCGTCTTGCACATCGCTGTCGGCTTGGCGGCAGCACTCGGCCAAGTCCACCGCCGTGGTCTTATTCATAAGGACATTAAGCCTGCGAACGTGCTCGTCGACGCCGCCGACAACGTCTGGCTCACCGGATTCGGGATTGCGTCCCGACTGCCGCACGAGCGCCAGTCGCCCGTACCGATCGAGATCATTGCCGGCACCCTCGCCTACATGGCGCCGGAACAGACCGGCCGCATGAATCGCTCGATTGATACTCGCAGTGATCTCTATTCGTTGGGCGTCACCTTTTACCAGATGCTTACCGGCGCGCTGCCGTTTGACGCCGCCGATCCTTTAGAGTGGGTCCACTGCCACATTGCACGCCAACCGACAGCACCTGCTGATCGTCTCGCCGTCCCCGAGCCGGTGTCTGCGATCGTCATGAAGCTGCTCGCCAAGAATGCCGAGGAGCGCTACCAGACTGCCTCCGGCTTGGAAGCCGACCTTCGGCGGTGCCTGGCGGAAGGGCCGTCGCATGGTCGCATCGATCCATTCGCTTTGGGTGAGCACGACTCATCAGACCGATTGCTGATCCCAGAGAAGCTGTACGGGCGGGAGCGCGAGGTCGATGCTCTGCTTGCGGCGTTTGCCCGGGTCGTGGCCCAGGGTACCCCCGAACTCGTGCTCGTATCCGGTTTTTCCGGCGTCGGCAAATCCTCCGTGGCGAACGAGCTGCACAAGGTGCTTGTTCCGCCGCGCGGCCTCTTCGCGTCCGGCAAGTTCGATCAATACAAGCGCGACATCCCGTATGCGACGCTGGCACAGGCTTTCCAGACGCTGGTCCGTCAGATCCTCGTCAAGAGCGAAGCGGAGGTGGGTCATTGGCGGGACGCCCTAGAGGAAGCACTGGGTCCCAATGGCCAGCTCATCATCAATCTCGTCCCGGAGGTGGAATTCCTTATCGGGAAACAGCCGCTCGTTCCAGACCTGTCTCCGCAAGACGCGCAGCGTCGCTTCCAACTGGTGTTCCGGCGATTCCTCAGTGCGTTCGCCAAGCCGGAGCACCCGCTTGCGTTATTCCTCGACGATCTGCAGTGGCTGGACCCGGCAACTCTTGAACTGCTGGAGCGGCTGATGACCGATCCGAACGTACGGTACCTGATGCTGGTCGGAGCCTACCGCGACAATGAGGTCAGTTCGTCTCACCCGCTCACTCAAACGCTGGACGCGATCCGCAAGGCCGGAGCGAGAATGCAGGAGATCGTTCTGGCGCCTCTCCGGGTTGACGATGTCGGCCGGCTGGTCGCCGATGCGCTGCACGGCGAGCGAGGTGCCGCCCAGCCTCTGGCGCAATTGGTGCACGAGAAGACCAGCGGCAATCCGTTCTTTGCGATCCAGTTTCTCACGGCGCTGGCCGACGAAGTGCTGCTCAGGTTCGACCCGGACGCTGCAGCCTGGATCTGGGACTTGGCTCGGATTCGCGCGAAGGGCTACACCGACAACGTGGTGGTTCTCATGGCCGGAAAACTGAAGCGGCTCTCTGGTACCACCCAGGAGGCCCTAAGACAGCTCGCCTGCCTGGGCAATGCCGCCGAGGTCGCCACCTTAGCCTTGGTTCACGGGGAAACAGAGGAGGCGATCCACACGGCACTCTGGGAGGCCGTCCGCGCCGGGCTCATCTTCCAGCAGGAGAGCACCTACAAATTTCTGCACGACCGTATTCAGGAGGCGGCCTATGCGCTTATCCCCGAGAGCGAGCGCGCAACGGAACACCTTCGGATTGGCCGAGTGCTGCTGGCGAGCATGACGGGGGACGGCCTCGCCGAGCATCTGTTTGATGTCGCGAACCAGTTCAATCGAGGCGCCGCACTGCTGATTGATCGCGACGAGAAAGTGCTTGTGGCGACGATTGATCTGAGTGCCGGACGAAAGGCGAAGGCGTCAGCAGCCTATGCGTCGGCGGGCGGGTATTTTTCGGCGGGTATGGCGCTGTTGGACGAAGGGGACTGGGGCAGCCACTACGAGTTAACGTTCGGCCTGTGGCTCGAACGCGCCGAGTGCGAGCTTCTGAGCGGTAACTTCGAAAAAGCTGAGCAACTGATTGTGGAGTTGCTGCAGCGCGCGGCGTCGAACGTCGAGTTCGCGGACGCCTCCTGCCTGAAAATCCATTTGCATTTATTGAAGGGCGAACTCCCGCAAGCCGTCGACAGCGCGCTCACGTGCCTCCGCTTGTTCGGCATTGACCTGTCGGCACACCCGAACTTCGAGCATGTCCAGGCCGAATTCGAGACGGTCTGGCAGACCCTCAATGGGCGCCCGATCGAGAGCCTGATCGATCTGCCGATAATGACCGATCCGGAACTGCAGGCTGCGATGCAGGTGCTCTCGGTCGTTACCCCCGCCTCCTACTTTACCAACATTCACTTATTTTGCTTGCTCGTGTGCCGCATGGCGAACTTCAGCGTGCAGCACGGGATGAGCGGCGCTTCCGCGCACGGCTATGCCCAGCTCGGGAACATCCTAGGCCCGGTCTTTCATCGTTACAGCGAGGGGTCTCGATTCGCCAAGCTCGCCTGCGACCTTGTCGAGAAACACGGCTTCATCGCCTACCAGGCGAAGGCCTACGATGCGATGGGCATAGCTACTCAGTGGACGGAGTCGATCACGACCGCGATCGATTTCATGCGGGCGGCCTTTCGCGCCGCGATTGAGACGGGTGATCTGACCTACGCTTGCTACGCTATGTTCTTATGGGTCTCAGACCTTCTCGTGCGGAACGATCCGCTCGACGGGGTGTGGCGCGAGTCGGAGATGGCGTTGGAGTTCGTCCGGAAGGCCGGGTTCCGCGACATCGCGGACATCATCCGTTGCCAGCAGCGCTTCATCGCGACCATGCAGGGCCGCACGGCGACCTTCTCCACCTTCAGCGACGCGCAGTTCGACGGGGCGACGTTCGAGGCCCAACTGACGGCAGATCGGATGGCTATGACGACCTGCTTTTACTGGATCGTCAAACTGAAGGCGCGGTTCCTGTCGGGGGACTACGCTGAAGCGCTCACGGCAGCCGACAAGGCGGAGGCGCTGCTTTGGGCTATAGCCGCCCAGATCCAGCTGCTCGACTACTACTATTATGCTGCGCTGACGGTGGCGGCACTTTATGAGAAGGGTAATGCTGACGAGCAGACCGGGTGGCGCGAGCTCCTGACGGCGCATCGGGAACAACTGCGCGAGTGGGCCGAAAACTATCCACCGACTTTCGCCGACAAGCACTTGCTGGTGTTGGCCGAGATCGCCCGCCTCGAACGGCGCGCCTTAGACGCGATGCAATTGTACGAGCAGGCGATACAGTCGGCTCACGAGAACGGTTTCGTCCAGAACGAAGCGCTGGCTTATGAGGTCGCCGCGTGGTTCTATTTGGCGCGCGGCTTCGAGACGATTGCCCACACGTATCTACGCAACGCGCGGAACTGCTACGAACGCTGGGGCGCGCTCGGCAAAGTGAAGCAGCTCGACGAACGCTACCCGCGCCTGCACGAGGAACGCCTTCCTACGTCCACCACTGCCACAATCGGCACGCTGGTCCGGCAGTTGGACGTCGAGACTGTAGTCAAAGCCTCACAGGCACTCTCCAGCGAGATTCTCCTCCCCAAGCTGATCGAAAAGCTCATGCGATTTGCGGTTGAGCATGCAGGAGCCGAGCGGGGTCTGCTCGTCCTTCTCCGGGGCGATGAGCAGCAGATCGAGGCGGAGGCCACGACCGGCCAAGGCAGAGTCGAGGTCACCGTTCGACAGGCAGCCATCACACCATCTGACTTGCCCCAATCCGCGCTTCATTACGCGATCCGGACGCGGGAGCGCGTGGTGCTTGATGATGCTTCGGTCGGGAACTTGTACTCGGAGGACGAGTATGTGCGGGCGAAGCGCGCCAGATCCGTCCTATGCCTGCCCATCGTCAAACAAACGAAGCTTATTGGCGCACTCTATCTGGAGAACAATTTGACTCCGCAGGCCTTCACGTCGGACCGGGTCGCAGTGCTGGAGGTGCTGGCTTCGCAAGCCGCGATTTCGTTGGAGAATGCCAGCCTCTATTCTGATCTGCAACGCAGCGAAGATTTCCTGGCTGAAGCGCAGAGCATAAGCCACACAGGTAGCTTCGGCTGGAGCGTTTCGAGTGGGGAAATCTACTGGTCGGAGGAAACCTACAACATCTTCCAATACGATCGAGCGGTGAAGCCTACGTTGGAGTTGGTATTCCAGCGAATTCATCCCGACGACAGAGATCTCGTGCAGCAGATTATCGACCGCGCGTCTGAGGCAAGGGCAAATCTTGATTTTGAACATCGTTTGTTGATGTTGGACGGTTCGGTCAAGCACCTCCACGTTTTAGCTCGCGTGTTGGAGCCGTCCTCGGGCAACCTCGAATACGTGGGTGCCATGACGGACGTCACCGCAGCAAGGCGGGCGGAAGATGATCTTCGGAACGCGTTTGACGAAATCAGGAAACTGAAGGACCAGCTATATAAAGAGAACATCGCGCTAAGGGAAGAAATTGATAAGGCATCGATGTTCGAGGAGATCGTGGGAATTTCTCCCGCCCTGCACGCGGTACTCTCTCGTGTATCCAAGGTTGCCCCCACAGACTCCACCGTTCTGATCACCGGTGAAACGGGGACGGGCAAAGAACTGATCGCGCGTGCCGTTCACAGACGATCGCAGCGTTGCTCGCGAGCGTTTGTCAGTGTTAACTGCGCGGCAGTCCCACGCGACTTGATCGCATCAGAATTGTTCGGCCATGAGAAGGGCGCCTTCACGGGGGCAACTCAGCGACGTTTAGGGCGCTTCGAGCTGGCCGAAGCAGGCACGATCTTCCTCGATGAAATTGGAGAGCTTCCTGCCGAGACCCAGATCGCTCTGTTGCATGTTCTGCAGGAACACGAGTTTAGCCGAGTCGGTGGAACCGGATCCATCCGCACTAACGTTCGGGTGATTGCTGCCACGAATCGTGACTTGCAGGCGGCTATCGCCGCAAGCACATTTCGCAGCGACCTCTTTTACAGGCTCAACGTTTTTCCGATCGAGGTGCCTCCTCTGCGCGAACGGCGGGAAGATATTCCTGTGCTGGTTGAGTATTTCATCGATCGTTACGCGAGGAAGGCGGGAAAGAACATCCGTGGTGTGAACAAGAAGAGTTTGGAATTGCTTCAGTCGTACCCCTGGCCGGGTAACATTCGCGAATTGCAGAACGTCATTGAGCGATCGGTAATCGTGTGCGACACGGAGAATTTCTCCGTCGATGAAAGTTGGCTTTCTAGACAGCCTGTCGCCACAGAGCCGAATAAGGAGCTTGGCCTCTTTAAGAGACTCCCTTCTCAGGAGAAAGCAGCCATTGAGGCTGCTCTCCGCGAAAGCGGCGGAAGGGTGTCCGGGCCGTCAGGCGCTGCTGCCAAACTCGGTATTCCAGGATCCACCCTCGACTCGAAGATCAGGTCACTGAAGATCAACAAGAATCGCTTCAAAACTACAGATCCCTCAACAGATCGCGTTTAACTACCTTCCTCAACGACCCCAGAAAGCACGATTTCGAACTTCGAAAATTTCCGAAACTCGAAATTTGGTTTTATCTTAAGCAGCCTATTTTCAATAGCTCACATTGGAGCTGTGATTGCCATTACATGTGTGATTAGCATCACAGCGGTAAGAATTCTCCGGAGAGGGCGGATGCTGAAGATCACGAGGGCAGCGAACGGACAGGTGAGTTTTAAGCTGAGCGGTCGAATGGGGGCAGAAAACGTAGCCGAGTTGGAAACGCTGGTCAGCGCAGAAGCGAGCGGTCGCCGCATCGTCTTGGATTTGAAAGACCTGACGCTGGTGGATCAGGACGCCGTCAGCTTTCTTAAGCGCTGCGAAGCGGACGGCATCCAGCTCAAGAATTGCCCGGCATTCATCCGCGAGTGGATCCTGGGGTAACAGAACAGAAGGCCCAACGAATAGTGGGGGAACGAACATGGCTTGGGGAAACGCAGTTCTTTCGGAGAATCGAAATGATGTCGAGGCCTGTCTCACCGAGCGAGGATATGAGGTCGGCATTTCCGCGCGCGGGACAGCCGAATCCACCTCCTCGGCATTGTTCTCAACCGTCGCATCCCGAGACCGTCAGGCAATGAGCAGCAAAGGTGTAATCGACGGCTTTGAGGACATCGTCGGAGCAAGCAGGGCTCTCCGAGAGGTATTGGATCTCGTTCGAATCGTCGCGCCAACTAACTCCACTGCTCTCATCGAAGGCGAAACCGGAACTGGGAAGGAACTTATCGCGCGCGCCATTCATGAACACAGCTCACGCCGGGACCGCTCCTTCGTGAGACTGAATTGTGCGGCCATTCCCCTGGGGCTCTTAGAGAGCGAGCTTTTCGGCCACGAAAGAGGAGCGTTCACGGGCGCTGTGGCGCGCAAAGTGGGCCGTTTCGAAACCGCTGACCGCGGCACTCTCTTTCTCGACGAGATCGGAGACATACCGCTCGAACTGCAAGCCAAACTACTGCGCGTGCTTCAGGAGGGAGAGTTCGAAAGGCTGGGCAGCACGCAAACGCAGCGGGTTGACGTACGGCTGGTAGCTGCGACCAATCGCGATCTAGCTGACATGGTTTCGAAGAAGCAGTTTCGCAGTGACCTTTATTACCGGCTCAACGTGTTTCCTATCGCCGTGCCTCCCCTGCGAGACCGTCTTCAGGACATCCCACTCCTGGTGGAGCACTTCGTGAAAACATTCTCTGAGCAGATGGGCAAGCAGATCCGCGAGGTTCCCGCCGAAGTAATGGAGGCACTTGTCAGCCATTCCTGGCCCGGAAATATCCGCGAACTCCAGAATTTCGTTGAGCGAAGCGTAATCCTCAGCCCCGGGAACGTCCTACGCCCACCTCTCGTGAACCTGAAGAAGGCCGCCGAAACAGGATCCCCGGAGGCAATCACCCTGGAGGAAGCGGAGCGAAATCACATACGCAAGATTCTCGAGCACACTCGGTGGGTTGTCGCCGGTCCCTGTGGGGCCGCAGCACGATTGGGAATCAAGAGATCTAAGCTCTATTTCCGTATGCAAAAGCTTGGCATCTCACGTACCCAGAGAGATCACCTTCCCGCGGTAGCAGAGTTGAAATGACGCGGATCGACCCTCCAATCGATTGACCCTGTCGATGCATTAGTTATCGGACGCACCAGCGATAACATGTCCGGCCGACTTGAATCCGAAGTTGTCTGATACACCGTCAAAAAAATAGCCCCACTGACCCTGTCGGCATGCGGACGTAGTGTTTAGCGGGCTGGCATCCCACACTGCGCTATCGCTGTCGTCGGCCTCTACTTTCAGTCACTTACGCAATCAAGACGTTTGGCAACCCGGTTGCCTCTTCCAGTTGTGTCGCTCAACGCACCGAAATTTTTCGGGGCGACAGAAACGAGGAAGAATCACCATGTTCACTAAAACCATCGACAAGGCCCACGCAAGCCACAAGGGGGCAAGAGTGCGCCACTTGCTGTCGTTACTCATCGCCTTGGTTTTTGCACTAACGATTCCGACCAAAGCAGACGCGCAGATCATTGGAGCCCTTGAAGCCAACATCCCATTCCAGTTCCATGTAGGGAACACCAAACTTCCGCCGGGCAAGTACATCATCCGCATGCTCGACGACTCCGATCTGACAGTCATGGAAATCACCGGCGCGGACGGCTCTACTTCCGCTCTCTTCGAAGTCCAGGCCACAGAGGCCAACTCTGCACCGGCCAAGAGCGAACTGATCTTCAACAAATACGGGAATCGCTATTTCCTTGCGAAGTTGTTTGACGAAGGCAGCCCAAGCGGCAGTCAGCTGCTCAAGTCGCGCTATGAAAAGAGGCTCAATCAAGCGGCCACGGAACCCCAGGAACACGTGTCGGCACACCACCGGGGACAACAGGGAAATTAGTTGTTCGCTGAAACAGTATCTACCCGGGCGCGAGCGGGCGCTTCTCTCTCGCGCGGGAAGTCAATTTCGGAATGTTTGAAAGGAGGAACAATGAAATTGCAAAGAGCAGTATTCGTTTTGATGGGAATGATGTTGTTGTTCGCATGCAAGTCATCGGCACAGCAGGTGAAGACCGATTACGATCGCAGCACAAACTTCGCGCAATACAAGACCTACTCATGGGAACAAGTTAAGACGAAAGATACCTTGGATGTTGACCGAATCAAAGCCGCCGTCAATGCGGCCTTGGCAGCAAAAGGCTGGACGCAGGTGGACTCCGGTGGTGATGTTTCCGTTATAGCCGTCGAGATGACCCACGAACAGCAGACCTTGAATACCTTCTACGACGGGTTTGGAGGAGGCTGGGGTTGGAGGCGGTTTGGTGGCGGAGGCTTTGGAAACGCAACTACCACAACTGAGACCTATAAGGTAGGCACATTGGTCGTCGATCTCTTCGATACCAAGACCAAGCAACTGATATGGAGAGGCTCATCGAGTGACACGCTCTCCAACAACTCCGACAAGAACATCAAGAATCTGGACAAGGGCGCGGAGAAAATGTTCAAGCACTTCCCTCCTGGCTCTTCGAAGAAGTAACGGTGTCTAACATGATTCGCTATATGTTCGCCGTCACTCTCGGGCTCATTTCGGTAGCCATCCCATTGCGTGCGGCCAACAGGCCGCACGCAGGGACGGACCGCCAAAACAAGATGGTCTGGACCAATGACGACCTCGACAAACTCCACACTCTCGGCCTGATTTCCATCGTTGGCCGAGACGACGACGAAAAGTCAGCTTCGGGACCTGCGCCCGCACAGTACGTGCGAACCCAGGACCCCGAGTGGTATGCGGAGGAGGCAGCGAGGCTGCACGATGAACTTGAATACCGGCAGACGCAGCTTCGTGATTACCAGCAAGCACTTGACAACGCGCGAAGTCTCACGGGATCAACCGGCGGCATCGATCTAATTGGCGAGGACTTCGCCATAACCCCCGAAGCCGGTATTCAAATCCTGCGGCAGCGCGTGATGGAAGAGCAAACGAGGCTCAACGACCTGGAAGACCTGGCCCGCCGTAATGACGTCGAGCCAGGCACACTGCGCGGGCGATGAGCCGGTCAGCAGGTTGAGCAAGGCCTATGAACATTTCTTTGAACTCAACTTCAGTACTGGAGAATTTGCCATGAGCATCGTGAAGATTTTGAAGCAGGTTTTAGTCGTGCTCCTGTGCGTGTTACTTGTGGAATTCACCGCGCAGGTGGACGCATACGGCTCCATAGGCCAGTCGAACGACCAACCGGCCGCTTCGCCCGCGAAACGGTCTCCCCACGAGTTGCAGCAACTTGTTGCTCCGATCGCCCTATACCCGGACGCTTTGGTGGCGCAGATTCTGGCCGCTTCGACGTATCCGACTCAAATCGTCGAGGCGGACCGCTGGATGCAAGGGCATTCCAACCTGAAGGGAGAAGAGCTGGCCAAAGAAGTCGACAAGCAGGACTGGGATCCCAGCGTTAAGGCCGTGGCGCAGTTTCCCTCGGTTCTCGAAAATATGGACAAGAACCTCTCTTGGGCTTCGTCGCTCGGCGATGCATATATCAGCCAGCCGCAGGATGTGACCGATGCGGTGCAAACCTTGCGTCAGCAGGCCCGCCACGCTGGCAATCTGAACGGCAACGAACAAGAAAAAGTAAGCACGCAGGGCAGCACGATCGTCATTGAACCTGCCAATCCTGACGTGGTGTACGTGCCCGCCTATGATCCCTGGCTGGTCTATGGCGCGCCGATCGTCGCTTACCCCGGCTGGTATCCCGAGCCCGGGATTTATTGGGGCGGCGTCGGCCTTAGCTTTGGTATTGGATTTGGTATCGGCTTTTTCGGAGGATTTGGGTGGGGCTGGGGCCACTGGGGATATGACTGGCACGGCCGACGAGCGTTCTTCGACCATCACGCCTTCGTCTCACATAGCCATGAGTTCGGTCACGAGGGATTCCATCATGGCGATTTCGGCCACGGTGGCGCCCACGGCGGCGGATTCCATGGGTCTTCGAGTTTTCACGGGGGCTCGGGCTTCCACGGAGGTTCCAGCTTTCACGCGCAGTCGGGAACGCGCTCTGGGGCGTTCAGTGGCTTTGATCACGGCGGCAATGTGCGAGGGTTTTCATCCCGCGGGCGGTCGAGCTTTGGAGGTGCCTCCCACGGAGGCGGTTTCCATGGTGGCGGTGGCGGACGCCATCGGTAGTCACATGTACCAGCGGTAGAGTCTGTCGAGAAATCAAAAATGGAGAGGAATACCATGCTGCACGTAACTTCGATTTTTGTTCAACCTGAACGCAAGAACTTTGTTCGATTTGCAGTGTCTGTGCTGTTCGCACTTTCCTTGGGCTTTTCGTCAGCGCCGACGTTCGCACAGGAGGCGGGACAGCGAACTTTTAGCTCCGCCGAAGATGCCAGTCGCGCTCTATTTAACGCAATGAAGGGAGAAGACCAACAAGCTTCATTGAGCATCCTCGGACCAGCCGGAAAGGAGGTCCTCTCCTCCGGCGATCGAGAGGAAGACTTGGATGCTCGGGTCAGCTTCGTCGTCAAATATCAGGAGATGCATCGCCTCGTCACAGAGGCGAACGGAACTGCAAGCCTGATGGTGGGCGCCGAAAACTGGCCGTTTCCGATTCCGCTCGTGAATAATCACGGCACATGGTTCTTCGACACCGCCGCGGGCAAAGACGAGATTCTATTCCGGCGCATCGGCAAAAATGAATTAGCCGCCGTGGATGCATGCCGCGAGTTAGGCGCGGCGCAAACCCAATATTTTGCGCACCTGCCGGCCA
>Ga0137403_10003191_pt2 | contig 16425 bp, 13 predicted proteins | sample CZOMad2_1_16fung_FD_122057 | JGI IMG/M metagenome (GOLD analysis project Ga0137403, IMG submission 122057) | Vadose zone soil fungal communities from Angelo Coast Range Reserve, California, USA - CZOMad2_1_16fungal (Hybrid Assembly) | ecosystem: Environmental > Terrestrial > Soil > Vadose zone...
CGGAGAGCGCCGCCCAGTCGGTGCCGTGCGGCACCTTGAGCTCCAGGACCATGATGGTGATGAGGATGGCGATCACGCCGTCGCTGAAGGCTTCCAATCGTCCCTTGCTCATCGTCGCCTTAGAGGCTGTGAAAAAATTGGCCCCCTACCTCACGGGTCTTCGTAGAGACGTCCCCAGCCGCCGTCCGGAACTTCCCCGGAATCACCTCCGTCGGGGCGTCTCCGCAGTCCTCAGACGCCTGAGGTCTCGATGGCGTTGGGAGACGCCCCGACGGCGCGGTAATGGCAAGGATTTCGATAGCGCCTGGGGCGTCTCTACAGGAATCTCCGCGTGCGACCCGATTTTTTCACACCCTTTCAGAGGAGTGCCCGCGAGCAGAGCCGACGTGTCGAGCCGGAAGCGCAAGGCCATCACCCTTCGGTGGAACGCTCTGCCACGAGCTCGGCCACGGCATCACGTTCCGGTGAGAACCTGCGGCCGGCACCCAGCAGGCGACGTGCGCGTTCCCCGCGATCAGGAATCACCCGGACCAGGATCTCGTCACGGCCCTCGACCGGCTGCCAGTCGAGCCTCCAGCCCGGCTTGATCCCAAGCTTCCGCCCGACCTCGGCCGGGATCGTGACCATGTTTTTCTGGGTAACGGTCGTAATCATGGAAAGATCTTCCTCCATGGAAGCGCGTGGGTCAAGGTAGCGGCGGTTGGGATCTTCGAGGATGCGTCCTCTCAAGAGTCCGGACCTACGGCCACGCATCGAGGCGACGAGGAGACCTTCACGTCCGCGAAGCGCCTGGCACCTGCCGGGTGGTTGCTCCAGTAGATCCCCAGGAAGACGAAGCTCAGGACGTAGCTCGAGAGCACCGGCAGGAAGCCGGAGAGCGCCGCCCAGTCGGTGCCGTGCGGCACCTTGAGCTCCAGGACCATGATGGTGATGAGGATGGCGATCACGCCGTCGCTGAAGGCTTCCAATCGTCCCTTGCTCATCGTCGTCCTTCCGAGGAAAGCCGGATCATATCCGGGAGGGCTTGGCTTTCGGAGTCCCGCTGGCGGGTCCTCGTTAGCGCCGGGAATGAAATGTTTTCGCGCCAGTGATCACTCTTGGTGAGATGAGTTCCAGCATCCTACTTTCCAAGGAGCGTGCCCGGATGCCACGTTTCGCTCTCCGCCGAGTCGTGCTCGCCGTCGTTCTGGTCGCCCTGCCCGGCCGTCTCACCCTGGCCGATCCCCCGGCGCTGGCGCCCCCGGCCCAGGCGGAGGAGTTGGCGCACGCCCAGGATCGGTTGCTCCAGAAAGATTACAAAGAGGCTGTCAAGGCGTTTCGCCAGTCCGACAAGCTGGCCCACGGTAACTGCGCCGAATGCCAGCTGGGGCTCGCCCGGGCGTTCAATCGGTTGGGCGCCTATAAGGACGCCGAGAAGAGCGCGGCCGAAGCCTTGCGGCTTGCCGGCAGCGACCTCTCTCTCGAGATCCTGGCGACGAGCGAGCAGGGCTTCGCGGTCTTCTCGGGCGCGAGGAACGATGCAGACCGGGAGCGGGCCGCCCAGATTTTCCGCCAGGTCCTCGAGAAGAGCGGCGGCAAGGTCAACGTGGCCCGCTTCAACCTGGGCAGCGTCTTGCTGCGGCTCCACCGGGACAGCGAGGGGGTGGCGCTCCTTGAGGAGTACCTGAAGCGGGAGCCCGAGGGCGCTTTCGCCGAGACCGCCCGCTCGCTTGTCCAGAATCCCGAGCGGGCGCGCAAGCGGCTGATCCCCGATTTCGCCATGGTCACCCTCGACGGACAGTACCTGACCGCCGAGCAGCTCAAGGGCAAGGTGGTCCTGCTCGACTTCTGGGGAACCTGGTGCGCTCCGTGCCGCGCGGCCGTTCCCGCCCTGCGTGGCCTCGCCCTCCGCTTGGCGAAGGAGCCTTTCGTACTCGTGAGCGTGAGCACGGACACCAACGAGGACGCACTCAAGCAGTTCGTCGCCCAGAACGAGATGAGTTGGCCGCAGATTTGGGATGAGAACCAGGAGTTCGTCCGCAAGAGCAGCATCGAGCACTACCCGACCTACTGGGTGGTGAGCGCCGAGGGGGAGATCGTCTTCGTGCGGAGCGGCTGGGGCGAGGAGTCCGAGCGGGAGCTCTCCCGCCAGATTTCGATGGCCCTCCGGGCCGCCCACAAGATGAACAAGTCGTAGCGAGCGAGGTCTCCGACCTCAAACCGCCGAGTGTGTCTCCCTGGGAGTTCTTCATGCGGCTGTGGAAGACGTCGAACGGCTCCATGGCAGCTGCAGCTCTCCTCCAGAGATTCCGAAGTAGTCTATCAGCGACGGCTGCGACCCCGGAGGCGGCCACCACGACGGTGGAGACACGCCGGTCGGGTTTCCAGGTTCTCGGGAGGAGTTTGTGGACACTACGAGCGGCCGTGGAGACACAAACGACCGTCCTGGAGACACTACGGGGGGCCTTGTAGACACTGCGGCAGGGGTTGTAGACACAAGAAACCCGCCTGGAGACACGACCGAAGGCGCCAGAGACACGAGAGTCGGATCTGTAGACACTACGGTAGGTCGTGGAGACACAAGAATTCAAGCCGTAGTGTCTACGGACTGATTTCTAGTGTCTCCAACTCCTTCGGTAGTGTCTCCAGCCGACTTTCCAATGTCTACAGATCCTTCCCTGGTGTCTACGCGGCGAATTCTTGTAGCTACGGAGCGTTCCGTAGTGTCTCCAGGATCGTCGCTTATGTCTACAACGCCTGCCGTAGTGTCTCCAGCGACGATTCTTGTGTCTCCAGGACCGCCTCTAGTGTCTCTACGATCGGTTCCTATGTCTATGGCGGGGGCTGTAGTGTCTATAACCGGGGGCTGTAGTGTCCCAACGCCCCGGATCGTGTCTCCAGCCGCGACCCGGGTGTCTCGCGGTTCTCCGGACCGGACCGGGCGCCCGCCCGGCCCGGGGAGCCAGAGGTTCCCTACGGGAAGAAACCGGTCTGGAAAGAGATTCGCGAGATCATTCTTCCCCGCGAGACCGTGTGGCCCAGGCGACGATCCGCGGCAGCTCCACCTTCAGCCAGTCGTCGCCCGAGCGGGTCGTGTTGCTGTTCGGGCAGCCGGTCGGTAGCCCATCAGCAGGATGTCTTGGGCGGGCAGAATGTGCGTTCTCCATCGCATTCGACCCAGCCTCCTCCGCTGATCCCGTGGTGGCAGTAGGAGGTGCCAGAGCAGCTAATGAGATAGTCACCGCCACTGGCGCACACGCAATCGACCCAGGTGTCACAGGAGGTCAAGAAGATCGGCGAAGGCGTTCCGACGACCTGCGCGAAAGCTCCACACACCTGAGGATTTGGCGTCGCGCCTTGGGGCGTAGAGGTCGCTGCCTGTGCGCCAGATTGAGTCAGTAGAATAAGAAAGGCCAGTGCGAAAGCCTTGGTCATCTTCGAATGCGACATCATAGCGCTCTCCTTCTGTTTTGTTGAACTATACTACGAAAACATCAGGATTCGAAGATTCCATGATCCGGCGCGGCGCTTCCCGGACCGGGCGCCCGCCCGGCCCGGGAACCCAGGGTTCCCTACGGGAAGAAACCCGCCTGGAAGAGATTCGCGAGGTCGTTCTTCCCCGAGACCGTCGCCAGAGTCGGCAGGACGAAGATCTCCTCGATCGACTTGATGATCGAGCCGTGGTCGTAGGCGACCGTGCCGGTGAAGTTGACCTTGACGCCGGGGCCGATGGCGAGGAACGGCATCTTGGTCGTGGCGCTCCCCTCGTCCCAGGTGACGAAGATGGCGCCGGCATGGGTGTTGGCCCAGGCGATGATCCGCGGCAGCTCGGCCTTCAGCCAGTCGTCGCCCGAGCGGATCGTGTTGCTGTTCGGGCAGCCGGTGGCGCCGTGCATGTCGTTGCACAGGTTGGGCGTGATGAAGACGTAGCTGGGGATGTTGTTCGCCGCCAGGTCCGCGGCGAACGAGCTGTAGGGCTTGCTGTGCGCCACGCAGTAGGCGTTGGTCTTCGAAGGCGGATTGCCGGAGACGTCCTGGAAGAAGATGAAGGGATCGTGCTTGGGGGCGTAGAAGCCGCTCGCCGCGATGGGGCAGCCACCGGTCGTCGCGTTCTGCCCCTCCTGGTAGGTGATCCAGGTGAGGGTGGCCGAATTCTTGATCTGGGTGACCAGGTGGGCCGTGCTGCTCGTGCTGTTCGAGCTCGACGGGTTGTTGTCGGTCGTGAAGGTGTGGTCCGTGAAGGCGTTCGTCCCCGCCTCCATGTAGACGTAGTGCGGCTCGCTCGCCAGGGCGGGGAGCTCGTCGTTGAAGTTGGTGGCGTGGGCGTAGGCCGGGAGCAGGGTGCCGTTGATGTAGGGCGCGTCCGTCGTGTTGCCGTAGATCTGCGAGGCGTCGTGGTTTTCCATCGCGATGACGAAGACGTGCTGGATGACCGATGCCGCCGCCGGACGGGGGAGAGCCACCAGGGCGCATGCGAGGAGAACCGCGAAGCCGAGTCGAGCACTGCGAACCATCCTGCCACCTCCAGAAGAGCGCGAATCGCCACCTTGGCGATGCGAGTTGACATTGTGCATCATCGTATCTTCGAGAGCAATGACGAAAGGGTGAACGGCGGGTCACGATAGGATCTCCCCGATGATCGAAGCCCGCGCCGCACTCGACCGCCTGCGTGAGGGGAACCGCCGTTTCGTGGCGGGGGCTTCCGGCCGCGAGGCCCTCGACCACCCGACCCGCCGCCGGGAGCTGGCGACGAGCCAGGAGCCGTTCGCCACCATCCTCGGCTGCTCCGACTCCCGGGTGCCGGTCGAGATCGTCTTCGACCAGGGCCTGGGCGACCTGTTCGTCATCCGCGTGGCGGGAAACATCGTCGCTCCCTCTCTGGTCGGCAGCGTCGAGTTCGCCGCGGCGCAGTTTGGCACCCGGCTCGTGGTGGTCCTCGGCCACTCCCGATGCGGGGCGGTCCAGGCGACGCTCGACGAGCTGCGGCGCCCGACGCAAAACCCGCCGCGCAATCTCTATTCGATCGTCGACCATATCCGCCCCGCCGTGGAAGGATTGCTGGCGACCGGGCTCCGCGACGACCCGGAAGCCCTGGTGCAGGAGGCCGTGCGCGCCAACATCCGCGCCTCGGCCCACCAGCTGCGGCACGGCTCGCAGGTGATCGAGCAGCGGATCCAGAGCGAGGGGCTGCTCGTGGTCGGGGCCGAGTATTCGCTGGAGACCGGGGTCGTCGACTTCTTCGACGGCGTGCCGGAGGCCGGCTGACGCTCGCATCACAACATCTTGACATCAGGCCCGGCAGGTCACACTCTATGTCGATGAGGACAACCGTGGTCATCGAGGATGATGTGCTCGAAGCCGCGCGCAGCCTTGCCGAGGCGGAGGGGAGGAGTCTCGGTCAGGTGATCTCCATGCTGGCGCGTCGCGGTTTGGCGCCCCAGCGACAGGAGGATCTCGAAGCGGGCTTTCCGGTTTTCTCGGTCTCTCCCGAGGCCAAGCCGCTCACGCTGGAGATGGTGCAGCGGGCTCTCGAAGAGAGTTGATGGCAGTGCTCGACGTCAACCTGCTGGTCGCCCTCGCCTGGCCGAACCACGTCCATCACCAGCCAGCTCTCGCCTGGTTTCAACGGCACCATACGGCGGGTTGGGCCACCTGTCCGGTGACGGAGAGCGGGTTCGTAAGGGTGTCTTCCAACGCTGCAAGCGTCCCCGAGGCGAGGACACCCCGGGAAGCCATCCTCCTTCTGCGTCGCATCGTGGCGCTGCCTCATCACGAGTTCTGGGACGACGACACTTCGTTTGCAGCGTCCTTGTCCATGGATGCAATCCCCCTGGTGGGGCATCGACAAGTGACGGATGCCCACCTCCTCACGCTGGCCTTGCGCCGAGGTGGCCGGTTGGCGACTCTGGATGGAAAGATCCGGAGCCTCGTACCTCGCGGACACAACGTGCCGGAAGTTCTGTCCCTGGTCCTGGAAGGGTGACCGCCGGCTAGCCGCCCCACCCGGTTCTCTCCGCTTTCTCGCTATTGGGGGTGAGGCGCCTCGTGGCGCCTCGCCACTTTCGAGACCTTCGACGAGAAAGGAGTCCCGGACGATGCGCTCTTCCCGGAGCAAGTCCGCTTTCGCCGCCACCCTCGTGGCCGCCGCCCTCGCCTTCGCGCCCGCCCTCTTCGCCGCCGTCATCGAGACCCCGGCGCCCGCGCCGACCCCCGTACCGCCAGTCGCATTCTGCGTCGCCCCACCGCTCGACCCGACCCCCAGCGGCACCACCGCCACCGCCAACGCCCAGTTCCCCGACGACCCGAGCCTCCCCGAGCACCCGTACCTCACCTCGGCGATCCACCTCCAGGGCCTCCGCGCCAGGGTCAAGTACGCCGGCGGCCTCCTCCAGAACCCCAACATCCCCGCGTTCAAGAGCTTCACCAGCGCCGTCGTGGTCGCCAACCCCGACCCCAGCCAGACGGTGACGGCGCAGATCGAGTACTTCGACGACCAGGGCACCCAGGTCGGACCCATCCCGGCCCCGATCGTGACCCTCCTTCCCAACGGCTTTCACGTCGAGGCCGCTCTGCCGCTCGCCCCGGGCACCAGCGGCGGCACCGGCATCGGGTCGGCCCGGGTGACCGTTCTCACCGGGCCGGGGATCGTCGGCTCGGTCCTCACCCACGCCTCGATCATCGACGGCATCGGCAACCCCGTGGCCAACGGCCCGGAGATCGGCGCCAGCTCCGAGCAGCAGCTCCAGGTCGTGCAGCCGAAGACCGAGCTGTGGTGGGGGCCGCTGCCTTTGACCCTCGTCTCGCCGGTCGACGTCTGGAACCACGAGGAGCCCTTCCTCTGGGTGGTCAATCCCAATCCCCAGGTCAACAAGATCCGCATCGACCTGGTGACCTTCGACCACGGCACCGGGATCTCGACGACGACGATCTGGCGGCACGCCACCTTGAAGCCGCAGGGGACGCTCCTGGAAAAGAGCAATCCAAACCTCGTGGGGATCGGGCTGTGGGACCAGTTCAAGATCTGGTACGCCACCCTGGGCGGCGCCGACAGGGACGTCCTGGTCCACGTGGTGAGCGAGACCGGCCTGCCGATCCTGGGCGACGGCATCATGACCGACCTCGCCGGCGACCCTGGAACGAAGAAGTTCCGTATGGTCTCCGACATGCTCGCCAATACCCCCAACTGGCGCCTCGAAGCCCCCGACTTCACTTTCGCCCCCGGCGCGTTCAAGACCGGCATCGGCCTCTGGAACACCGGCACGGTGGACGCCGGTCCGCTCACCGTCGAGTACTTCACCAGGAGCGGCGGCATCCGGCGCATCGGCTCGATCCCCAGCCTGCCGCCCAACCAGTCGGTGCGCATCACCACCGGGGTCGCCAACTATCCGTCGAATGCGACCGGCTGGGGCTGGGCGCGGATCACCTCGTGCAACCCGAGCGCCAGGCTGGTGGGCTGGCAGACCACCGAGATCCTTCCCCCGGTGGGCGACCTGATGGACCACAACCTCGAAGCCTTTGGCGACGTCCTCGACGGCAACGACGACCAGGAGCCGGGCGACGGCATCGCCGTCGTCGACAGCTCCATCCCCTGGACGCGGAAGGTCGCGCCGATCGTGAAGGTCGACCCGACCTGGTACTGGCCGGGCTACACCACCTTCGCCAACGACGCGGTGCCCAACGTCGGCCTCCACCGCTTCCGCTTCTACGATCCCAACGGCGGGGCAGGGGCCTGCAACACGAGCGGCACCTTCGGCGGCGTGATGTTTCCCAACGTCTCGACCACCTATGAGGACTCGCTGCTCTTCCCCAGCCTCGCCTGCGTCGGCATCCGCAGCGAGCGGGTGGACGTGACCACCGGGCCGTTCATCGGCATGAACGTCCTGGGCGATCCGTTCGTCGAATATGGCATTCCCGGCTTCGCGGGGGTGCCGGAGGAGCCGGAGAATCCGGACAACCCGAAGTTCCCGCCTCAGTGACCCGCGGGCGGCCCGGCGAGGCGCGCCAGACGCGCCAGACGATCTCGCGCCTCCCGGGTCGCCCAGTTTTTCTCTCCCAGGGCGGCGGCCAGGAGGCGGTGGCTCTCGACGAGCAGCGGCCGGGCCGCCGCGACCTCACCGCGCGCGGCGAGGCAGGCGCCCAGGAGGCCCGCCGCCTCGCCGATCCGCCAGTGTCCGGCGGGGAGCCCCTGCCGGCGGATGGCGAGGGCCTCCGCGAGGAGCGGCTGGGCGGCGGCCGTCTCGCCGCGTTCGAGGAGGAGCCGGCCGAGCCCGACCAGAGGGTGGGCGATGTAGGGATGCCCCGCCGGCAGCTGCTTCCGGTAGAGGGCGAGGGCGGCGCGGTAGCTCCCCTCCGCCGCCAGCTTGTCCCCGGCCGCCGCCTGGACGATCCCGAGGTCGTGGAGGACGGTCGCCAGGTCCGGGTTCTCCGGCCCCACCGCCTGGCGCTGGATGTCCAGGGCTTCCTGGAGGAGTGGCAGCGCCGCTTTCGGGGCGCCGCGGGCGTTCAACAGCAGGGCCAGATTCTGCAGATTGACGCCGACCTCCGGATGGCGCGGCCCGAGCACCTTGCGATTGATCGCCAGGGCCTGGCGGAGGAGCGGCTCGGCCCCCGGGAGATCGCCCTTGGCCTGGAGGAGGGCGGCGAGGTTGTTGAGGCTCGCGGCCACCTCCGGATGGTCGCTCCCGAGGAGCCGCCAGCGGGTGGCGAGCGCCTGGCGGCAGAGCGGCTCGGCGGCGGCGAGCTCGCCGCGCTCGTGGAGGAAGAGGGCGAGGCTGTTGCGGCTGGCGGCGACTTCCAGGCTCTCCGGGCCGAAGAGCTGCTCGCGCAGCGACAGGGCGCGGCGCAGGAGCGGCTCGGCGGCGCGGAAGTCGCCCTTGTCCGAGAGCAGGTCGGCCAGGCTGTCGAGGCTCGCGGCGACCGCCGGGTGCGCCTCGCCGTAGAGCGCGCGGCGGCGGGCGAGGGCCTGGCGGTAGGCGGCCTCGGCGCGGTCGTAACGGCCTTCGGCCTGCCAGAGGTCGCCCAGCCGGCTCCAGCTCTCGGCGACGTCCGCGGCGCCCGGCCCCAGGGCCTTCTGGCGCAGAGCGAGCGCGGTGGTCAGGAGCGGCTCGGCGCGGTCGTAGAGGCCGAGCCGCTCGTAGACCCGGCCGAGGGCGGAGGAGAGCGCCGCCCGCACCTCGGGCTGGCCGCGGAGCTCGCGGTCGACCCGGGTGGCGCCGCGGTCGAGGATCTCGCGGGCGGAGAGGTCCCGGCCGCGCGCCTCGCCGGGGTCGGAGACGGCGAAGAGGTCGACCAGGAAGGCGAGCGCCCGTTCGGCCTTGTCGCGCTCGCGCGCCGTCCGCGCCGCCTGGACGGCGAGAACGGTGGCGAAGCTCGCGAGGAGGGCGAGGAAGGCGAGGCCCAGGGCGACCGCCACCCGGTGGCGGCGCAGGAACTTGCCGGCGCGGTAGGCGAGGGTGTCGGGCCGGGCGGCGACGGGGAGCGCCGCGGCGTGGCGGCGCAGGTCCTCGGCGAGCTGCTCGGCCGAGCCGTAGCGCCGCTCCGGCGCCTCGTGGAGGGCCTGCTGGACGATGGTGTCGAGGTCGCCGCGCAGCCTTCGTACGAGCTCGGGGGGAGAGGCGCCGCGAGCCGCGGCGACCGCCCGGGCCTTTGCCGCCGGGAGGCCGGCGACCACGGCGCTCGGCCGTTCCGGCGTGGCGGTCGCGCCGGGTGCGCCGGGCGTGGGGCGCCTTCCGGTGAGCAGCTCGGCGAGGAGGACGCCCAGGGAGTAGACGTCCGAGGCGGTCGTCACCGGCTCGCCGCGCGCCTGTTCGGGGCTGGCGTAGGCAGGGGTCAGCAGGCGGCTCGCGGTGCGCGTCCGGTCGGCCTCCTCGCCCTCGGAATCGAGCAGCTTGGCGATACCGAAATCGAGCAGCTTGACGGTGCCGTCCGCGGTCACCAGGATGTTCCCGGGTTTCAGGTCGCGGTGGACGACGAGGCTCGCGTGCACGGCGGCGACCGCGGCGCAAACGGTGCGGAAGAGGGCGAGCCGGGCCGCCACCGGCCGCCGCCGGCGGTCGCACCAGGCGTCGATCGGTTCGCCGAAGACCGCCTCCATGACCACGTAGGGGAGGCCGTCGGCGGTCACCCCGGCGTCGAGGAAGCGGGCGACGTTGGGGTGGTCGAGGCGGGCCAGGGCGCGGCGCTCGACGGCGAACCGGCGCCGCAGGTCGGCGCCGCCCAGCCCCAGCCCGGCGAGCAGCTTGACCGCCACCGGCCGGCGGTCGGGGTCGTCCTCGCGCACCGCGAGATAGACCGCGCCCATGCCGCCACGGCCGAGCTCGCGCTCGATCCGGTAGGGGCCGGCCCGCCGGAGCGCGGGAGCGAGCGCCTCCGCCTCGCCGAGGATCGCGGCCTCCAGGAAGTCGCCGGTCGCCGCTTCCAGCGACTCATGGGCCGCGAGCAGCGACTCCACCTCGGCGCGCAGCGCGGGATCGCCCTCGCACTCGTCGTCGAGCCAGCCGGCGCGGGAGGCGGACGGCCGGGCGAGGGCGGCGTGGAAGAGGGCCTCGATCCGGGCCCAGGAGTCGGGGTCCTGGAAGGGCTCGACGGGCCAGAGCGGCTCGGCGCTCATGGCGTGCCGCCCCGCAGCCGGCGGAAGAGCCAGGCGCGGGCGAGCCGGGTCTCCAGGACCACCGTGGCGGGCGACACGCCGAGCACCTCGGCGGTCTCCGGCAGCGTCGAGCCGGCGAAGTAGCGCAGCTCGATCGCCCGCGCCTTGCGCGGATCGAGGCGGGCGAGCTCCCCGAGGGCATCGTCGAGCGCCAGGAGCTCCTCGGGAGAGCCGCCCGGGGTGACTCCCGGCACCGCGGCGGCGAGGGTGGGGGTCAGGGGGATGGGGGAGCCGCCGATGCCGCCGATGCCGCCGGCGCCGCCGCGCTTGGCCGCGGCGCGGCCACGGGCGTGGTCGACGAGCAACCGCCGCATCACCTGGGCGGCGACGGCGAAGAAGTGGGCGCGGTCGGCGAGCCGCACCCCGCCGCCGGAGGCGAAGCGGAGATAGGCCTCATGCACCAGGGCGGTCGCCTGGAGGGTATGGTTGGGCCGCTCGGCGGCCAGGAAGTGGGCGGCCAGCCGGCGCAGCTCGCCATAGACCAGCGGCATGAGCCGCGAGAGGGCTCCCGAGTCCCCGGCGCGCCAGGCGGCGAGGAGGAGGGTGACCTCCGCGTCCGCCTCTTCCGCTGGCGGCGCCATCAGCGCACGGCTCTCCAGGCTGCTCTCCCGCGACAGTTTGGCACCTCCTATAGAGGTAGGTGCCGCGAGCGGCGGAAATGCGGGCGGTCCTGGTCCTGGATCTCCTCCCGGTGGAAGCTGCTGAGCCGACGGGATCTCCACTTGTTCGCTCCCGGCGAGGCGGCTTCCCCCTGGTGATGCGGATCTTCGCGTGGCTCGGTCAGCCCGCCGCGCGCTTCGTCCGAGTCTCGGACCGGTGACGACCGGCCGGCCGCGCCTTGACTCGCCACCCGAAGATCTATAAACTACTCTATAGAAGCACATTCAGAAGAATCTATGGTGGACCTGGTTGGACCTGGTCCACTCCAGGGAGCAGGAGTCAGCTCTCTTCCGGTAGGCATGTTCTGAAAAAGGGGGATTCTATGTGTTCATTCACTCGTAGCATTGGCAAATCCAGCTGGGCTCGTACCGCTTGGATGCTGTCTCTTCTGTTGTCGTTGAGCGTCTCTCTGGCCGCTCAGCTCTCCCCGGCGGAGATGAAGACGATTCAGCGAGAGACCGTCAACCCGGCGCCCTACTCCTCTTGGATGGTGACCGAGACCTTCACCGGCTCCCTGCGGGAGATGGGAGGGTTCCTCGCGACCTTCCTGTCCGATTTCACCGCGCAGCACCTCGACGCGGATCTGGGCTCGTTCCGCCCCCTGTCCGTCGTGCTGTTCTCCCAGGACCCGATGTCGACCAGCGTGGCCACCCTGCAGGTCGGCCTGACGGTGCCCGGGGCCTACGCCGTGCGACCTCCGCTGCAGACCCGGCAGGTCCTGCTCTCGCGGGCGGCCATTCATACCCATGTCGGCCCCTACGAGGACGGGGGGCTGGTGCACGCCGCGATGGAGTCGGCGCTGCCGCCCGGGCAGCGTCTGGCCTGGCCGGTCGTGCTGCTTCTCTTGAGCGACCCCAAGATGGTCGCCCCCGCGGAGATCCAGAGTACGATGATCGTTCAGGAACAGACGGTGAAGAAGTAGACCGGTCGATCCGCGCCGACACGAAAGATGGAGGAGCCACACGAAATCGTTCTCGACGTAGCGACCGTGGCGGACGCCACGCTGTTGTCCAATCTGCTCGAATTGTATGCTCACGACCTCAGCGCGGCGTTCCCCAACGTCGAGCTGGGGGCCGATGGGCGCTTCGGGTACGACAAGCTGCCGCTCTACTGGTCCGAGCCCGAGCGCCGGTTCCCGTTCCTCCTCCGGTGCGACGGCCGTGTCGCGGGGTTCGCCCTGGTCACGCGAGGCTCACCCGCGTCTGACGACCCGAGTGTCCTCGACGTCGCCGAGTTCTTCGTTCTGCGGCGCTACCGGCGCTCCGGCGTGGGACGTCGAGCGGCCATCCTGCTGTGGAATCGCCTTCCCGGCAGCTGGGTCGTTCGCGTCTCCGAGGGGAACCTGGGGGCTCTCCCGTTCTGGACCAGGGTGATCGCAGAGCGCACAGACGGCGCCGCAACCGAGCACCGGCATCCTGGCCATCCGCACGCATGGCGGGTTTTTTCCTTCGCCAGTTCCTGAGGGAGCGTCGCGAGCGCCTGCCGCGCCTCCCGCACCCGCTCGTCGTCGCCGGGGAGCTGGGCGGCGAGGGTGGCGTACGCCTGGCGGAGGAGAGGCTCGGCCTCCTGATAGCGGTGCTCGGCCACCAGGCAGGTGCCGAGGGTGACGGTCGCCCGCGCCAGCTCGGGGTGATTCGGTGGCAGGCTCTTGGCGCGCAGGGCGACCGCCTGGCGAAGATAGCCCTCGGCCTCGGCGGGCCGGCCCTGGGCGAGGAGGATGCGGCCGACCTCGCGCAGGGGCGAGGCGACGATCGGATGCTCGGGTCCCAGGCCCTGGCGCAACAAGGCGAGCGCCTGCTGCGCGAGGTCGAGAGCCGCGTCGTACTCTCCCAGCTCGCGATGGGCCTGGGCGAGGAGGAGCAGGCTGTTGCCCACCTGGGGGTGGCGCTCGCCGAAGATCTTCCGCCGCATCGCCAGGGCGCGCTGGTGGAGGGGGATCGCCTCCCGCGCGCGGCCCTGCGCCTGGATCGCCGCCGCGAGGTTGGCGAGAGTGGTGGCGAGCCGCGCGTCGTCCGCTCCCAGCCGCGGCTCCCAGATCGACAGCACCCGCCGGTAGAGGGCCTCGGCCTCGGCATGGCGGCCGCGCTGCATGGCGAGAATGGCCTGGTTCCCCACCGCCGTGGCGAGGTCGGGATGGTCCGGGCCGAGGGCCTGCCCGAGCGCCGCCGTGGAGGCTGCGAGGACGGCCTCGGCCTCTCCAGACTTCCCTTCATGGGTGAGGATCTCGGCCAGGCCCGCGGTGCGGTAGGCGACCACGGGGTGCCGCGGCCCGAGCCGCCGCCGCTCGATGGCGAGCCCCTGGCGATAGAGCTCCTCCGCCCGCGCGTAGGCGCCGCGGGCCGTGGCGACGTGGGACAGGCCGAGCAGGCTCTCGGCCACGGTCGGCCCGGCCGGCCCCTCGGCCCGCCGCGCGATCGCCAGGGCCTCCCGGTGGAGCGGCTCGATCTCGGCCGGAGTCCCGGTGTCGGTGAGCATCTGCCCCATGAGGTTGAGGGTCTTCGCCACCGCCACGTCGCCCGCCGGCAGCCGGCGCCGCTCGATCGCCAGGGCCTGGCGCAGGAGGGCGAGTGCCCCGGCCAGATCGGAGCGCTCGTAGCGCAGGCTCGCCAGGTGCTCCAGGCTCTCCGCGTACTCCGGCGAGTCGGCGCCCGAGGCCCGCCGGCGAAGAGCCAGGGCTCTCTCCAGGAGCGGCTGCGCCGCGGCCGGCTGCCCGAGCCCCAGGCCCACCTGGCCGATGGCGTCGAGGACCGCGGCCTGGACCTCCGGCTCGCCGGCGGCCTCCCCCGACACGCGCGCCGCGCCGCGGGCCAGGATCTCGCGGGCGGTGAGCGTCTCGCCGGCGGTCATGTGGGGGTCGGCGGCCTGGAAGACGTCGACCAGGAAGGCGAGGGCATAGCGTGCCTTGTCGCGCTCCCGCGCCAACCGCCGGCCCTGCTCGACCAGGCTGACGAGGAAACCGGCGGCCACCAGCAGAGCGACCACCCCTGCCACCACCGCCGGCCGGTGCCGGCGGACGAACTTGCGGCCGCGGTAGGCGAGGGTGTCCGGCCGGGCGCGGACCGGCAGGTCCCCGAGGTGGCTCGCCAGCTCCTCGGCGAGCTGGGCGGCCGAGCCGTACCGCCGCCCGGGGTCCTTGCGCAGGGCCATCAGGACGACGTTGTCGAGGTCCCCCGCGAGGCGGCGGCCGAGGGCCTTGGGGTGCGTGCTCCGGGCGGCGGCGATCGTCTCGGGGGTCGGCTCGGTGGGCTCGTGGGCGGCCGGCGCCCGTGCCACGGCCTGGCTCGGCCGTTCCGGCTCCTGCTCGCAGATGGCGCGCTCCATCTCGTAGACGAACGCCCCCTCCACCCGGTAGGGGCTCCGCCCGGCGAGCAGCTCGTAGAGCAGCACCCCGAGCGCGTAGACGTCGCTCGCCGTGGTGATCGTTTGCCCCTGGACCTGCTCGGGGCTGGCGTAGCTCGGCGTCATCATCCGGAGGCCGGTGCGGGTGAGCTCGGCCCCCGGCGCCCCTTCCGGCGCCAGCTGCTTGGCGATGCCGAAATCGATCAGCCTCGGCTCTCCCGCCGCGGTGACCAGGATGTTGCCGGGTTTCAGGTCGCGGTGGACGAGGAGGTTCTGGTGGGCATACTGGACCGCGGCGCAGATCCGCGTGAAGAGGGCCAGCCGGTCCTCGACGCTCAGCCGGTGGCGGTCGCAGTACTCGGCGAGCGGCAATCCGTCGATCCACTCCATGACCAGGTAGGGCCGCCCGTCGGCGGTGGTGCCGCCGTCGTACAGCCGGGCGATGCCGGGGTGCTCGAGCCGGGCGAGGATCTGCCGCTCGGTGAGGAAGCGATGGTAGGCCTCGGTCTCCGTGAGCCCGGCGCGGAGGACCTTGATCGCCACCTGGCGCTCGTACTGGGCGTCGTCGCGCACGGCGAGATAGACCGTCCCCATGCCGCCCATCCCGACCTGGCGGAGCAGCCGGTAGGAACCGAGCCGCCGCTCGCCGGGGAGAGCCTCGTCGCTGCGGGCGCCCGCCAGGAGATCGGCCACCGGTGCGTCGAGGAAGCTGCCGCTCTCTGCGTCCGCCGCGAGCAGCGCCTCGACCTCCCCCCGCAGCTCGCCGGGGCAGGCGGCGTCCAGATAGGCCGCCCGCTCGGTCCCCTCACGCTCCAGCGCCGCGGCGAAGATCTCGTCGATCTCGGGCCAGCGGGCGGGGTCGCCCGGGGGGCTCATGGGAGCGTCTCCGCGGCTTGCAGCTCGCGATAGAGCCAGGCCCGGGCGCGGCGCCAATGGCGGCCGATGGTCTCCGGCGAGACCCCGAGCTCGACCGCGGTCTCCTCGACGGTCAGGCCGCCGAAGAAGCGCAGCTCGACGATCGTCGCCTTCTGCGGGTCGAACGCGGCGAGGTGGGTGAGGGCGTCGTCGAGCGCGGTCAGGTCCGGGCTCGGCGAGAGGGAGAAACCGGCGGCCGCGTCGAGCGGCAGAGGGTCCTGGCCGCCGCCGCGCCGGGCGCGGTTCCGGCGCCGCGCATGATCGACGAGGATGCGGCGGATCAGGTGGGCGGCGAAGGCGAAGAAGTGGTTGCGGCTCGGCCAGGAGAGACCGCTCTCCCGGCTGAGGCGCAGATAGGCCTCGTGCACGATCTCCGTGGCGCACAGGGTGTGGCCCTCGCGCTCACGGCGCAGCTCGCGGGCCGCGATCCGGCGCAGCGCGTCATAGACCTGCGGCAGGGCCTGCTCGACGGCCGCCCGGTCCCCGGCGCTCCAGCGCTGGAGCAGCAGGGTCAGTGTCGCAGTCTCGACCTCCGTGGATTTCACCTGACCGATTTTACCCCGCGACGGCGCATACCCGAGTAGAGGGACGTCCATTCAACCGCCGCCCGCGGGCGGCACGACCAAGGAGATCAATCTCGTGAAGAAGAAGCTGCACAAAAAGCTGCAACTCAAGAGCGAGACTCTGCGCTACCTCGACCAGGTGCATGGCGGCAGCGCCACGCCGCGCCTGGCAATCGACGGCGCCGCCGCCGATTTCGCCGCGCTCGACAAGCAGAATTTCCGTTTCGAAGCCACCCTGAGCAGCGGCAAGCTGCTCACCCTGAGCCAGGGCGGGACGGTGCTCGGCCGCTGGCCGATCGCGATCATCCCCGACAACCCGCC
>Ga0137403_10004508_pt1 | contig 16421 bp, 13 predicted proteins | sample CZOMad2_1_16fung_FD_122057 | JGI IMG/M metagenome (GOLD analysis project Ga0137403, IMG submission 122057) | Vadose zone soil fungal communities from Angelo Coast Range Reserve, California, USA - CZOMad2_1_16fungal (Hybrid Assembly) | ecosystem: Environmental > Terrestrial > Soil > Vadose zone...
CCCGACAAAGAAGGAAAACCCTTGAGCGTGCGCTACGAAGACGTGAACGTGATGTTGCTCAACGAGTTCCTGAAAGAACACAAAAAAGTCGAGGCACAACAAGCAAGCATTGCCGAGCTGAAGTCAACGGTCGCGCAACAGGAGAAGAGTTTCGAATCGAGGCTCGCGGAGCAGCATAAACAAATTGAGGCTCTGACATCGGGTCTTCAGAAGGTCAGCGCCCAGCTCGAAGTGAACAAACCCGCGCCGCAAGTGGTCGCGAACAAACCGTAAAGCAATGGTTTTGCCGGGGCTCGCCGCTGCGTCGAGTCCGGGTTCCGTCAGGGCTCGCCGCGATCGAGTCCGGGATCCGTCAGGGCTCGCCGCTACGTCGGGCTCAGGTTTGGCCGGGGCTCGCTCATGGTCGAGCCCCGGTATTAACGTGAGGCGAATTTGTAACTTGCCATTCGACTCATTGCGCAAGGACAAACTCGCGCCACCTTCTGAGCAGGCCGGTCAAATCCAAAAAGTGAGCGCCCAGCTCGAAGTGAACAAATCTGCGCCACAAGTGGTCGCGAACAAACCGTAAAGCAGCTGACGACAAGCAGACGCGCCACTCAAGCCCGCGAACAAGATTGCGCTACGGTTGGTCCGCCTTCGCCGGCTACGGCGTGACCAGCCTCCGAAATATCGCGGCCTATGGACAATGTAGTTCACCTCTGCTCCCGGGCCGTGAGGAAAAAACTCTTGGTGGCGTGCGCTCTCGGTTGCCTCTTCGGATGTGGAGCGAAAAAGGGGACGGCGGAAAACACGACCTCTGCCGAAGCGATCAAAACGCCAGCCACAGTCGCAGAAGCGGCCAAAATCCTCGATCTCTCAACGTTCCCGCTCATGGACGGTGCGAAGTCGCCCGAGTCGCGCCAGGTGGCCAATCTTTTTTATGTCGCAACCGGCGATGCGAAGACGGCCTTCGAATTCAACCGGAAAGTGCTCGTGGCGCAAGGCTGGAAAGAATTGCCAAACACCTCCGTCACCGAGCAATCGGCCAGCGCGATGTTCTCGCGTAGCGGGTTCGTTGTCTCGTTTTCGGTCATTCCCAATGGCGACGGCAGCCTCTCCGTCAGGTTGCAAAATCAGGGCAACGTGAAGCCAGGCCAGCTCCCGTTTCCTCTGGGCGCAAAGCCAGTCTCCGTCGGGCGATTCCAGCGCGAATTATGTCAGCGAGGCCGCCGTCCCCGCGACCGCCGACGCCTGCCGCAATCTCTTTCTCTCGCAAGGCTGGGTCCCCTATGGCGACGCCGCGGATTCCGCCTTCTTCAAACAGAACGCAGTCCTCGTCACCGCGTTTATCTCGTCCGCACCGGCGCAGGGCGGGAAGACCATGATCCAGTATTCGAGTCAGCTAATTTCGGCTGACATTCCCGCGCCGCCGGGCGTTGACGATTTGCGTTACGTGGATGAGCCCCCGGAATTAACGTTTGCGACGGCGAACCAGGAGGCCATCGTCGATTTCTATCGAAAGACTCTGGCGACCGCGGGCTGGCAGTCCACCATGGATAAGATGGTCGACGTCGATGAGAAGCCAACCATGATCTTTCGCAATCCCGCGAAGGATATGCTGACGCTGTCGATGTCCGGCGCTTATGGCGGCAAGCTTGCGGTCTCTGTTCGTTTTCAAAGCGCGACCGAAATCGCCGAGCGCGATCGCAAAATGAAAGAATTGGCTCCAAAGATTCGCGCCGCTGCGGAAGCGAAAGCAGCAAAGGAGGCCGCCGAGTTGGCTGAACGGAACAAGGTGCCGAAAGTCGCCGTCACCCTGCCCGCGGATGCGAAAGACGTGAAGCAGACCAAGGACGAGATCAAGTTCGTCATCGGCAAGGGGAAAGCCAAAGCGGCCGTGTGGGCTTTGCGGACACAGTTTCGCGAAACGGGTTGGAAAGAAGACGTCGCCTCAATCGCAAGGATGAGCGGCGTACTCTCTTTTTCAAAAGAAGGCGGTCAGAGTGTGACTATCACCTACACCGACACGGGTGTGATGCCGTCCGAGGTCAGTTTATCGGCGATGCGCGCCGAACTGGAACGACGCTAGAAGAAACCGCAGATCCTTCGACTGCGCTCAGGATGACAACGCCAAACGCGTTGTCACTTCATTCGGTCGAAGGTTTTCTGAAGCAGTTCCAAATCAGATGCGCCGGCGGTTTTTTCGCGCGTGCTCTCAATCCATTTTTTCTCGAGCGCGTTTTTGGTCGGGCGATCAGATTGGTAAAAGACGCCGAAGACGCCGGGGAATGGGAGTGTGGCGAGTTTGTAGGCAGCGAGCTCGTCGGTAACGTCGTGGCGCAGCTCGTCCTCCGGTGTGTTGTCCCATTTTCTTTCCTGGATCACTTCGAAGCTGCCGCCTTTCTTCGGATTGGCGGGATCAAACACGTCCGGGAAAAATTCGACACATTCGCTCAGGCATTCGATGACGCTGAAGCCCTGATGATCGAACGCCCGCTCGATCATTTGAATCATGTGAGGTACCTGCGCAGCGTGGGTGCGCGCGATGAAGGTTGCCCCGGCCGAGATCAATTTTTTCATCGGATTGACCGGCTGATCGATCGCGCCAGTGGGATCGGTCTTGCTCTTGAACCCGATGGGCGACGTCGGCGAGGTCTGTTTCTTGGTCAGGCCGTAGACGAAGTTGTCCATGATGAAATAGGTCATGTTGATGTTCTTGCGCGCGCCGTGATCGAGGTGATTCCCGCCGATCGAGAACCCGTCGCCGTCGCCGCCAAAGAGGAAGACGTGAAGGTCGGGCCGGGCAAGGCTGATGCCGCTCGCGAGCGGGACCGCTCGGCCGTGAATGTAATGCGCGCCGTGGCCGTTGACGAAATAAGGAAAGCGCGATGAACAACCGATCCCGGCGAGGGTGACAATCTTTTCGTGCTCGAGGTTGCGTTTCTCGAGGACTTTGTAGAACGCAGCGAGGACGGCGAAATCCCCGCAGCCCGGGCACCACGTGGGAAGGTCCGCAGTAATTGCTTTCTTCGTAAGTTTTTCTCTGGGTGCTTCTGCTACGGCGGTAACCCCGTCGCCGTTACCTGTTGTTGTTTCGTTCATAAAATCAATTCGGCGTCTGACACAGACGCCCTACAATCAAATCAAACATCAAACATCCTATCCGACTCCCTGTGGCACGACCTCTTTTAGGTGTCGCACGTTTTCCGCGCCGGTGTCCTGGTGGACGACCGCGGCTCCGTCGCGCGGAATGTTCCTGGCAAACGGGCGGCCTTTGAACACGCCGTCCAAAATTTCCCTTACCCGGAAAGTGAGACCGTCGGTTTTGGTAACGCTTTCGATTTTCGGTTCGCAATAGCGGGCACGCAAAATCGTGGCGAGCTGGCCGAACCCGTAAAGGCCCTGGTCGTTCATCTCGACGGTGACAATGCGCTTGAATTTCGGCCAGATTTTCTCAAGTCCATTCGATAACGGATGGACGTGGCGCAAATGCAGCGCGCCGATCTTTTCACCTTGCTCGCGCGCCATCTTCGCGGCGTCGTGAATCGGGCCGTAAGTTGATCCCCAGCCGACGAGCAGAGTATCGCCTTCCTGATCGCCGTAAATTTCCGGCACCGGAATTTCTTCGGCCAGTTTGCGCAATTTGTTGCGGCGTTTCGCCGTCATGGCCATGTGCAGCTTGGGGCTGCCGGTCGGGTGACCCATTTCGTCGTGCTCGAGTCCGGCGAGAAGTGGATATTTTCCATCGAGGATCCGCGTACCGGGCGGAACGTGCTGCGTGATTTGGTCGATCGGATACGGCTTGAAAGTCTGGCGCGGCGTGAGATCCGGCTTGGGATCGACCATCAATTTGGAGAGATCGGGCTCGTCGAACGCTTCGATGCGAGTTGCGAGCGAGGTGTCGCTCAAAATGAAAACGGGCGTGCTGTATTTGCGCGCGATTCGCGCGGCTTCAATCGCGATGTAAAAACAATCTTCCACGCTCGCTGCCGCGAGCACGACGCGTGGGCTGTCGCCGTGACTGCCGAAGATGGCCTGATGCAGATCGCTTTGCTCGACGTTCGTGGGCAAACCGGTGCTCGGGCCGCCGCGTTGAATGTTGCAAATGATAATCGGGATCTCGGCCATCGACGCCCAACCAATCGCTTCGGCCTTGAGTGAAATGCCCGGACCTGCGCTGCCTGTCACCGCGAGGTATCCTGAATACGAACAGCCGAGGGCAATCGACACCGACGCCAATTCGTCCTCAGCCTGCACAAAGATGCCTCCGTATTTCGGCAGCTCGCGGCGAAGCGTTTCCATCACGGACGACCACGGCGTGATCGGATAACCGGCGCCGTACCGCACGCCGCCGGCGATCAATCCGTAGGCGAGCGCCTGGTTTCCGTCCATCGTGATCTGGGCGCGTCCGCTCGCTCTCGGGATGTGCTCAAATCGATAGTGTTTCGTCAGCACATTTCCGACCGGATACGCGTAGCCGGCCTGGAAGGCCATTAATGCCGTGTTGACCACGCTCTGGTCTTTCCCGGAAAATTTCTCGGTGATCACTCTCTTCAGCTTCTCAACATCGAGATTAAAAATTTTCGCGATGAGACCGAGCACGAAAATGTTTTTGCCTTTGTCCTTGGCCGTGCCGCCGAGCGCTTCGACGGTGAGACCGGTGATGGGCACGCCGACGTAAAAGAAACGCTTGTCGTCGAGGTTCGGCTCGACGTTGTCGGAATCGTAAAGGAGAACGCCGCCGTCGCGCAGGAACCCGATGTGGTCCTGGTAACTATGCTGGTAAAATGCGACCAAGAAATCGGCTTCATCGCCCGCCGATAAGACTTCGCCTGAACCAATGCGCACCTGGAAAATGGAGGGACCACCTGAAATCGTGGCCGGGATGGTCATGTACGTCATGACGTCGTGCTCGCTGCGTCCAGCCAGTCGCGCGAGAAACGCGCCGGCAGTTTGAATTCCGTCCTGCGAATTTCCCGCGAGACGGATCACGGCGTCCTGAATGTTTTCCGGACGCAAATCGGCTCTTTCGCCGTTTGGCGCGGCGGTTTGTGCGGCAGTGTCAGGTCGTTCGCTCACAACCTGTAACAGTAACAAAATTGCGGCAGCATTTCCACAGGGAATTCGTTAGAAGTCATCGGCAACAGAACGCGGCCGAAGTGATTAGCGAACCGGCGGCTGTGCTTCGACCTTTGAGTCGTCGGCTTCGGGTGTGCGATCGAGCTCGCGCCGCTTTAGCAACGGCTCGATGTAAGGATCGCGTCCGACGAAATTCTTAAATAGCCCCAAGGCGTCAGCCGATCCGCCGCGCGAGAGCAATATGGCGCGAAAGCGGTCGCCGTTCTCGCGCTTCAATCCGCCGTGTTGCTTGAACCACTCCACCGTGTCGGCATCAAGCACTTCGCTCCAGAGATAGGAGTAATAACCGGCTGAGTAGCCGCCGGCGAATGCGTGTGCAAAATAAAAGCTGCGGTAACGCGGCGACACCGGCGGAAAATCGACGCCGGCCTTGTGTAATGCTTGCGCTTCAAAAGCGACCGCATCTTTCGGAACGTCAGACGGATTTAGTTGATGCCACGCCTGATCGAGAAGTGACGCCGATAAATATTCGGTTGTCTTGTAGCCTTGATTGAATTTTTGCGCAGCGATCACCTTGTCGAGCAACGCCTGCGGGATCGGTTCGCCTGTCTTGTAATGTTTTGCATAGTTCTTGAGCACCTCCGGCCACGTCGCCCACATCTCGTTCACCTGCGATGGATACTCGACGAAATCGCGCGGCACGCTCGTCCCGCTGAAGCGCGGATATTTTACCTTTGAAAACATCCCGTGCAGCGCGTGGCCGAACTCATGGAACGCGGTGCGCACCTCGTCGTGCGTGAGCAACGTTGGTTCGCCGGGCGGCGGCTTCGGGATGTTGAGATGATTGGCAACAACCGGCTTGGTCGCGAACAGATCGTTTTGCTGCACGTATGCGTTCATCCACGCGCCGCCGCGCTTCGACGGCCGGGCATAATAGTCGCCGAGGAATAACGCCAGCGGTTTGCCGTCGCGATCGTAAACTTCGAATACGCGCACGTCCGGCTGATAAACGGGAATGTCATGGCGTTCCTTAAAGGTAAGACCGTAAAGTTTTCCGGCGGCGAAAAATACGCCATCGAGGATCACGTGATTCAGCTCGTAGTACGGACGAAGCTCCGATTCATCGAAGGAGTAGCGCGCCTTGCGAACTTTTTCGGAATAAGAATCCCAGTCCCACGACGCAATCTGGAAGTCCCCTTTCTCTTCATCGACGATCTTCTGCATGTCGGCCGCTTCGCGTTTAGCGTTTGCGACCGCCGGCGGCGCGAGATCGCCAAGAAGCTTGTTTACGGTGGGAACATCGTGTGCTGTCTGGTCTTCGAGTTGGTAGGCAGCCCAATTTGAATATCCAAGCAACTTCGCTTTCTCGGCGCGAAGCTGCGCAGTGCGCAGGACAATGTTGCGCGTGTCGAACTCGCCGCCTTTGCTGTTGCGCGCGAGCGATGTTTGCATGATCCGCTCGCGCAACGATCGATTTTGCAACGATCCGAGCAGCGGTTGTCCCGTGGTGTTTTGAAGCTGAATGACGAACTTGCCTTCTTTGTGCTCGGCTTTCGCGGCATTGACGACGCTCGCCATTTGGTTGTCGGAAAGACCGGCAACATCTTCCTTCCGATCGACCACGACTGACGACGCGTTTTTCTCTTTCAGGACATTCTGTTCGAACTGCGTCTGCAACGTTGCCAGCTCGGCGTTCATTTTCTTCAGTTTCTCTTTGTCGGCATCGGATAGTTTCGCGCCCGCGCGCACAAAGTCCTTGTAATAACGTTCCAGCAGATAAGCCGATTCCGGATCGAGCCCTAACTTGTCGCGATTGTCGTAAAGTTCCTGTACGCGTGCGAACAATTTGCTGTTGAGATGAATCGCGTCGCGATGCGCAGAGAGCTTCGGCGCCATTTCCGTTTCGATCTTTTGTAATGTCGGGTTGGTATTGCACGCGTTCAGATTATCAAACGTGCGCTCAGCGCGATCGAGCAACCTGCCGGTGCGCTCCAGCGCACCGATGGTGTTGTCGAACGTTGGCTTTTCGGAATTGTTCGCCACCACTTCAACTTCCTTGAGTTCCTCGCGCATGCCCGCCTCCATTGCCGGCGCGAAGTGTTCGTCCTTGATTTTGTCGAACGGCGGGACGTGATATGGCAGCGAGCTTTCGGTGAGTAGTGGGTTGTTGTCGACGTTAGACTTTTGCACGGGTGACGTTTTCGCGGCGATCGACATAGCTAAGATGTGCGCCATTGCCAGAACTGCACCGACTGTTGACTGAGTAGATATCGATTTTACCGGCGAAGGGAAATGAACGCGCATGGTTCGGATTTTCCGTGCGCTCGCGCTACGAGGCAACTGCGATTACGATCGGGCCTGAGCATGAAGGCTTTCCTCGCAGTCTTGCTGCTGACGCCGTCGATCTCAGTAGCAGCGACGGACGCGGCACCGACCTTCGACGACAAGGCCGCAGAGCGGTTCGCGAAACTGGCGCTCGCGTGTGTCGGGAAGGAGTACCCAAACAAGATCAGTCATGTCTTGAATAGCGACACAGACGTGGCGCCGCCGCGCAAGCTCACCCCCGCCTTCTATGGCTGCTACGACTGGCATTCCTCGGTGCACGGACATTGGCTGCTCGTGCGATTGCTGCGCACCTTTCCAAATGCATCGTTTGCCGGGGCGGCGCGCGATGCGCTGCGAAAAAGTCTGACTGCTGAAATTTTGAAGCAGGAAGCTGCTTATATTCGAGGGGAAGGCCGGGCCAGCTTCGAACGGCCGTACGGGCTCGCGTGGCTGTTGCAATTGTGCGCTGAGCTACGCGAGTGGGACAATGATCAGGCGCGAGAGATGTCAGCCAACCTGCGTCCACTCGAAGAAGCAGCCGTGGAGCGATTAAAAACATGGCTGCCGAAGCTTTCGCATCCGGTGCGGATCGGTGAGCACGACCAAACAGCGTTCGGACTCGCCCTGATTCTTGATTACGCACGCTCAACAAAAAACGAGTCTCTCGCCAGGCTGGTCGCTGATTCAGCGAAAAAATTCTTCCTCTCTGATAAAAATTGTCCGCTCAATTACGAACCTTCCGGTGAAGATTTTCTTTCGCCGTGTTTGGCGGAAGCCGACGTGATGCGCCGCGTTTTGTCGCAAGAGGAATTTGCGAAATGGCTCAAGGAATTCCTGCCGCAAATTCCCGCAACGCCTCGACACAGCGAGGCACCTACAGCTAACTGGTTGCCAGTGACGGTATCGCCCGACCCGAGCGATCCCAAGCTCGCACATCTCGATGGACTGAACTTGAGCCGCGCATGGATGTTAGAGGGAATCGTGTCGGCGCTTCCTCCCGACGATTTGCGACGAGACGCGCTCTCCGCGGCGGCTGACGAGCATCGGCGAACGGGCCTGGCGGCGGTTACCGGCGCGCACTATGAAGGCGGACACTGGCTCGGGAGCTTTGCGGTTTATCTCACGACGCGGCGCGGTATCCAACAATGAGGAGCGGCGGCTTTCCGGCCGCCAAGTCGATTGGAGACGCGCCTCCCCGTTTATCAGTCCGGCGTTAGCGCCTTTTGCGACTCGGCCTTGAAAGCCACCTCTGATTCGCGGCGAGGCCTGCCCCCAGCGGGGTCCCATCCCCGTCGCTGCCAGAAGTCTTGCAGAGAACTTCGGTCGCCGCGAAAAACGTTAAGTTCGGCCTTCGCAATATTCGCGATCCTCGTCGGATAAGCAGAGCGTGGAAGACCGCACTTTCCGTCGCCGCAGTATTGCCACATAGCCCAATAGTTCCACGGCGCCGTTGCGCGCGGTTCCTTATGATAGTTTGCAATCCACAACCAACAGTTCGTCAACGTTCTCTTTTGCGCAGGAGTCACTCTCGGACTGTTCAGAACCTGGCTGAGATGGTATTCGCCCGAATAAACGCCGGGATAGACACCCGTGCGCTGGCGGATTCGTTCGATGAAAGCAACTGCCTGATCCGGCCGCATCGTGCCGCCGGGGTAATGACCATTTTTCTCAAAATCGAGCACTAGCAAGACACCCGCGCTCGGCCGGGTCACCGGATTGGCTTGTGCCCAGGCACTCGATACGACGCTGAGAAAATGATCAGCCTGCCGAATCGGATCGCTTGCGTTGGCATAGTGATACGCGCCCCACAGCAACCCGGCTTGCAGCGCCCCCATTTGCCGGTCCAGATATTTCGCATCCCGCACAAAGGGCGGGTACGTGGCTTCGTGGATCACACCGACGATACCCTGCTGTTTCATCGCGGTGAAATCCGGACGCATCATATCGTAATGCGAAAGATTCACTACGTTGGTGGCCGCGAAGGCACACGCCGGAACGAAGGACAACAGAACTGCGCCCTTGGAGATTAGCTTATTCATCAGCATCCCAAATCGCCGTGGACATATCGAGCAGTCGTAACGGATTTGCAAGGGCAGGTTTCATTGCGATGTGAAAATTTTCATTTGCAGACGGTGTTGGAGCCGTCTGCGTGACCGCGGCACATCAGCACGCGAAAAAAGCAATCCCGCCGACGTTAGCGCTCTCGGCTACAGCGCCGCCAAGTCGGACAGCTGATTCACGTTCAAGAATAAGTTCTTCTCGTGCTCTGTAACAGCTAGCGCCCGCAATTTTCCACTTTCGACGAGACTGCGGACGAGCGGTTGCAATGAGAAATCCGTCCCCGCGATCGCGTCGCGAAAATCGATATCCGCTTCGCGGGGATAAATCGCGGCCAGCGGTTGAGCGCAATTGTCGATCATTGGAACGACCCCGCATCCCGGCTCCATATCGTCGCATGAAGAGCGCAGAAAATTTTCGTTCATGAAAGGCATGTCGATGGCCAGGGCCAGCAGATGTGTGGTGCGCAGTTTCGCAATCGAAGCAGCAAGGCCGCTGAGCGGTCCGCGTGAAGGCGGATCATCGCTGACGAACTGAACATCGGCGGGGCGCCAATCGGGATCGGTTCGCGCAGAAACAAGAACCTCTGACGGGTCCAGTTTCCTGAGGAGATCGAGTTGAATTTGCCAAAGCGGTTTTCCGCGGAACAGAACGCTCGCTTTATCCCTGCCCATCCGCCGTGATTCACCTCCGGCGAGCAGTACCGCGCTAATGTTCATCCGATCGGTTCGAGCACGCGGGCATTCGAGCGCAGTTGGCCGTCGCAAAGAATTTTCGCGCGCAGGCCGCCGCGACCTTTCAAAAATTCGTGCGCGCCGGGGGCGATGGCGCGATCCATCCAGTAGCATGGTCGGCATTCCTCCATGCCATGGAAACGAACGCCTTGAATTTCGAAATCCTGGCCGATGAGTTGGTTCAGATCGGCCCGACGGGTGATCACGTTGCGCCGTGCAATAGCAGCCGAGCAGTCCCGAATTTGCATCGCGCTGCAAAGTTCATCGAAAACTTCGAGCGAAAAAAATGTGATCTGGCCTTTATAATCATCCTTGAAATCAAAGTAACGATCACCGCGAATGCCACGGCCGGCCGCACATTCGATCATCGGCACTTCGACAATAGGGTGCGTGTCCGGCTCGCGGCCATGATGGCCGACAAAATTGTGTCCCGGTGAAATGTACAAGTGACAGATTTCCACCGGCGGCAACAATATCTGAAATCGTTGCAGATGAAAGACGCGCACAGCATTGGCCCGGGGCAAATCATCCGGCGAAAGGACGACGGCTCACTCGAGTATCTGCGCGATGAACTGACGATCGAAGAGCCGCTCGAGATTCGAATCGGCAGCAAAACTCTGGCCACCACGATGCGCACACCGGGACACGACGATGAGCTCGCAGCTGGTTTCCTGATTTCCGAAGCCATTGTTCGCGACCGCGGGCAAATCGCAAAAATCTCCGAAACCGTCGATAATGTTGTGGTTGTCGAACTTGCCCGTGGCGTAAGGGTCAAGTTGAACACGGCGCAACGTTTTGGGACAATCTCGAGCAGTTGCGGACTTTGCGGCAAGACGAGCATCGATGCCATTCGGCAGAGTTTTCCCGCGATCGAATCGGCAAATGTCCGGATCGACATCGACACATTACTTTCGCTCCCGGAAAAATTGCGAAAGGCGCAGAGCGATTTCGCGCGAACCGGTGGAATTCATGCCGCAGGAATTTTCGATGTGAATGGTAAATTGAAAATTGCGCGCGAAGACATCGGGCGCCACAACGCCGTGGATAAAGCGATTGGCTATGCGCTTCTCGCGGGGTCGTTGCCGCTAGATCGCCATCTCCTTGTGGTGAGCGGTCGCGCTTCATTCGAAATCGTGCAAAAAGCGCTCGCTGCCGGTATTCCCATCGTTGCTGCGGTCTCAGCGCCTTCGACGCTCGCGGTCGATTTCGCTCGCGAGAACAATCAAACGCTCATCGGATTTTTGCGTCCGCCGTCCTTCAACATTTACTCGCACATCGAGCGCGTGATCTTGGAGCGGCAATCGACTTAGCGCTGCAAAGCGAAAACCAAGGAGCGGCGGTCTCAAGTCCGCCGAAACGTGGGCGATCTGGAGAGCGCCCCTCCCTGTTTATCGCTGTGAGGCGAACACCGCTTCGGGATCGGAACCGCTGATTTTTCCGGCCTGGATCCAGCCGAAGCGGCTGATGAAGGCTCCGAGCAAAAACGAAATTCCAGCGAGTGGAACCAAATGCGTCAGGCGCAGAATGAGCGCGAGCGGACCGCTAAGGATTTCACCGCTGCGAATGAGCCACCCGGAGTTGCTTTCATGCAAGGCGCGATCAGCGGCGCCGTGTTTGTCAATCTCGAGCCAAACCCAAAGCGCCGTCTCGATAGCAGCGGCGACAAATCCAAGGGCATTGAGCGACGCGATTCGATGGCCGAGCAATTCGAGCAGCGCGACTGCCGATCCCAATCCTGCCGTTCCGAAATGAATCGGCAGGAGCACGCGATGTAAAACCATGCAGGAATCACAGTCGCGCCAAGCAAGACTCCTGTGTAAGTCGCAAGCAAGATTCCCCAGAATGCCGAACCGCAAACGAGGAGGCCTGCGAGAATCTTTAAAAATTGATCGACGCCGCCACCGAAGACTTGTCGCGCATGAACCTCGAGCGCGATTACACCTGGGATTACGCATGCACCGAAAGCAAAAACGATCCACGCGCCAACAGACATTGCCGATTTGTATTTGAACACGCGCAGCATGTTGAGAAACAGTCGCGGCCGCCCGAGGTCCATCGACAGCAAAACAGGAGAAATAAGCGCCCCGATCGCTGCGACCCACATGGCTGTCATTCCGACATCGCCTCGCCTGAAAATGAACGCGGCTAATGAGATTACAGCTGCCATTCCGGAAAAACCGCCAATGAAAAAGTACACCGGGATCTCCCAACTCCAGACCGGTGGCTTAACGACTGATTGGCCGTAATAACCGTGTTTACGCGGGATTGGCCCGCCGGCCACATCCACACCGCGCCCGGCGACAACTCCTTTGTTCCACGCCTGCTCGCGCAATTGATCGAGACGTTCTTCGTTAGTCATCGCAGGGGATTGGGGAGCGCAAGCGCCTCGCTCGCCCGGTTGTGCGCCTCGCACAATGCACTCTGGATCTCGCGACGTCGCCGGTACGCTTTTCGGCGAGACGCCGAAAACAGCGGACGGGGCACCCGCGCTCCCCAAACGTTGCTTCTCGCGACGCATCTCATGAGAAAAAAGCAAAACTTGCCAGCGTTAGCAGGAGCGCGCCGATCGCAGTCGCGATCGCTGACACCCACGCAGATTTCAAATAGATTGTCGGGACCTGCGGCTTCGGTGGAAGTCCATAGGCTTCCGGCTCACCGAGGATCAGGAAAAACGCGTGAATGCCGCGCACACTCGTCTCCTGCGGATCATACAGTTGCACGTCGTCGTATCCACTTTGTTTGAGCTGTTCGACGCGTTGCGCCCCGCGTGCACGCAAATCATCGAGACGGCCAAACACAATCGACTCAGTCGGGCAAACTTTCGCGCACGCGGGCACGAGGCCGCTTTTTTGTCGATCGTAGCAAAATGTACACTTAAAGGCGCCGCCAGCTTCGGGCAGCCATTGAGGTCGCCGGTCGATCACGCCAAACGGACAGGAAACGATGCAATAGCCGCAGCCGTTGCAAACATCGTTTTGCACGAACACCGACCCGATTTCGGTGCGCACGATTGAACCAGTCGGACACGATTCCAGACAGCCAGCTTGCTCGCAGTGTTTGCAAACGTCCGAAAGAAAAACCCAGCGAAACGGATCATCCGATTGTGATCCGGGAAGGCCCATCGGCCCTGTAATCTGTTTCCCCTTTTGACGATCCTGTTCGAGAAACAAAACGTGCCGCCACGTTGATGCGCCGAGTCGTCCGGTGTTGTCATACGAATTTCCCGACCAGACAAAGCCGTCGTCCGGCACCTCGTTCCATTCTTTGCATGCGACTTCGCATGCCTTGCATCCGATGCACACGGTCGGGTCGGTGAAAAAACCCACCTCAACATTTTCTTGTACGTAATTGTGCCGGCGCTGGTTAGTGCTTTGCGTGCCTTCCCCGATCATTTCTGATGGTAGAATGTGACCGGTCCGGGCCGGAATGGCATTTGGCGCGCCGTGATCACGGGATCGAAAATTGCGAACGAACCGGACGTCGTCCCCGCCATTCTGCTAATTGTCATGGCGTTTTGCCCTCCTTCCCCTGACCGCGTGAAAACGTGCCGCCAGTCGGTGCGCCGGGAGGTGGCTGTTCAGGATGCAAATTCGCTGGCTGACCAGATTGCGGCGCATGTCGCTCAAGCCAATCAAGAAAAGCCGGGCCGCGCGGCAAACGACCAGGCACGATGTTGCAGGTGAGCGCCTTGCTTTCCATGATCGTAACGTTCGGCTCCCCGGAAATGGCGACCAGATTATTGGCAGCATTGCCGCGTAACGGTCCCGCTGCGCCAAAATGAAAAGGAACGGCGACTTGATGCACGGTTTTGCCATTCAACATCATCGGCCTGATGCGGCGACTAACGAGTGCGCGAGCCTCAATTGCGCCGCGAAATGTTACCAGGCAAATGTAATGGCCATTGCTGATGTTTAGTTCGCACGCGAGCTCCGGTGAAAGTTCAGCAAACATCTCCGGTTGCAATTCGGAAAGATGGCTGAGAAAGCGAGACATGCCGCCGCCCGTATGGTGTTCGGTCAGCCGATAGGTGGTGAGAACGAATGGAAAACGCGGATCGCCCGGAGGCGCGAAACGGTTCTCGGCGCGGGTGAACCAATTCACTACCGGATTGGTGTCGCGCGAATATAGCGCGTTGTGCACAGGCGACTCGAGCGGCTCGTAATGAGTCGGCATCGGTCCGTCCTGCAAACCTTTCGGCACGTAAAGCCACCCCAATCCGTCTTCGTGCAAAATGAACGGCGCATCGCCGCGCTGACCGTCGAGCCCACCTTGTTGGCGTTGCGGTTCGTAATCGGGCGACTTGTCTTTTTTGAAATCGGGAACATCGATGCCGATCCACTTTCCCGACTCCCACCACACTAGTTTTTTATGCTCGCTCCATGGTTCACCAGTCGGTTTCGCGCTGGCGCGATTGTAAATGATGCGGCGGTCGCTCGGCCAACTGAAGCCCCATCCGTGGCCAAGATAATCTTTCGATTTTCGTGCGTTCGCCTTGTTCACGCCGTCGCGAGCGAAAACCCCGGAATAAATCCAGCAGCCGCACGCGGTCGATCCATCGTTTTTTAGTTCTTCGTAGCTGTCGATCTGCGGGCCGTGATGAGGATGACCTTCGCGATCGACGCCGTTGAACAAAACACCCTTCGTCCCGCCGCCGTCGGCGCCGGTGGCTACAGGATTTGTGTGCCAGCCATTGATCTCTGCGAGCACGGCTTCCATTTTCGGCTCGCCCTGCGTGTCCTCCGGATACCACCAATCGAGCGCGCGCAACGGTTCATCCATTGGATCTCCAGAGGCTTTTGCCTTCGCGATCAAACGCAAAGCCAGCTGATGAATAAACCACGCGTCGGATCGGCAATCGCCCGGAGGATCAACCGCTTTTTCGCGCCACTGCAACAGACGCTGCGTGTTGGTGAACGCGCCTTCTTTTTCAGCGTGACCGGCCGCGGGAAAGAAAAAGACTTCCGTATCAATCTCTTCCGTTTTTAATTCGCCGCGTTCGATTTCGGCCGAGTCTCGCCAAAATCTGGCCGGTTCCGTTTCCACCATGTCGCGAATAACAAACCATTTTAATTTCGCCATCGACTTCCGTTGCAGCCGCGAGTTCGGCGCACCGACAGCCGAGTTCTGTCCGATTAAGAACATTCCCTCCATTTTTCCGTCAGCCATGTCGTAGAGGTATTCGAAAAAGGAATGATCCGCGGTGATTTTGGGCAGCCAGTCGTAACCAAAATGATTTTCTGCAGTGGCATTTTTGCCGTAGTACATTTTTAACAAGCTGATGAAGTACGCAGGGGTGTTCGACCAAAGCCCGGTCCTCGTCGTATGCGCATCCAAATAGTCCTGTAGCGTCTGTTCCTTCCCGCCGCGCGGCATCGCCAGGTAACCCGGCAAAATATCGTAGAGCGTCGGAATATCGGTCGAGCCCTGAATGGAAGCGTGACCGCGCAAGGCTAGAATGCCACCGCCGGGCCGGCCGATGTTGCCTAATAACAATTGCAAGATCGACGCCGTGCGAATGATCTGGACGCCTTTAGAGTGTTGCGTCCAGCCGACGGCGTAACAAATTGCCGCCGTTTTCTCCGGGCCGGATGCCTTAACGAGCCTGTCGGCGACCTTGTAGAACAGCGCAGGCGGGATGCCACAGACTTTTTCCACCATCTCCGGTGTGTAACGCGTGAAATGACGTTTCAATTTTTGGAAAACACATTGTGGATCTTGTAATGTGAGATCGCGCTCGGGAAAACTGAGGCCTTCGCCTTTGTATTGCCAGCTCTGCATCGAGTAATTGCGCGCGTCTTCGTTCCAGCCAGAGAAGAACCCATCGGCGTTATCTTCCGGATCACGGTACTCGTCGCGCAAAATGCAGGAGGCATTTGTGTAATGAACGACGTACTCGCGAAAGAAGAGGTCGTTCTCGATGATGTGCCTGACGAGTCCCCCAAGAAACGCGATATCACTGCCTGCCCGAATCGGCACCCAGATGTCTGCCAACGCGCTGGTGCGCGAAAATCTTGGATCTACATGGATAACTGTCGCGTCGCGCTCTTTCGCTTTCATGACCCAGCGAAAACCCACCGGGTGCGCTTCGGCCATGGAGGAGCCTTCGATTAAAATGCAATCCGCGTTGGCGAGGTCTTGTTGCGCGGTCGTAGCTCCGCCCCGACCGAAGGAGGTGCCCAGACCGGGCACCGTGCTGCTATGTCATATCCGGGCCTGGTTGGACACACAGACCATGCCCAGGCCTCC
>Ga0137403_10004510_pt1 | contig 16417 bp, 15 predicted proteins | sample CZOMad2_1_16fung_FD_122057 | JGI IMG/M metagenome (GOLD analysis project Ga0137403, IMG submission 122057) | Vadose zone soil fungal communities from Angelo Coast Range Reserve, California, USA - CZOMad2_1_16fungal (Hybrid Assembly) | ecosystem: Environmental > Terrestrial > Soil > Vadose zone...
GGGAGACCAAGCGGGCTCGGAGTCGTCGTAATCGCCGGAAGTGAGCTGCGTCAGGCTTTTCGCGGCTAAGTCGAACACGAAGAGGTGAGTACGGCGATGATCGAGGTAGCCGATCTCGTCCAATTTGAATTGCAGGCGATCGATTACGTAGGGCTTGGGAGTTTTCTTCTTTGCCTTGGCGGGGGTTTCGCCTTCGTTCTCCTTGGCTTCCTTGGCGGCTTCCAGTTCTTCTGGGCTGGGGTCGCGCAGGACCAGGACGATGCGGCGGCCGTCGGGCGACCAAGCAAAGTCGTCGACGTCCTGCGGCGTCTCGGTGAGGCGCTGAGCTTCTCCGCCGCGGAGACTGAGGAGCCAAACCTGAGTCTGACCCTCGTTGCGCTCGGAGAGGAAGGCGATGGATTTGCCGTCGGGACTCCAGCGAGGGTGAGAGGAGGAGACGCCTTCGGCGGTGAGAGCGATGGCGTCGCCACCGGAGCGAGGGACCATCCAGATGCGCTCTTCGTTCTTGTCGGTCTTGAGGATGGCGGTCTTGACGGTATAGGCGACCGACTGGGCGTCGGGGCTTAACTGCGGGTCATGAACTTCACGGATCCGAAAGTAATCGTCTATCGTGATGGGGCGTGGAGCAGGAGCGGGCTGCTGGGCGAAAAGAAGTGGAGTTAGTACCAGGACCGAAAGAAAGATAGCAAGCCGCGATGCAAACCTCATCCGAGAGGACTCCTCAGTTTTGTTTATGAATGCGTGGAGCAAATGGCGAAGTCTACCACAGCCACTGCGGATGGACGGCGCGGAGGAGGAAACGGGGAGCAGCGCGGAGCAAGCGGGCGAAATGACTGGAGAGCGGTGCAGAAGCGCAATTGGCAGCGGCGAAGAAAATTTCATTCGAATGCATTTTCTTGTTGCATGCAGGAGCGAGTCTTGTATTCTTCGGATGCGAACTCGCTTTGCCGCGGCGCCGAGAGCGAGGATCGTTTAGGAGGACAAGAGTAAAAATTGAGTTCTTTGCCCCTTCCGGCCCAGCTGCCCGCCAGTTCCATCACTACAACTAAAAAGAAAATTGCCAAGCTCACGCTCTGGCCGCTTGTGGCTGCGACATTCTTCATGGTGTCTGGCGGCACGTACGGTACGGAAGAAATTATTCATGGCGCGGGATACGGGCACGGGATCTTGATCTTGTTGTTCCTGCCTGTGCTGTGGTGTTTACCGACAGCGTTCATGATCGGCGAGCTTTCGAGCGCGCTGCCGGCGGAGGGCGGATACTACGCATGGGTGCGGCGCGGACTGGGAAATTTTTGGGGATTTCAGGAAGCATGGCTGTCGCTGGCGGCGAGTATTTTTGATATGGCGATTTACCCGACGCTGTTTGTGTTTTATTTGAAGCGGATGTCGCCGTGGTTCGGCGAGGGGAATCATGCGTTCTATGCGGGATTGTTTGTGGTGGTCTCGTGCGCGGTGCTGAATCTGGCGGGGATTCGCGTGGTGGGGATTACGTCGTTGTGGCTTTTCTTTTTGTTGTCGGCGCCGTTTGCGTTGGTTGTAGTGCTGGCGCCCTTCAAGCTGGATACATTCGCGGGTGCGCATTCCGCAGCGCCGGCTGCGACGGGGCTGGGATTGCTTGGCGGCGTACTCGTGGCTATGTGGAACTACATGGGCTGGGACAATGCTTCGACGATTGCACAGGAAGTGGAGCGGCCGCAGCGGACGTATCCGAAGGCGATGATCGCCGCGGTGATTTTGGTGGCGCTGACGTACGTGCTGCCGTTCGTGGCGGTGTACCTGACGGGAATTCCTTCTTCCGCTTTCGGCAGGGACGGCTCGTGGGCGGCGGTGGCGGGCGCGATGGGCGGAAGGATTTTGGGATTCGAATGGCTGAGATTTTTGATCGTGCTTGGCGGGATGATAAGCGCGTTCGGAATGTTCAATGCGCTGGTGATGAGCTATTCGCGGCTGCCGCTGGCGATGGCGCGGGATGGAATGCTGCCGAAGGTGTTTGCGAAACTGAGCGCGAGGACGCAAGCGCCGTGGGTGACGATCATCGTGTGCGCGACGTGCTGGGCGATGTGCCTGGGGCTGGGATTCAAGCGGCTGGTGACGCTGGACATCATGCTGTATGGCGCAAGCTTGATGCTGGAGTTTGTGACGCTGGTGGTGCTGCGGATTCGTGAGCCGAAATTGAAGCGGGAGTTTCGGGTTCCCGGCGGGCTGGCGGGCGCGATTACTTGCGGAATTTTTCCGTTGCTGCTGTTAAGCCTGGCGATCGTGGAGAGCGGCCAGGAAACCGTGCTCGGGATGAATGGGCTGGCGTTCGGAGCGCTAATTATCGCGTCGGGATTTCTGGTTTACTTTGTGACTGGCAAGCTGAAGATTCGGCAGACGAAGCCGGTGGCCGCCGGGGAATTCGAGGAGTTGGAAGCGGTTTAAGGCCATTTTGAAAATTGAGATCGAATGGCCGCCTGGTTCGAAGGAGCCGGGCGGTTTTGTTTTGGCCCTGATATATACTCAGCGTTTCATAGCGCATCGCGCTTTCCGACAGGAGACTCCATCTGTGACTCGTCACCGCTCCGCTATCGTGTTGTTCTCTTCCCTGCTTGTTCTGTTAGCTTCCGTTCGCCTTACCGCTGGGCCGGATGGAGCGAAGCAGGTCGATCCAAAGCTATTTCAGGAGCTGCGATGGCGAATGATCGGGCCGTTTCGAGGCGGACGGACGCTGGCGGTGACGGGAGTGCGCGGGAAGCCGGAAGTTTTTTATTTTGGGAGTGTGGGCGGCGGCGTCTGGAAAACAAATGACGCGGGTAGGACATGGAAGCCCATCTTCGATTCGCAGCCGATCGCATCGATCGGGGCGATTGCCGTGGCGCCTTCGGATTCGAACGTGATTTACGTGGGCTCGGGCGAAGCGGACATGCGTAACTCGATTTCCGTCGGGAACGGGATGTACAAATCCGTGGATGGCGGAAAAACCTGGTCGTACATCGGGCTGAGCGATTCGCGGCAGATTGGGCGGATCCTGGTGGATCCGCGCGATGCGAGCAAAGTGTTTGTTGCGGCGCTGGGACACGCGTACGGGCCAAACGCGGAACGCGGCGTTTTTCGTTCGAATGACGGAGGGAGAAGCTGGCAGAAGATTTTGTTCCACGATGACAATACCGGGGCAATTGACCTGGCGTTCGAGCCGGGGAACACGAAAACGATTTATGCCGCGCTATGGCAGACGCGGCGGCCGCCGTGGAACATTTATCCGTCTTCAAATGGGCCGGGGAGCGGACTCTACCGTTCGAAAGACGGTGGCGACCATTGGGAGCGGGTGACGGGACATGGATTTCCTTCCGAAGGGCTGGGACGAATCGGAATTGCGTTTGCGCCGAGCAATCCGCGGCGGATTTATTTGATCGTGGACGCGAAGGAAGGCGGGTTGTACCGCTCGGACGACGGCGGGCAGAATTGGCAGCGCGTCTCGGATGACAAGCGCATCTGGCAGCGCGGATGGTATTTCGGCGAAGTGAGTGTTGATCCAAAAGATCCCGATACGGTGTACGTTCCGAATACGGCGGCCTACAAGTCGCGCGACGGCGGGAAAACCTTTGCAGTGTTCCGCGGAGCACCCGGCGGCGACGATTATCACGCGCTGTGGATCGATCCGGACGAGCCGCAACGGATGGCTCTGAGCAGCGATCAAGGCACGCTCGTGACACGCAACGGCGGCGAGACATGGAGTTCCTGGTACAACCAGCCGACTGGGCAGTTTTATCACGTGATTACGGACAATCGTTTTCCGTACTGGGTGTATGGCGCGCAGCAGGACAGCGGTTCGGCGTCGACGCCGAGCCGGAGCAAGTATCGTTCGCTGAATTTCCATGACTGGCGGCCGATGGAAGCGGGAGACGAAAACGGGTACATCGCGCCGGACCCGTTGAATCCCGGAGTGGAGTTTGGAGGGTTTGTCGCACGGCAGGATTTCAACGACGAGCAAGTGCAACAGATGCCGCCGACGCTGGCGCATCCGGGCGAGTACCGGCGTACATGGACGCTGCCGCTCGTGTTTTCGCCGATCGATCCGCATGTGTTGTACTTCGGGTCGCAAGTCTTGTTTCGAACGGCGGACGGCGGGAATTCGTGGCAGATCATCAGCCCGGATCTCACGCGCGAAGATCCGGGAGTGCCGCCGAACCTGGACCCGGCGACGGCGGCCGACGCTCCTCAGAGAAAACGGCGGGGCGTGATCTACACGATCGGGCTCTCGTATGTGCGCGCGGGAGAAATCTGGGCGGGGACGGACGACGGGCTCGTTCAATTGACGCGAGACGAAGGAAAAACATGGAGCGACGTCACGCCGCCAGAACTGACGCCGTGGAGCAAGGTGACGCATATCGAGGCGTCGCACTCCGACGCGGCAACGGCCTACGCCGCGGTGGATCGGCACCGGCTTGAAGATTATCGCGCGCACCTGTACCGCACGCGAGATTTCGGCAAGACGTGGCAGCACGTTTCCAATGGAATACCTGACGGAAGCTTCTTGAATTGCGTGCGGGAAGATCCCAATCGAAAGGGGTTGCTGTACGCATGCACGGAGAAAGGCGTCTACGTTTCGTTCAATGACGGGGATGACTGGCAGCCGCTGCAATTGAATCTGCCGGTGACGTCGGTGCGCGACCTGGTGGTGTATGACGACGATTTGGTGATTGCGACGTTCGGCCGTTCGTTTTGGGTGCTCGACAATGTGACGCCGCTGCGGCAGATGGAGCCGCAAGTTGCCGCGGCGGATGCCTGGCTTTTTCGTCCAGGAGTGGCGTATCGCGTGCGGCCGGGCGGCGATCAAGGCTCACCGGTACCGATGGATGAAGCGCTTGCGCCAAATCCACCGGATGGTGCGGTGCTGGATTATTACCTAAAACAAAAATCTTCGGGCCCGGTGCAGCTTGAAATTCTTGATGCGGAAGGAAAGCTCGTGCGGCGATTCGCCAGCAACGACAAATTGCGCAAGACCGATCCGAAGGACGTGCAGTTCACGATCCATTGGGTACGCGATCCGCAGCCGCTCTCCGCGGAGGCGGGGATGCATCGTTTCGTATGGGACTTGCGGTATCCGCTGCCCCAGAGCGTTCACACAACCTATTGGGGGCCGGCAGGACCGTTGGCGGCGCCGGGCAGCTACATTCTCAGGCTCACCGCGAATGGGAAGAGTAGTGCGCAGCCGCTCACTATCAAGATGGATCCGCGCGTGAAAACTCCACAGGCTGCCCTGGTGCGGCAGTTTGATCTAGCTTCAAAACTCGCGGCGAGACTGGGAGAAATTTCATCGGTGATGCAACAAGCAAGCGAACTGCGTAAACAGATCAATGCGCGCAAGAAAGAATTCAGCGGGAACGCGGAGCTGCAGCAAGCTCTGGAGGCGCTGGAGAAGAAGGTCGAGGCGCCGGCCGAGCCGGATAGCGACGCCGACTTCGGGCTATTTGGACTCGCCGTGCCAGGCGAGGAGAATCCACTTCTTCCTAAAGTCGCAGCGGCGCTCACCGGTCTGCTGACGATCGTGGAAAGTGCTGACGTTGCGCCGACGGCGGATGCGGCGACGGCGAGCGAGAAGTGGGACGCGAGTGCGCAGGCGGCGCTGGCGCGGTGGACTGCGCTGCAGAGAGAGGACCTGGCCAGCGTCAATGTCGCGCTTCGAAAAGCAAACCTTAGACCTTTGAATGTCGCGCCGACTCCTGCGCACTAGTCTCTCTGCCCGCACGATTCAGGACGAGAAGGGCGGCTGGGAGGCCATCCCTTTTTTCGTCGCAGGGGATGTTGCGAGTGGCATGGATTCATTGACAGATTTGATATGCTGCTCGACGTGCGAAATGTTATTCGAATGAGAACTTTCTTCCTGGCGAGCGCGGGTTCACTGGTACTGGCAGGTGCGGTGATGGTCTATTCCGCGCAGACTCCTGCGCAGGCGCCGCAGACGACTCCGAACGCACAGTCGCCTGCCGCAACCGCTCCCCAGGGGGGAGCACCGGGGCAGGTGGCATCGCCGTTTGGAGCGCCGGCGCAAAGAAGCGGGCTCAACATCGTGGTGCTGGATCCGGCGCATGGCGGGACGGACCCAGGTGCGCGCGGCACCGGCGGGATTCGCGAAAGCGAGATCGTGCTGGACCTTGCGACACAGGTGCGCAGAGCGCTGGAGCTCGAAGGATTTCAAGTGGTGCAGACGCGGCTGGGGAATGAGAACCCGTCGTTCGATGACCGTTCGGCGACCGCCAATGCGCAGCGCGGCGCGGTCTTTGTGACGCTGCACATATCGTCGACGGGATTGCAGGGAACGGTGCGCGTCTATGCGAATTCCGACTTGCCGGCGGTGACGAATTCGAATGGGCTGATTCCCTGGGATCGCGCGCAGGGGCCGTTTCTTGGATTGAGCAAAAAGTTCGGCGATTTGGTTCAAGGGATGCTCGTGCAGCGTTTCAAAGGCTCACCGAACACGGCGCAGACGGCTGCGGTGCGGCAGCTTCGCACGACGGCGGCGCCGGCGATCGCGGTGGAGATTTCGAGCATCGTCGTGGAGGACCGCTCAGAGCTGGATCGCATGGCGCCGGGCATTGCGGACGCAGTCGCGCGCGGCGCGGCGGCGTTCAAACCATCTTATGTCGTTCCGAGCACGCCAGGAGCCCTGCCGTGACGCCGCGCTGGAAATTCTGGGTAATCACCGGGCTGATTTTTGCGGTCGTGGGAGCGGCGATCTATTTTCCGATTCTACGAAGGCGGGTGAAGCGTGCGGCGCGATTACAACAGCAGAGCGAAGAGCAAGCCCGGCGGGAATTGGCGCAGCCGATCGCATCCAATCCGAGCGATCCCCGCGTGAAGACGAAACTCTTCTGGGCATCGGACGCGATGGACTCGACGCTGACGGCGGTGGTAGTCGAGTTGCCGCTGGCGAGCGATCCGGTGCTGCGTTCGAAGCAAGTGCTGAACACGCTGCTGGCGGGGCCAGTGGATGTAGAGCTGCGGACGCTGCCGCCGGATGCCGTGCTGCTGGCATTTTACCTGTTACCGGATGGAACGGGGATCGCGGATTTTTCGGAAGCGCTGGCGACATCCGTGCCCTCGGGCATTGCCAGCGAACAGATGGCGGTGGATTCCATTGCGCGGACGCTGGAAGCGAACGTGCCGCAGGTGCAGCGATTGAGAATTCTGATTCATGGACAGGAAGTGGAGACGCTGGCGGGGCATCTCGACTTGACAGGCGCGTTCGTGGTGAACACCAAGCCGGTTCCATCGACGAAGCCTGCTGTTGCCGCGCCGAGCGCGGACAAGGCATCAGCCATGGCACCAGCAACATTGACACGGGAGAAAGCGCCCGGCAAACTGGCGCAGCCCGAGCGCAAACGGTAGAAGATTCGGATGTGTGGAAGATGAGTGCGGGAGGAAGAGTGCGAGTTGATGGCCGGACCGCGGATCAGATGCGTCCGCTGAAGATTACGCCAGACTATATCTCCACAGCCGAAGGCAGCGTGCTGATCGAGTTGGGAAAAACCCGGGTGATTTGCACAGCGAGCGTGGATGACGGCGTGCCGAATTTTCTGAAAGGCAGCGGCAAAGGCTGGATTACCAGCGAGTACGGAATGCTGCCGCGCGCGACGGAGGAAAGGACTCCACGCGAGGCGGCGAAAGGAAAGCAATCCGGACGCACGCTGGAGATTCAGAGATTGATTGGGCGATCGCTGCGTGCCGTGACGGATCAGGAAGCGATGGGCGATCGCACGGTTTGGGTGGATTGCGATGTGATTCAAGCGGATGGCGGAACGCGGACGGCGTCGATTACGGGGGCATTTGTTGCGCTGGCGCTGGCATTCGAAAGGCTGGTGGCGGCGGCAATTTTGAAGAGGTCGCCATTGATTGATACGGTGGCGGCGACGAGCGTCGGGATTGTGGACGATCGCGCGCTGCTAGACCTCGCGTATGAAGAGGATTCACGGGCCGAAGTGGACATGAACGTGGTTATGACGGGAACCGGACATTTCGTGGAGATTCAGGCCACGGCGGAAGGACGCGCTTTTTCCGGAAGCGAGATGCAGGATTTGCTGGCGCTCGCGGCCGCAGGCATCCGCCGCTTAACGGACGAACAGCGCGTGATTCTGCCGGCTAAATTCAGTGCGCGCGCCCGTTAAGCTGTACCTCGCGTCTTCAAATCCAGGAAAACTTGGGGAGTTTCGCGCGCTCGCGGCAGCGGCAGCGCCGTCACTTCGCGTTGAATTAGAATTGCCGCCGCGGTTTGATGAACTGCCTTCCTTTGACGAGAACGCTCCAACGTTTGCGGAAAATGCGGCGGGAAAAGCGCTGCATTACTCGCGGCTTCAGGAGGGAATGGTGTTTGCGGATGACTCCGGGTTGGTGGTTCCGGCGCTTGGAGGCGCACCTGGGGTTCATTCGGCGCGATATGTGGGTCCGGGCGCAACGAATGCGCAGCGCATCGAAAAACTTCTGTGCGAAATGCGGGGCATGACTGGGAATGAACGTGATGCCTATTTTGTTTGTGCGATAGCGCTGGCGCAGAAGGGGCGAGCAATCGCGGTGGTGACGGATCGAGTTGATGGAGAAATATTGGAATCGCCGCGCGGTGCGGGAGGATTCGGTTACGACCCAATCTTCTACTTCCCTGCCCTGAAGAAAACGTTCGCGGAGCTTTCCGCGGAAGAGAAAAATCAATTCAGTCATCGTGGGAAGGCTTTCCACAAATTGCTTACAGCTCTTTCCTCCATGTTATAGTTTTGGCTCCCATGGCACGCAAAACGAAGAAAAAAACAGCGGCTAGGAAGCGGACTGTGGCGGCTAAACCAAAAGCGCGGAAGCTTGCGCGGAAAGTGAAGGCGCGCAATGCCCGGTCCGCGGCCGGGACTGATCCCAAGCGCCTAGCGGCGATCCTTGCGAAGCTGGATGAAGCGTATCCGGACGCAACCTGCGAGCTAAGGCACGAGAATCCATTTCAATTGTTGATCTCCACGATTCTCTCAGCGCAGTGCACGGACGTGCGCGTGAATCAAGTTGCGGAAACGCTTTACAAAAAATATCCCGATCCGAAGGCATTCGCATATGCCACGCCGAGCGAATTGGAACAGGAGATTCGGCCAACGGGGTTTTTCAGGAACAAGACGAAGTCGGTGATGGGCGCCAGCAAGGCAATTATCGAGAAATTCGGCGGAGAAGTGCCGCGCACGATGGAAGAGATCCTGACGCTGCCTGGCGTGGCGCGAAAGACGGGCAACGTCGTGCTGGGAACGGCGTATGGGATCACGAGCGGCATCGTGGTGGATACACACGTGCTGCGGCTATCGAAGCGGCTGGATTTGACGCGAAATGACGATCCGAAAAAGGTGGAGCAGGATTTGATGGAAATTATCCCGCGCGAAAATTGGATACAGTTCTCCCACCAGTTGATCTGGCACGGGCGGCGCGTGTGCCACGCGCGCAAGCCGAAATGCGTAGAGTGCAACCTCGAATCGCTCTGCTATTCGAAAGACAAAACAGTCTAATCGTTGGGCGTCCCTGAAGCGAATACTTCAGGCCCGACGCAATCCATTCGGGACCAGCGGCAAACTATTGAGACGAACGCCGGTAGCGAAGAGGAAGTGGATCAATGGAAGCTCCGCGACCCGACGCGTTTTATGAGAATCGAAATCGTTGCAAGGGTTGAGGTGGCGGCACTGTCGCGAAGTGCACTAGAATAGATGCAGCACTTCATGTCGGGGCGTAGCGCAGCCTGGTAGCGCGCCTGCCTTGGGCGCAGGAGGCCCCCGGTTCAAATCCGGGCGCCCCGACCACTTACTTCGGCTTTGTCACCGGGCCGGATTTGCTAAACGGCAGCCACACACCGCCCAACTGGCCTTTTGATCGCAGCCCTTACTACCTGGAAACGAATATCCCCGGTTTGTTCGTGGCTGGCGACGTGCGCCACGGCTCTGTTAAGCGCTGTGCCTCCGCAGTGGGTGGAAGGAGCCATGGCAGTTACGTCCATGCATCGATATTTAACAAGCGGCTAGTCCCAACGGCGCGGGGCGGATCACACGAGCTTCCAAGAAGTTGCTGCCTGGCTGATATAGGGAACCAGCCGTTACAACTTTCAGCTGCTGGCAATGGCACGCCCTACGGGACGATTTTGGAACTTTCCAGAACTGTCCTTGCTCAACACTCGGATTGGAGTCTCCAAATGATCAACCCGAGCGCCGGACATGAATTCGCAGGCGGGCTGGATTTTGGCGAACGAGATGGGAGAAGTGGTTTTCCTGTTTCGGGAAGCTAGTCTGACTCTACTACTCAGTTTGTTTCGTAAAGTCAGCTAAGAGATTTAGATTCATCATTGTACAGGCCATAGTGGAAATTTGACTTTGGACAATGGCTTGCGATGATTTGATGGTTCCGTCCCCGAAAGGAGAGTTAGCGATGAAGGAGTATGTCAAGCCGAGCCTGAGGTGTTTAGGCCTCTTGAGGCTAGTTACCAGGTTCAGTTTCTAAGAGAACTGGTAATACTAATAATGTGGGCAACCGAAAGCAAGGAGCGCTGATCTAGCAGTTCCCAACCAACTCCTTGCCTTCGGAAATCGCAGCCGCAACCGTCGCGTACCGCAAGGTAAAACGCGCGAAGGGATATGTGTGCCTACGGTTGCATATCTGTCAACCGCCAAAGAGTGAAGGATTCACCTGAGAATGACCTAGCGATGAGTGGCTGAGAAAAACGATGAAAAAGACCACAAACGTTGATGGGTGCCCCAGACGCCAGGAGCAGATCATCGTCCAGAAGGGGTCGAAGGAAGTGCTTCTCTTCAATATGGATGACGGGAGCTACTACGCGCTGAATGAGGTAGGTAACAGAATTTGGGAGCTCTGCGACGGAACGAATAGTGTTGCGCAATTGGTTTGCATGCTGGCGAAGGAATATAACGCCCCTGTTGAGATCATCGAGACGGACATCCTGGAACTGCTTGAGGATCTACGAAGCAAAGACCTTATTGTCGAGTGCGGCGGAAATCGTATAGGTCTCGACGCCAGTGGCGCACCCCAAGAATCTCCATAGACGATGGCATGCTAGTCGAGTTGTCACTCGCATCCGGGTGGGCGCTGCGCCTTCCGCCAACAGACTTTCGTGGCTAAAGAGGATCCGATTGTGCTTCCACCAGCGTCCTCACCGCTTCTGCAGACATTCAGAGGCTCCACTACGATTGCTGCTGATCTCCGTCAACAAGCATAGTGCGTAGGACAAGTTATGAGGAAACGTTCCATTCCCGATGTACTTCTCTTCTTTCAGGTATTGATCTTTGCCGCCGCTGTTCCGTTCCTCCTTCGGTTAAAACTATCGCGAGTGAAAGCTCTGCTGGAGCCGAGAATACCTTCGTCGGCGAACCGAGATCGAGTTGAACAGATTACGGAGTACGTAGAAATGGCGATCTGCAGGGGCCGCCCCCTAGTGCGCCCGGGATGTCTCACACGAGGCGTAACGCGATACTACTTCTTCCGCCGGGACGGTATGGACGTGTCCCTGTGTTTCGGCATGGGCCAAGTCAAGGAAGAGTTCGTCGGCCATTGCTGGTTGGTCAAAGACGGAGTGCCTTTTATGGAAACGCGGGATCCGCGACCCCTGTATGCAGAGATGTATCGCATTTCAGGCACTGCCCGCCGTGACGTGATTCCCTCCGGAGAAACTGAGCTAGAGCGATCAAGGTCGTGAGCAAAAGCCAGCGCATGCAAACCTACGGTTTCCACGGCCTGAATCTTAGGGTATCCTCCTCGGCCGCAATTGCGACTTGCCTCAATGCTAGATTCCAAATGCTTCCCTCGAATGGGGATTACGCCGAGACTATTTTTTTCGACTTCGAGTCCGTTTCGGATGCCAAAGGGCACCGCTTCGGAAAGCCGCCCGGGCGGGCAAAGCCTTTTTATCAACTGGAGGGCGGCGATGCCAGCTACTTCGAAGCCGAAGACCAACTCTACCTTTGTTATGGTGATCGGGTCAGGGTATTGTGCAATCCCGGCTCGGGCTCCGCGTACTTCTCCGTGCTCGAGCCGGAGGTTGACAACCTGTGGCTTGCTTCTCATCTTTTGTTCACGATATGCCTGGTTGAAATACTAAAGCGGCGCGGTCTGTATAGTCTGCACGCTGGCGGCTTCAGCGCAGATGGTAAGTGTGTTCTGATTTCAGGCACAAGCGGGGCAGGCAAATCCACCCTAACGGTCGCCTCACTCAGAGCAAATTTTGACTATATGAGCGATGACATGGTCTTTCTAATCGGTCGGCCGGATGGGTGCCGAGTACTGGCATTTCCTGAGGAGGTTGATGTCAGTGACCAATCCGCCGGATTCTTCCCGGAACTGAGTTTTCTGTTGCGCTCTCCCAAACGTCACGGATGGCGGAAGAGGCAAATCCACCCGATACAGGTCTATGGCGCGAAGGTGGCCACAGAGGCTCGGCCTGCAGCTGTTGTGATTCCTCGCATCGCAGAGACTGAAACCAGCGTTGTCACGAGGATGGATCCTGACGAAGCGCTGTTGGAGATGGTTCCCAACGTGTTACTCACTGAGGCGAGCTCGTGCCGGGCTCATTTGGATGCCTTGAGGGAACTCGTCACGTCCACGCCGTGCTACCGCCTCGAGACGGGACGTGACTTTGATCGGCTCTCCATTCGATTTCGAGAGATGCTGGAGTCATGACCCAAAACGAAACCATGCCGGAACAGCCTCGGCAGCTCCGAACCGCAGTGGCTCACGCAGAAGTGGAATTGCTTCTCTGTTGCGCCCGCACTCGGACTAACCCGGCGATGTCGCAGCGGATCAGAGAGGCCGCTCAGAAAGAAATAGACTGGGTCCAATTAATTCGACTGGCGCTCCGTCATGGCACGCTACCGCTCCTATATTGGAACCTTCACCGAAGCTGCCCGAATATTGTGCCGAGCGGCGTCCTTGAGCCGCTACGAGTGCGCCACGAGGTGGGGGCTGCGGAGGGCCGGCTACTCGCCGAGGAATTGGTGGGCGTACTCGGTCTCCTCGACTCGCAAGGTATTCCGGCAGTGCCCTATAAGGGCCCTGCACTGGCCGTCAGGCTCTATGGCGATCTGGCGCTTCGAGGGTTTGGCGACCTAGACATCGTGATTTGTGAGCGGGATGCCCTCCGGGCCCGGCAACTCCTCATCGACCGGGGTTACGCGCCTGGACGGGTGGACGCCAGCGAACTGAACCAATATTTGCGCGAGAACCATGAAATGCAGTTTTGTCGCGCGGATGAAAAGGTGCGTTTGGATCTGCACTGGCGATACACCAGTAGATCAGCGTGCCTTGTGGGAGATCCTGAGCGGTTTCTGCAGCACCTAGAGACGATATCAATAGCGGGAGAAGAAGTGCGAAGTCTGCGGCTGGAAGCCTACCTACTGGTCCTCTCCATGCACGCGGCTAAGCACAAGTGGGCACAACTAAAATTGATCTGTGACATTGCCGAGATCCTAGCAGTTCCTGATTTAGACTGGCAATACGTGCTGCATGAGGCGGACGATCTGGGCCTTAAGCGTGCCCTAGGGACTGGTTTTCTCCTGGCGCAGGATTTGCTGGGGGCGGTCGTGCCCCCGAAACTCGCGCAGCAGCTGAAAATCGATTGCACTGCGAAAGCCTTGGCTGCTCAGGCCTGTACCCGCCTTTTCGAGGAGCCCGGCGAAAACTGGGGTGCGGAGGCCGACTATACTTTTCAGTTTCAACTCCGTGAACGCTTTCGGGACCGGACGAAAATCTTTCTCCGGCATTTCTTGCCTAAACTTAAGCCGAATGAACGTGACCGCGTGTTTCTGTCGATGCCGAGATCTCTCTCCCTGGCATATTACGTCGTTCGACCAGTTCGGTTGGCCCTAGAGAGGATGGGTAAGAAGGACCATCTTCACTAGTCGATGGTTGAGGCAACGCCGGGCTCAACCGCGGTCCGGAGTACGCTAATGGAGGCGGCCAAGGCCTCGACGCTGTGCGGGTTCTTGGAGCACTGTGAAACCTCGCGTGCGATCACGACCGGTCGCAGCGCGCGTACCACCCCGGTTGTCAGCCGGCTCCAGACCGCCCGTGCGGAGGGAGCGCACCGCTCCGGACGCACCCAAGGGCCATATCCGCCTCGTCAGGTGTTGTGCAGATTCAACCAAGAAGAAGACCGGGTTCGCTCCACCCAGGCTGGCCTGGAGAATGTGAAGTGCGAACCCGGTAGTACGCTTATTTCCCGTCAGAGATGGTCAAATCGACGGAACTCTTCGGGCGGCCGAAAGCAGCAACCCTAACCGTGTTGGTTCCATGGAACAAAGCGGATGAGATATCGATCTTTTTGGTTTCCCCATCCGAGAGGCGAGTTTTAAACTCGGACCCATTGACCCTGATCACCAGCAAAGCCACACCGGGGGTATCGTTCTGAAGGAGTACCATCCCCTCCGTATGACCGATACCGTCGAAGCGAGCTGCTTCCCGATGCTTGAAGTTGAATTCTTTAGCATCGTGGTTGGACTTAGACGCCGGAATTGTGATCGTTGCAAAGACCGGATCAAATACAGTTGTATTGCCGCATAGATCTATAACAGTCAGCCCAATCACGGACGATAACGATTGTTTGATCTTCGTGGCAGTGACACCAACAGCCAGGGTCGTTCCATTGTCGAACGATGGGATGGGGACCGTAGCATTCGTGGCCGTATTGACAAACAGTGAAAACAATCCGCCTGGAGCTAGAACGGAGAAGATGACCTGCTTAGGCGGACCTGTTATCACAGACAAGACGTCGACAGTAGGGGGTGGCGCCGTCGCACAAAAATCACCTGTGGGTGAACCCGAACACGTCGCAAAAGTTGTGTTCGAGCTAACTGTCCCGCCGTTTATCGTGGCGACGATGGTATCTCCTGCCAATGATGTTAATGAGAAGGGCGCCGTAAACGTGAATGTCGCTATACCTAAAGCATTCGTGAAAGCGCTCCCGCTCCGGCCAGCGTCCGGACCAGCGGTGACTGTAAAAGTCACGAGCGTATTCGCGACGGGGACTCCGTTCGACAAGACGACCGCAGTTTTGGTGATGGAAGAGCCGGGGGAGTCACATATAATCGAGGAGTTTACAGGGGAAACTACGACGGACGGCCCGGTGGAAGACCCCCCCGAGCATGAGTTGATTATGGTCTCCTGACCGCTGATCGTGACCGCACCGTTTCTGGCCAGCGCCCGGCCGTTCAGGATGCCGCCATCAAGCGTGATGCTGGTTAAAGCCATAATAACTCCCGCAAAGGTGTTGCCCGTCTGTATGACCGCCGAGGAGCCGACCTGCCAGAACAAATTGCAGGGCGACGCGCCGCCGATAAAGGCCACAGTGGCGCCGGTGGCGGTTGTCAGAGTGCTGCCGATCTGGAAGATCCACAGGTCGTTGGGGCTGCCGGTCCCTCTCAGAGTCAGAGTGCCTGTCAGCAGCGCCGATGACGAAAAGCAGTAAACTCCCGGGTCTAGAGTAAGTCCGCCCAGATCAACGCCAGTGAGGGTCCTCGTACACGCCCTGGGCGGCGCGGCGCTAAGGTAGGCGGCCGTTAGGTCCGTCTTGGCTGTGTCCACAACGGCGTTCGCGGCCGTGTACAACGTGCCGGTAACCTGGATTGGCAAGAGTCCCGTGATCGCGGGTGTAGGAGAGCTTCCTACATCACCGACAATCGTGGTTCCCGCGTCAGCGCTGGTGACGCCGGTGCCGGCCAGCACCGCAAAGTTGCCCGCTGTTTTTAGGTCAGGTGCTTGGGCATAGGCATTCAATCCCAACGCCAAGAAAACCAATAAAAAACAAGTGCCACGCAATTTCATTCGTTCCTCCAGAAGTTTTCACAGGGTATTTCCAAGTACGGGGGTTCTTGAAGGCACGAGATTGAGGTCTTAATGCAGTAATGTCTGTTCATTTTTGGACAGCCTAGGAGCTATCAGTGCAATCTGTGAGTAATGAGACCGATAAGAGTAATGGGACCGATATCGAGCAGAGATTACGACGTCACTACTAACTTGCCTTGGTTGTCAAAGGTTGTGCAGTCGGAATGTCAGTGCCCGAGTTGGGCCCGAGCACTTTCAAAGGGGTTCTCAGCGCGTGCAGCAGCGCACCGTGGGTGTTGCGAAGCGCATACCAATTGAGCATCGGTAGCCCTGCCCGGATTTGGGTATGAGGAACCAGCCGTTACTGCTTTCAGCCGCTGTCTCAAAATGCGCGGCAGGTCAGGGCGGGAGTTCGAATCTCCCCGGGCGCGCCATTTAACTTGCACCCAAACTACGCCGCGTGGCGGCGCCACCAATCCTGGCCCGAGGCAGGCAAGGTGTAAACGGGATCGTAATATTCATAGAGACGCGTGAGCGCGCCGGGATCGTTGGCTTCGATGCCCGTCTTGTAATTCTTCGTCCAGTAGGAAATGCCCTTCTCGCG
>Ga0137403_10004512_pt1 | contig 16415 bp, 16 predicted proteins | sample CZOMad2_1_16fung_FD_122057 | JGI IMG/M metagenome (GOLD analysis project Ga0137403, IMG submission 122057) | Vadose zone soil fungal communities from Angelo Coast Range Reserve, California, USA - CZOMad2_1_16fungal (Hybrid Assembly) | ecosystem: Environmental > Terrestrial > Soil > Vadose zone...
CAAGGTGAGCGGCTCGTGGCGTGGCCGCGCGATCAGCGAGTCGCCGATCCAGACTGAATCGAAGCCCGCCGCCTCCGCGCGCTCGGCCATGGCCAGCAGCGACGCCGTCTCCGGATGCCCGGACATGACAGCCTCGCGGGTAGGAAGCAGCACGCCGAACTCTACCGTCATCTCAGTTCCTCCTGGAGCGGATGTGTATCACATTCCGATGACGAGACGCGGCCGATGACTATTGCCGGTAAACCTTACCAGTCTCTTCGGCTGGCACGCCCATTGCCATAGCTGAGGCGTCGGAAGCGGTTACTAAATAGTTGAGCGCGAGCAACTCACATTTACCAGAGGAGGATGTCGCAGTGAAAAAAGTTCTAGTCCTGATGATCGCTGTGGTGGTAGGCGCCGTGTTGATGTCTGTGCCGGTCGTTTGGGCCGCCGACGTAGAAGCCAAGGTCCAGAGCGTGGATCAGTCCGGTCGATGGTTGACCCTCGACACCGGGCTCAAGCTCATGATCCCCGCCAACGTGAAGGTGGACCGCCAGGCTCTCCAGCCCGGAACCCCCGTGAAGGTGAGCTACGACACCCAGGGCAGCGAGCACATCGTCACCGCTATCCAGGTACCAGCCCCGCCGAAGTAGTTGGACGTCATGCGGAGGCCCGGCTCAAGGCCGGGTCTCCGCCCCTGACGTAGCCGTTTTACGCAACCCGTGTAAGGCCTTTTTACACAACCGTGTAAAGCGGAGGCAGGAGTTCTTACCCAGTTCCGGCCGTCATAAAGCGTGCTCCAGGACAAGCAAGTCAGGAAGACACGCGCAACGGCATCCGGGTCATGCCGCGGAACACCATCGAATTGAGCCACTCGAGGCGCGACTCGGGCACCGCAAGCTCGATGCGCGGCCAGCGCTCGAGCACCGCCGGCAGCGCGATCTGACCTTCCAGCCTCGCCAGCGGAAACCCGAGGCAGATGTGCATGCCGAAACCGAAGGACAGGTGCGGCACGCCGTCGCGCTGGAGGATCAGGCGATCGGGATCCTCGTAGGCCTCCGGGTCACGGTTCGCCGCGCTCAGCATGACGAACATGCGGTCGCCGGGCTTCAGGATCTTGCCGCGCATGACGTGCTCGACCCGCACCGCGCGCGCCTGCACCCCGCTCGGACCGTCGTAGCGCAGCAGCTCCTCCACCGCCCGCGCGGCGAGGCCGGGATCGGCGCGCAGCGCCGCCATCTCGCCGGGGAACCGCAGCAGGGCGAGCAGGCCGTTGGCGATGTGGTTGGTGGTGGTCTCGTGGCCCGCGAACAGTAGCAGGATGCAGGTGGCGATGAGCTCGTCCTCGGACAGGGCATCGTCGCCGTCGCGCAGGTGGACCAGCTCGGAGAGAAGGTCCTTTCTCGCCGACCCGCGCCGATCCCGGATCAGCTCGCGGAAGAATGCCGCCATCTCGCGCGTCGCTTTTTCCGCGATGTCATACTTCTCCGGCGACATGCGCGAGCTGCCGATGAAGAGAGCCATGTCGTCGGACAGCCGCTTCACCATCGCCAGTTGCTCGCGCGGCACGCCCAGCATCGCCATGATCACCAGCGCGGGCAGCGGTCCGGCGAAATCGTCGACGAAGTCGATCTCTTCTCGTCCGCCGATGCGCTCGAGCAGCCACGTCGCCAGCTCCTCCACCACCGGGCGCATGGCGTGCATCGACTGCACGTGGAAGACCCTGCCCGTCAGGCGGCGGAGGCGCGTGTGTTCCGGGGGATCGCGGAAGACCATCCAGGTGGAGAGATAGCGAACGATGTCCGCGATGCGCGCTGCCTCCGGCCCCGGCAGCGTGGCGAAGAACGGACGCATCCGGTCCGACGAAATCTCGCGGTCGAGCAGTACCTGGCGCACGTCGTCGTAGCGCGTGAGCACCCACGCCTTGAGGCGGGGGCTCCAGTGCACCGGGTCTTCCTCGCGCAGCCGGCGGTAGACCGGATACGGATCGGCGAGGAATTCGGGCGCGTCCGGGCGAAACTCCACCGACGGATTATCGCATGCCCCCCAACCGGGCCGCCGTCTATGCGGCTTCCAGACGAGCGGGCCGCTCCTCGTGGCGGTGAAGGGCTCTCTGGATTCCCCGCTCCAGTACCTTCTTGATGGCAGTGGCCACGACGGCGCTCGCCGTGGCGGTGAGGATCCTGGCCGGGACGCCAGGCTCGGCGGCGACCCGCTCCGGCCTGTCGATCATTCGAGAGATGGCCTCGCGCAGCCGGCCGACCCGCGAGAGCGTGGTGCGGCGGCGCCGTGAGTGCCAGGCTCCCAGCCAGACGAATCCCGAGGCGGTTGCGAGCACTGCGACGCTGGTGAGTGCCATCCCGAGCGCATGGCGCCGGGCTTGAAGCTTGATGTCCAGCAGGTCATGCCGCCGCCGGTCGAGCTCGGCCACGAGGCCGGCGAGCTCCTCCCGGAGCGCGGCGATCTCACCGTCGAGCTGACGGGTGCTCTCCTGCGGGGACACTTCCTGATTGCCCTTGCCGTTGCCGGTGGTGGTCAGGTTCATGCCAGTCGCTCCTTCGCCCATTGCACGTCCTCTTTGAGCGTCTTGCGCGTGACCGCGAGCGGCTTCGTCACGCGGCGAGTCCAGCTCACGTAGCCAACGATTCCCCCTATGAGCAGGAGCGCGCCCCCCAGCAGGAGAGCCGCCAGCCATGCCGGAATGTAGGTCGCGAGCGCCAGGACCAGCGCCACGAGGAGCATGTTCAGGCCGAGGACGACGCCGAGCGCCGCGACCCCGAGGCCCTTGGCCGTCGAAAGCTCGGCTTCGAGATCGGCCTTGATCTCGGTCTTGGCCAGCTCGACCTCCTTCCTGGCAAGGAGCGTGACCTTTTCCGTTATCTCCACGATGAGCTCGCGCGTTGAGAGGGCCCGGGCATTGCCATTCGTCATGTTCGTCTCCTGTCGTGGCTGACTGCTTACCCATACATCCTTGGTCGCTGCGGTGGCCTCCAGGAGCTGGGGACGGCCTCGGAGCGCGCGGTCGAGCTGGAGCGCCTGTCGATACACGATCTGCCACTCGTCGTACCCGACGGGCAGCTCGCGAATCTCCCGTGCGATTTCATCCAGGCGAGCTTCGAGGGATCGTGCTCCTACGTGGGCCGCCGGGTTCTGGTGAAACACCGACCAGACACTGCGAATCTGGCGCTCAATGTCCTGAGCGCTCGGGTCGAAGGTCTGATAGGCGGGAGTGTCCGTCAGGGCCTCGACCACGAGCCCGTGCGCCCATGCCGTGTCCTGCTCGGAGCCGCGCAGCAAGAGTCCATTGGGGTACAGCATCACATCGAGTCGGGGCCCCCGAAAGCGGGCAAACCGCTCGGGCACGTACTCGCGAAAGCTCAGGCCCCCGAAGAGGGACAGGATGCGGGACGGTGCGGTCGCCGTCCATTCCGGCTCCGCCGGCTGGACGTCCAGACCGTGCCGGCTGAGCGTGACCGCGACCACCTTCGCCACGACCTCGTACCCCTTCGCGTCGGTGATCAGCGGCACGTTGAGATCGACTTCTCGACGAGCAATCGAGACCAACCGCCGCACAGGAACCATGATGAACACGATGAAAAACGACGCGGCCACCGCCAGTGTGATCGGCACGCCGCGGAGCAAGCGGATGACCTTCGACTCCCGCAACGGTGAATGCCGTATGCGCGAGGCCGACGACGCCTCAGCGCGCGCGGTGCCGGGAACCGGCGCCGCAGTGCCACGCGACCGCGCTGCCATCGCGGCCCCGAGTGCGAACGGCACGATGACGGCCAGGGCGATCCAGATCAGGCGGATCGCCCAGGTGGGCACCCAGTGGGGCAGCGGCGCAAAGGTGAGGGCCAGCGTCGCGAGCCGCGGCCAGACCACGCCGATCACGAGAAGCGGCCACGCCGCGGCCGCGCCCACAAGCGCCGAAAGCCACATTTTCTCGCGAGGGGTCGTCGGGCCGAAGAGCGCGACGACCGCCCATCCGAACAGGGCGGACATGATGCTTCCCAGGGAGCGGCTGATGAGGGCCAGAACTGCCTGGATGATTACCATGCGCGCCTAGTGTCTCGTACCAGAAGTAGAGTTATTATATGCCATGGCATGCTCCGGGAGGGCATTCATGGCCAACCATGTTCGACCGATCGTGGTGAGTCCAGCGGATCGGGCAGCGCTGGAGCGGCTGCAGCGGGCCCCGTCGACACCGGCGGGCCTCAGCCGGCGCGCCCGCGCGGTGCTGCTGATGGCGCAGGGGGTGTCGGGGGTGGAGATCGCCGACCGGATCGGCTACACCGTGGTCCAGGTGAGCCGGATTCGGCGGCGCTTCGCTGCGGGGGGTCTGGCGGGGTTGTCCGACCGACCGAAGTCGGGCCGACCGCCGACGGTGAGCGCGCGCAAGCGCGCGCAGATCGTGGCCCTGACCCTTCGGCCCCCCGGCCGCGGGGTGACGCACTGGACGACGCGCGATGTGGCCCGGACGGCGGGGGTCTCGCACAGCACCGTGCACCGGATCTGGCAGGCGCATGCCCTGCAGCCCCATCGGGTGACGACCTTCAAGTTCACGACGGATCCCGAGGCCGAGGCCAAGATCCACGATGTGGTGGGGCTGTACCTGCAGCCGCCGACGAACGCCGTCGTGGTGAGCGTGGACGAGAAGACCCAGATCCAGGCCTTGAGTCGGACGCAGCCCCTGCTGCCCTTGCGGCCGGGGCTGCCGGCGCGCCAGACGCACGACTACCAGCGCAACGGCTTGACCAGCTTGGACGCGGCCCTCGAGGTCGCCAGTGGCAAGGTCCTGGGCGAGTGCCGCGCCCGGCACACGGGGGCCGATTTCTTGGCCTTTCTCAAGCGGCTCGCCCGCGGCTATCGGGGGCAGGAGCTGCACGTCATTCTCGACAACTCCTCCACGCACACGACACCGGCCGTGCACGCGTGGCTGGCGGCACACCCCCGCGTGCATTTTCACTTCACCCCGACCGGGGCCTCATGGCTGAACATGGTCGAAGCGTGGTTCAGCATCCTGACCCGCAAGTCGGTCCGCCGGGGGTCGTTCGATACCGTGCGCGCCCTTATCCGCCACATCGAGCGTTACCTCGCCGAGTGGAATGCGCACCCGACCCCCTTTGTGTGGACCAAAGAACCCGCCGCCATCATCCGCAAAGCTCTCCGGCGTGCTCATTAACATGACTTCTCGGACGCAACACTAGTCACGCGGCGAGTAAGCCGCAATCTCCCATCTGGGGAACTTTTTTCGCACCCAAATGACCATGCGTTCACTCTTGAGTCATGCCTGAATGGTGAAAGTCAATAGCGAGACGGATCAAATCCGTCGGAGGTGAGAGATTGCAATGGACGTGCCACGAGAATCGAGACGGTCTCGGCAGAGCGACTCCAGCCCGATCTACGACGTCAACTCTTGTTCAGCTTCTCGCTAGGCATCCTTCCAGGCGCTCGCGCGGTCGAGCTCGGCGGTCGCCTCAGCGTCCAGCTCCAGCCCGATACCGCCGATCAGCTCCTTGAGCTGCGCCACGGTGGTGGCGCTCGCGATCGGCGCGGTGATCCCGGGGCGATGGGCGAGCCAGGAGAGCGCGACCTGCGCGGGCGTCGCCCCGACCTTGCCCGCCACCTTGTCCAGGGCGGCGAGCACCGCGAAGCCGCGGTCGGTCATGTAGCCCTTCTGCACATTGGCGGCGCGGGCCGTGGCGGGAAGCGCCGCGCCGGGACGGTACTTGCCCGACAGGAAGCCGCTTCCGAGCGACGAGTAGGGGATCACCCCCACGCCCTGCTCGAGGCACAGCGGCTCGAGCTCGCGCTCGTACTCGTCGCGGAACACCAGGTTGTACTTCGGCTGCAGCGACTCGTAGCGCGCGTAGCCGCGCTTGTCGCTTTCCCACAATGCGCGGGCGAGCCGCCACCCGACGTAGTTCGAGCAGCCGATATAGCGCACCTTGCCCTGGCCCAGGAGGTCGTCGAAGGCGCGGAGCGTTTCATCGAGCGGCGTGTCGCGATCGTCCCAGTGCGCCTGGTAGAGATCGATGTAGTCGGTTCCGAGCCGCCGCAGCGAGTCCTCGACCCCCTCCATGATGTGCTGGCGCGAGAGGCCCGTGTCGTTGGGTCCCGGCCCCATAGGCCCCATGACCTTGGTCGCCATGAGCACGGCGTGGCGGTTCTTGCGCGCGGTCATCCACTTGCCGAGCACCGTCTCCGACTCGCCCCCCTTGTTGCCCGGGGCCCAGCGGGAATAGACGTCGGCGGTGTCGATGAAGTTGCCCCCGGCCTCGAGGTAGGCGTCGAGGACAGCCTCCGACGCCTGCTGGTCCGTGGTCCATCCGAACGTGTTGCCCCCGAGGCAGAGAGCGGAGACTCGTAGCCCGGTACGGCCCAGTTTGCGCATCAGCATGGTGGCTCTCCCTTGATCAGGTGTGCGGCGGTAAGTGCCGGCCGAGCGAACCTACCATGATCCCCTCCTCGCCCAGACGTGTATCATACTCGGCCGGAGGGCGTCCCATGATCCTCGTCGAGCACGCCGTCGTCGTCACCATGGATGCCGCGCGCCGGATTTTCCTCGACGGCTCCGTGCTCGTCGACGGCGAGCGCATCGTGCAGGTGGGCCGCGCCGTCGATGTGCGGCCGCCCGAGCCGGTGACGCGGGTGATCGACGGTCGCGGCCGTCTCCTTCTCCCCGGCTTCGTCGACACGCACGTGCATCTGTCCGAGCATCTCTCGCGCGGCCTCATGCCCGACGAGGTGCCGGTGGATCGCTATGTGCCGGACTGGTACGTGCCGCTCTACGCGACCATCAACCCCGAGGAGGAGGCGGCCGCCGCCCAGCTCGCCTGCCTCGAGATGCTCCGCACGGGCACCACCACCTTCTGCGAAGCGGGCACGCTCTTCGACCTTCCCGCGGTGGCGCAGGCGGTGGACGCGATCGGGCTGCGCGCCGTTCTCGGCCGGTGGACCTGGGATCTGGCCCGTGGTCCGGGGCGGCTCGCCCAGTCCACCGACGAGACCCTCCGGCTCACCGAGGAGGCGCTCCTCGACGTGAAGCAATGCGCCACCGCGCGGGTGAGCGCCTGGCCCCTCCTCATCGGCTTCGGCACCTGCTCCGAGACCCTGATTCGCGGCGCGCATGCCCTGGGCGAGCGGCACGGCACCGGCTGGGGCATGATGCAGTTCGCCTCGCACCCGTCGCGCAAGACCGCCGACACCCTGCCCCTGCGCGCCCTCGACGACTGGGGCGTGCTCGGACCGCGCACCAAGCTCGCGCACATGGTGCACGTGGACGAGGACGACATCGCGCTCCTCGCCCGGCGCGACGTGAAGATTTCGCATTGCCCGTCCGCCGCCCTCAAGCACGTGAAGGGGCTCTTCGCCCACGGCCGGTTCGCCGAGATGCTGGAGGCCGGGGTCACCGTGTCCCTCGGCGGCGACAGCGCGAACGGCTCGAACCATTTCGACATGCTTCGGCTCATGTCCCTGGCCGGCCTCGTTCCCAAGGACGCGCATCTCGACCCGGCGGTGATGCCGCCGGAGCTCGTGCTCGAGATGGCCACCATTCACGGCGCGCGCGCCCTCGGGCTCGGAGACGAGATCGGCTCGCTGGAGCCGGGCAAGCGCGCGGATCTCGTGATCTTCGATCTCGACCTGCCGGAGTGGCGGCCGCTCCTCGATCCCGTGAACACGCTGGTGTACAGCGCGAGCGGGGCCAGCGTGCGCACGGTGATGGTGGACGGACGCCTCCTCCTCGAGGATCGGCGCGTGACCATGGTGGACGAGCTCGAGGTCTTGACCCGAGTGGAGAGGCTGGCCCGCCCCTACCATGGGCGCGCTGGCCTCGCCGCCCGGCCGAAGTGGCCCGTGATCGCGTAGAATGCGCTCCACGCTGCGCGCTCGTCCACGTAGCACCATCCTGAAAGGAGATCCTGACCCATGGCCAATGTGCTCACCGTAGTGGCGAAAATCCGGGCGGCGAAAGGCAAGGGCGATGCGCTGGCGATGCTGCTCGCCGAGCAGGCGGGGGTGGTGCGGAAAGCGGAGCCGGGCTGCCTCGTCTATCGCCCGCATCGCTCCTCGAAGGATCCCGACCTCTTCCTCTTCTACGAGATGTACAAGGACGATGCGGCCTTCGACGTGCACCGCAAGGCGCCCTACCTCGCCGCCTATCGCGAGCGCCGCGAGAAGGAAGGATTGACCGAGGGCCCCGCCGAGGTGGAGATCTACCGCTCCCTCACCGAGTAGCGCGCGCGCACACATTCACCGGAGGGCTCTGCCATGTCGAAGAAGCTCGAGGGAAAGATCGCAGTGGTCACGGGGGGCAACAGCGGTATCGGCCTCGCCACCGCCCAGCGATTCGCGGACGAAGGTGCCCGCCTCTTCATCACGGGCCGGCGTCAGGCCGAGCTCGATCAGGCGGTCAAGCAGATCGGCCACGGTGCCGTCGCCGTCCAGGGCGATGTGGCGAAGCTCGCCGATCTCGATCGGCTCTACGCCGTAGTGAAGGAGAAGGCGGGGCGTATCGACGTGCTCTTCGCCAATGCGGGGGGCGGCGAGATGCTGCCGCTCGGCTCCATCACCGAGGCGCACTACGACCAGATTTTCGGCACCAACGTGAAGGGATTGCTCTTCACCGTGCAGAAGGCGCTGCCCCTCTTCCAGGACGGCGGCTCCATCATCCTCAACGCCTCCATTGCCGGGTCGAAGGGCTTCGAGGCGTTCAGCGTCTACTGCGCTACCAAGGCGGCCGTGCGGTCCTTCGCGCGGAACTGGACGATCGACCTCAAGAGCCGCCGCATCCGCGTCAACGCGGTCAGCCCCGGCCCGATCGAGACCCCCGGCCTCAGCGGCCTCGGGCTCTCTCCCCAGCAGCTCACCGAGTTCAAGTCGGGCATGGTGGGCGCTGTGCCTCTGGGGCGCATGGGCACCCCGGACGAGATCGCCAAGGCCGTGGTATTCCTCGCGTCCGACGACAGCAGCTATGTGACGGGCGCCGAGCTCTTCGTCGACGGAGGCATGGCCCAGATCTGAGAGGGTCTCGCCCCTACCCTCCCACCACGGTGAAGTCGACGGGTACATTGCCGCGGGTGGCGTGGGAATAGGGGCAGATCTGCTCGTGGGCTTCCTTGGTGAGGGCGGCGAGCTCGGCCTGGGGGAGGCTCTTGTCCTCCACCTGCATCTTCACGGCGATGCCGAAGCCGCCGCCGTCGCGCGGGCCGATGGACACCGCGCACACGATCTTGGCTTTGCTCGCGTCCTTCTTCTGCCGCTTGGCCACGAAGTCGAGGGCGCCGCCGAAGCAGGCCGCATAGCCCGCCGCGAAGAGATGCTCGGGCGTGGTCGTGCCCGGCTTCCCCGGCCCGCCCATTTCCTTCGCCACGGAGAGATCGGCCTTCACTGATCCGTCGCTCGCTTCGGTGTGTCCGTTGCGCCCGCCGGTGGCCGTGGCGGTCGCGGTGAAGAGCGGCTTGATGGTGTCCATGGTGATGGCACCTCCTTGACATCGAAGTATACCCAGCCTCGGCAAGACGTACCGAGTCACACGCCTTGACGCGTAGTGATCCGCGGTGCATGATCGCCGCGTTCGTCCGATGGGGCCGGGAGTGCCACCCTGGCGCCGGGCGTCGGCAGAAAGGAAGTCTGACCGGGATGCTGTCACGATGGCCCGCGAGCCCGATCGCGCGAATACTCGGAGCATTCCTCGTCGCGCTCCTCGTCGCTCCCGGGCCGGTCGTGGCCCAGACCGATCAGGGTGCGGCGGCCCCCAATCCCTTCAAGCCCGAAGAGCTCGAGCAGATCGCGGCCCCCATCGCCCTCTATCCCGATCCGCTGATCGCCCAGATCCTCATGGCCTCGACCTATCCTCTCGAGGTCGTGCAGGCCGCGCGCTTCGCCAAGGCCAATGCGAGCCTCAAGGGGGCCCAGCTCGACGACGCGCTCAAGAAGGAGACGTGGGACGACAGCGTCAAGTCCCTCGTGGCTTTCCCGCAGGTGCTGACCATGATGAACGAGAAGCTCGACTGGACGCAGAACCTGGGCGACGCCTTCCTCGGCCAGCAGAAGGACTTGATGGACGCCATTCAGCGGCTGCGGGGGAAGGCGGAGGCCGCCGGCACTCTCAAGAGCACGTCCGAGCAGACGGTGACGGTGGCACCGGCGCCGCCCCAGCAGATCGTGGTCCAGCAGGCACCTCCGCAGGTCATCACGATCCAGCCGGCCAATCCGCAGGTCATCTACGTGCCGACCTACAACCCGACCGTCGTCTACGGCGCGTGGCCCTATCCCGCCTACCCGCCCTACTACTACTATCCGCCGGGCTACGTGGCCGGCACGGCGCTCCTGTCGTTCGGCATCGGCCTGGCCGTGGGCGGGGCGCTCTGGGGCAATTGCAACTGGGGTCGCGGAGACGTCAACGTCAACGTCAACCAGTACAACAACTACACGCACAACGTGAACAACACGAATATCGCCAACCGGCGCACGGAGATCCAGAACAATCGCGGCTCGGGCAACTGGCAGCACAATCCGGAGCATCGCAAGGGCGCGCAGTACCGTGATGCCTCGACGCAGCAACGCTTCAACAAGGCGGGAGCGCCCAACGTGCAATCGCGCGAGGCCTTCCGTGGCCGCGCCGCCGAGGGGCGCCAGGAGATGGCGCGCGGAGGCATGCAGCAGGGAGCGCTCGGCGCGGGCCGCGGTGGCGAGGGCGCGGCCGCCGGACGCGCCCAGCCACCACAACCCGGTGGCGCGGGGCGTGGACAGGCACAGCAGTTCGGCGGCACGGGCCAGGGACAGGCGAGAGCCCCCGGGGCTTTCGAAGGCGTGGGCCAGGGGCGGAACGCCAGCATGGACAGCGCCCGGGGCCGCGCGAGTCGCGAGAGCTTGGGCGCGTCGACAGCGGGACGCGGCGGCAGCTTCCAGAACGCGGGCGGCCAGCGCAGCGCGCCCGCGGGCGGCGGCGTCAGGGCGGGAGGCGGCCAGAGTAGCGGAGGCGCGGCCGGCGGGGGGGCCGCCACCAGAGGTGGCGGCGGCGGACGGGGCAAACGATGAGCCGCGCGCGCTGGTCGATCGTGTTCCTCGCCGCCCTCATGGCGTTCGTGAGCTGCTCGACGGCATGGGCGGCCGCGCCGGGCAAGCAGAAGCTGTTCGAGACTCCGGACGAAGCGGTGCAGAGCCTCATCGACGCGATCCGCAAAGGCGACACCAAGGCGATGGTCGACGCGCTGGGACCAACCAGTGGTCCCCTCGTCTCCTCGGGCGACGCGGTGGAAGACCAGCGGGCGCGCGAGGCCTTCCTGCGCGCCTACGACGCGGCGCACCGGCTCGAAGCGGGGGGCGGAAAGATCGTGCTCCACGTGGGCGCCGACGATTTCCCCTTCCCCATCCCCGTGGTGCCCGACGGCGCGAGCTGGCGCTTCGACACCGCGGCGGGCCGCGAAGAGATCCTCAACCGCCGCATCGGCCGGAACGAGCTCGACGCCATCCAGGTGTGCCTCGCATACGTCGATGCCCAGCGCGAGTACTATGCCCGGGAGCGCAAGCAGGGCGAAGTCCGCGAATACGCGCAGCGACTGGGGAGCACGGCGGGCAAGCGGGACGGCCTCTACTGGGACGCCAAGCCGGGCGAGGAAGCGAGCCCTTTCGGACCGCTCGTGGCGAAGGCCCGGGCCGAAGGATACGGCGGACGAGGAACTCAGTCGCCCTATCATGGCTACTACTACCGGATCCTCGCGGGCCAGGGTCCGGATGCGCCGGACGGGGCGTCCGACTACGTGGCTGGTGGTCACATGATCGGCGGCTTCGGCCTCGTGGCCTTCCCCGCGCAGTACGGCGCCTCCGGCGTGATGACATTCATCGTGAACCATGACGGCGTGGTCTATGAGAAGGATCTCGGCCCGAACACGGCGACGCTGGCGCGACAGATGAAGCTCTTCGATCCGGACAAGGGCTGGCGGAAGGTCGCGCCGAACTAGTTCACTCCCGCCTCACAGGAGACGGTATGAGCGGAATCTGGCGAGAAGCGCTGAGGCGCGCGTGGCCAAGCTGACCCTGCGGGTGAATGGCCGGACGCGCGAGGTGGAGTCGGACGATCCCGATGTGCCGCTGCTCTACGTGCTGCGCAACGACCTCGGCCTGACCGGCACGCATTTCGGCTGCGGCCTCGCCCAGTGCGGCGCCTGCACCGTGCTCGTGGGCGGGCGCGCCATCCGCTCGTGCGTCACCCCCGCGCGCAGCGTGGGCGTCCGCGACGTCATCACCATCGAGGGTCTGAGCACGCCCGATCAGGTCGACCCCCTCCAGGCCGCGTTCATCGCGGAGCAGGCGGCGCAGTGCGGCTACTGCACGGCCGGCCTGGTGGTGGCCGCCCGCGCGCTGCTTGCCAACACGCCGCGGCCCAGCGAGCAGCAGGTGCGCGAAGCGCTCGCGGGCAATCTCTGCCGCTGCGGCAGCCATGCCCGCGTGATCCGCGCCGTGCTCAAGGTCGCGGGCACGGGTGGCGCCCGATGATTTCGCGCCGAGGATTCCTCGCCGCGGGCGGCGCGCTCATCGTGGGCCTGGGACTCGAGGGCCCGGACCGGCTGCTCGCCCAGACCGTGGCGAATGCCGACCGCTTCCTTGGCAAGCCGCTCGCCCCGGATCTCGTCGACTCCTACCTGGCCGTCCACGCGGACGGCACGGTGACGCTCTTCACGGGCAAGGTCGACATCGGCACGGGCGGACGCATCGCCATGCGCCAGATCGCGGGAGAGGAGCTCGATATCCCGCTCGATCGCATCGCCATGATCGAGGGCGACACCGCGCTCACGCCCAACCAGGGCGCGACGGCGGGCAGCTACAGCATCGCCCGGGGCGGCCTCCAGATCCGCCACGCCGTCGCCACCGCGCGCGAGGCCCTGCTCTCCCGGGCCGCCGCGCGCCTCGGCAAGCCCGTCGGCGATCTCGAAGTCGCCGACGGCGTGGTGCGGGCGAAAGACGGCAGCGGCTCCGTCACCTACGGCGATCTCATCGGGGACCAGACCTTCAATCTGAAGGTCGACGGGAAGGCGCCGCTCAAGTCGCCGGACCGCTTCCGCTTCATCGGCCAGTCGCTGCCCCGGCCCGACCTGCCCGCCAAGATCACGGGGCGCCACAAGTATCTCCACGATCTGGTGCTGCCCAACATGCTGCACGCTCGCGTGATCCATCCGCCCGCGCTGGGCGCCACCTTGATCTCCGTGGACGAATCGTCCATCGCGTCCATTCGCGGCGCGCGCGTGGTCCGCATCCAGAGCTTCCTCGCCGTGGTCGCCGAGCGCGAGTGGAACGCCATCCGCGCCTCCCGGGCCCTTCAGGCCAAGTGGTCTCCGGGAACGGGGCTGCCCGACTACAGCAAGGAGTTCGAGTCCATGCGGGCGAGCCGCATCGTGCGCGACCAGGAGATCGCCAAGCGCGGCGATCTCTCGGCCCTGAGTGCGCCGCCCCCGGGAACGCGAACGCTCAGCGCTTCCTACCGCTGGCCCATCCAGACGCACGGCTCCATCGGCCCATCGTGCGGGGTGGCCGACGTGCGCGCCGACTCCATCACGGTGTGGAGCTCGTCGCAGAACACGCACGGCTTCCAGTCCACGTGCGCACGCATGCTGGGCGTGGAGCCTGATCGCGTCCGCGTGATCTACCTGGACGGTTCGGGCTCCTACGGCCCAAACGGCGCCGACGACGCGGCGGCCGAGGCGGCGCTGCTGTCCAAGGCCACCGGGCGGCCCGTGCGCGTGCAGTGGACGCGGCAGGAGGAGCACGGCCTCGACCCCAAGGGGCCCGCCCAGCTCCTGGAGCTGCGCGCCGCCGTGGACGGCGACGGCCAGGTCTCGGCGTGGGAGACGCAGGCGTGGCTCCCCATCGCCACCGCCAATCTCCCCAACGTGCCCCTGCTCTCCCTCGACGCCGCGGGCATCCCGCAGACGCCGGGACGGTCCACGGGACTGATCTACCAAAACGTGGATCCGCCCTACGCCATGCCCAACCTGAACGCCGTCGTGCACTGGATCCCCGACGCGCCGCTGCGCACCTCGGCGATCCGCGCGCCGGGCAAGGTCGCCAACACCTTCGCGGTAGAGTCGTTCGTGGACGAGGTCGCGTCGGTCGCGAAGGTCGATCCCGTGGAATTCCGGCTGCGCCGTCTCGCTAATCCGCGCGCCATCGAGGTATTGCAGCGCGTGGCCGCGCGCATGGGCTGGCAGCCGCGTCCGTCGCCGCGTCCCCGTGACACATCGGCGGCGGTGCTCACGGGTCGCGGCATCGCCTTCATCCACTACAAGCAGGAGGAAACCCTGGTGGCCATGGGCATGGAGGTGGCGGTGGAGCGCGCCACCGGCAAGATCCGCGTGACGCGGGTAGTGTGCGCGCAGGACTGCGGGCTCATGATCAATCCCGACTGCGTGCAGGCGCAGCTCGAGGGCAACATCATCCAGACCATCTCGCGCACGCTTCACGAGGAGGTCGTCTACGACCGCGAGCGCGTCACCACGGTGGACTGGGCCTCCTACCCGATCCTCACCTTCCCCGAGGTGCCGAAGCTCGAGTTCGAATTGATCCAGCGGTTGGACCAGCCGCCACTCGGCGTGGGCGAGGCCGCCTCCACCCCCGTGCCCGCCGCCCTCGGCAATGCCGTGTTCGACGCCACCGGCGTGCGGCTCCGCACCGTCCCCTTCCGCGCCGACCGAGTGAAACTCGCCATGACAGGAGCGCGCCCATGACCATCGCCCGCATGCTCACCCAGGAAGAGGACGGCATCCCCGGCTACATGGCGCATCCCGAAGGGCCGGGCCGGCGGCCCGGCATTCTGATGGTGCACCACGCCCACGGGGTCACCGCCGACTACAAGATCGACGCGTACCGGCTCGCCACCCTCGGCTTCAATGTCCTCGTGCCCAGCCTGTTCAACATGTTCGGGGTGCCGGGCACCACGCACATCGGGGCGGGCGCGGATCTGCAGGCCAAGCATTCGGACACGGAGTTCCTCGGCAAGATGGAAGAGGCGTGGCGCTATCTGATCGACCGCATGCAGTCGGACCCGGAGCGCACGGGTGCCATCGGCCATTGCATGGGGGGCCGGCTCCTCATTCCCTTCGCCGCCGACAATCGCAAGCTGCGGGCCATCGTCCTCTACTACCCGTCCGTCCGTGACGAGCCCGAGACCACCCACCGGCCCCGTCATGCCTTCCAGCTCGCGCGGACGCTCACGTGCTCCTCGCTCGTATTCTGCGGCGGCCAGGACTACATCGCGACTCCGGCCATCCAGGGTCCGCTCTGGGAGAGCTTCACCGCCAACGGCCATCTCGTGGAGTGGCACTTCTTCTCCGACGCCAATCACGGCTTCCGCCACCCGGACAATGCGGGCTTCCAGCCGCACTACGCGGATCTGACCTGGCCCCTCGTCACCAGCTTCCTCCAACGCACGGTGTGATCAAGGAGGCGACCGCCATGCCCATCACGATGCGTCAAGTCGGTCCCTGCTTCGCCGCCGAGGTCGAAGGCATCGACCTGAGCAAGCCGCTCTCGTCCGAGCAGGTCGAGGCCATCCACGCCGGCATGGACCAGTACGCCGTCCTCGTCTTCCACGACCAGCGGATCAACGACGAGGAGCAGCTCGCCTTCACGCGGAGCCTCGGCGACATCGAACACGCCATCGGCACCAGCCTGCGTGGAGCGGACGAGCAGCGGCTGCCCTCGACCTTCGCCGACGTGTCCAATCTCGACAAGGACAACAAGGTGTTCAAGCGGGACGACCGGCCGCGCCTCTTCGGCCTCGGCAACCGGCTCTGGCATTCCGACAGCTCGTTCAAGGTCATTCCCGCGAAGTATTCGCTTCTGCACGCGCGCAGCATCCCGTCGAAGGGCGGCAATACGGAATACGCAGACATGCGCGCCGCCTACGACGCGCTCGACGCCGAGACCAAGGCCGAGGTGGAGGAGCTGGTCTGCGAGCACTCGCAGCTCTACTCCCGAGCGATCCTCGGCTTCACCGACTTCACCGACGAGGAACGGGAGCGCTTCAAGCCGGTACACCAGTGCTTGGTGCGCACGCACCCGGTCACGAAGCGGCGGTCGCTCTACCTGGCGTCACACGCGGGCGGGATACTCGGCTGGCCGGTGCCCGAGGCGCGCGCCTTCCTGCGCGACCTGGTCGAGCATGCCACCCAGCGGCAATTCGTCTACGCCCACACGTGGCAGGTCGGCGACCTCGTGATGTGGGACAACCGCCAGACCATGCATCGCGCGCGGCCCTTCCCTGCCCACGAGCCGCGCGACATGCGCCGCACCACGCTGATGGGCGACGGCCCCACCGCGGCTCAGCCCGTCGCCTGACCATGTCGGAAATCCCGGATAAGGAGGCTCCTCATGCCGAAGATCAAGCACATCGCGCTCTCCACCCAGGACGTGGAGGGGACGGCCAGGTTCTA
>Ga0137403_10004513_pt1 | contig 16414 bp, 12 predicted proteins | sample CZOMad2_1_16fung_FD_122057 | JGI IMG/M metagenome (GOLD analysis project Ga0137403, IMG submission 122057) | Vadose zone soil fungal communities from Angelo Coast Range Reserve, California, USA - CZOMad2_1_16fungal (Hybrid Assembly) | ecosystem: Environmental > Terrestrial > Soil > Vadose zone...
TCGGCTCCTCCTGTCAATCCCGCTTGTGCAGCTCTGCGCGGCGCATACACCAAACCCGCGCCGTGCTCGCTTCCGCGCCCTGCGGCTCCGCTGCGCTCCGGGGATTGACAGCGCCTCGCTTCGCTCAACTTCCGCCAACTGTGAAACGAATGTTTTTTTATTGGCCTGCAAAGGCCAAAGTGCTTCACAACGAAGGTGCTTTATGGATCAGAAGAATGAGAAAGGCGTTGTTCAACCTGTAGTTTCTCTGCTAAGTTCGGAACCAATTCTTACCGTTGAACAGGTTGCTGAGCGCTTGCAACTCAAGCCTTCAACGGTCTACGAACTGACGCGCCGTCGCAGTAGGCACCCGCTCTCGGTCCTTCGTGTCGGAAAATTTCTTCGTTTTCGTTGGTCAGCAATTGAAGCCTGGTTGGTTGAACGAGAGTAGACCACGACTATTTCCTTGATCAAAAGCAATGAAGATAGTGCCTCTCGGTGACACGCGAAGTAGAAGAGGACGTAGATAATCTGCATCTCACCTTTTCGGACAACAATAGATGATAAAATTGAAATTAATCATCTGCCGAGCGCAGGGTCTTTGAAATGTCACGATGCGTATACAGTCTCGAGGATTTTGATTCGTCAGACAAAGAGCATTTTCTTCAGAATTTCTTAGGCGCTCGATGGACTTCAGACACGATTGTTTGCAACGAGTTGCAGATCGAATTTGGGCGAACGATTGACGTGGGCCTTGAGAAGGGATTGCAAGTGGTCAGGAATCTTTTAGGCACTCAAGGGGGCCGCGGGGGCGAAGGGCCGGTTTTGAAAGGACTCCCAGCGTCGAGTGGCGAGGTGCTTGACCTTGAACCCGGCGGACATCCTCGTCTCAACCGCCCGACGATCCAAGAGCAACAAATACAACCTGGAAAAACCAAAGTTAACCTTCGCGCAGGAAACATTAACCAATTAAATTGGGCAATCTCACGGATTCGCAGACAATACCCAGATGCTCATATTTCTACTGCGGATGTTCTGCAGTCTGCTGAGACGGTCGAAGGTTTTGTTGGTGGAGTTATTCAGTTATCACTGCAGTTTGGTGGGGATGAGTATTTTAGGGGAATGCTCAAGTCCTGTTTCAACCTATTTGCGGTCTCGTACCCGCAAGAGGTTTTCAGAGACTGCTTCGAACCACTGCGGAATTTCGTAAGAACTGGGAGCGATTCCTCAGAGCGATTCGTCAGGTGGACATCAAATGGAGACCGCCTGGAACTTCCGCAACTTGGGAACTGTGACCAAGGCGTTTTCATAGTATCGCGAGGCCAATCCGTAGAAGGGATGGTCCGATTCTTTGGCGAGATCACTCATCCTTTCCAACTGACCGATTCGTACGATGGTCCTCCCATTCACTGTGGCTATCTGGTTGACCCCTTTCGTGAAGCACAACCAGCAGAAGACCGTGCGCCTATCTTTGGCCAAGCTAGAATTCCTGAATTTGCGCTACAGGAGCTGTCGTACTCTGATAGTGCGTCTACCGCTCTCGTTGCACAGTTGGGGCGCATCATGGAACAACACTTTAGTCGGAGCCGTGCCAATATGATCGAAGGTGTTATTAAAGAGGTGATCGGCGAATATGGTGGGGAGACTCTTACATCAGAAATGGTCCATGAGATCGCAACAAGGCTTGCGCACAAGGCCCTACGGTTACCTCTCCGAAAACCAAACCGTTCTCAAGACCCTCCGTCGTAGTCCCATTCGTTGGAATAGTGACCGTGCTCCGGATTGACGTTTTCAGTGATGAAGAAATCCCTAGAAACGCAAGAACGGGGAGTTCTGGCGAAGTGAATAATCGTGAAGGAAACGAACAGCTTTTGGTGGGCCCACCTGGACTCGAACCAGGAACCAACAGATTATGAGTCTGCTGCTCTAACCGATTGAGCTATGGGCCCACGTGCGTGGCGAATTTCAGCATAGCGTGAATTGTGTTTAGTGGGTAGGGCACAAGATGAAACGCGACATTGAATCTTGACTTGACACACGATTGAGCTAATAATTTCGACATTTCCTTCCTGGTATAAGGCACGGTATTAACCAATCGAGGAGACAGAGATGATGAGAAGGGGAAAAATGCTTCTTGGCGTTGTTTCTATGGCTTATATCTGCACAGCGTACGGGGCAGAGGCACAACGTGATTTATCGATATTGCTGAGTACAAAGTTCAAGGAATTCAAGGAACAGAAGCTATTTGATTTCGATAGTCAAGCAGGTGTTGTCGCCATACCTACGAAAGTGAATCCTGCTAGCAATAAGGATGAACTAGCCTCAGGGAAAATAGTTGGCTCAGTTTTCCTCTCCGGTAAATCGGTAAGGCTAGGTCTAGATCCCGGTCCGTATGAAGTCTTTGTGGTTAAACAGAACGGGGAGTGGAAGGCACAGTTCTTAGACGCAAAAGGGAATGCAGCAAGTACGCGAAATGCGACAGTCTCTGATTCAAGCCCCGTAAGCTCTCCTGTGGCCTCTGTAGACCATTCGATTTGCTATCAGTTTGATAGCACAATAATTTGTGTTTGAAGGGAGAAGAAGTTATGTCGCGATGGATGACAGGGCTTAATGCAGTCTTCTGGGGTGTCTCAACTATTACGGCAGCTACGGTTGCGTATGATTTCTTTTTTGTCCGAAATCGTCCAACTCCGTTCAATCCAGTTGTTTCGTTCGGTCGTCCGGCTTTCACTAAGCTAAAGGACGGCACAGTGAGTGTCGCTCTACCGCTGTCTTTGTCCAACTCAGGCGTCCAATCAGGTTGTATCTCTGATGTAGCTCTCAAGCTGCGGTCCGAAGCCACACACACCACTTGGACCTACTTCCCGGCGTTTTTCCTGGACACTATGTCATATTTCAAGGGCAAAACAGCAGACCCGTTTGACGCGTTTGAGGCTACGCTTGGGCCAATAAAACTTGCTGGTTCTGACAGGGTGGGCAAGGGAATTCTCTTCATGCCGCGCCCCCCATCAAACCATAAACCTATCCAAGCCAGTGACCTAACGCCAGATGAGTACAGTTTTGAGATTTTTGTCGCGTCAACAGGACCAGACTGCTCCTTATCGGACAGCAGTAAGTTCTTACCTGCGGCGAAGACTGAATATTTTCTCACTGCGGACCTAATCGGACAGCTAGCCAACGGTCTTAAAGTCCAACCTCTAGACAAGGCAACGGAATCACTAAGGGATATTTTCGTGAAGAACCCCTAACTACTCTTCTCTAATAACAGCAGTGGGTCGTGAACGTGCGGGAATGGTGCCTAACCTCTAATACCATACTTCGTGCGCAAGGTCTTGTCCAACTTCTTCATCCCCGCCTGTGCGCGTTCGTGATTTGGCAGGATGTAGTAAGCCTGCGTCGTAGAAACGTCCGCATGACGCAAGATGCTCTGTATGTCCTTGTCGTTCACACCTGCTTCATTCAATCTCGTTCCAAGCCCTCGTCGAAACGCATGCCATCCAAACCAAGCACCATTGATGTACTGCGGAATCTCTCGCCTCGATAGATTGTCCAGATCGAGAGGCCGCATGAACTTCTCACCTCGAAATATCCAACCTTCCTCGCCGGCCGGATAATTCTCCTTGTACTTCCTCAAAATCTTTTGTAGCAGGGGCACCACGAAAACGCCAGCTTCCCGTGCCTCGGTCTTTGTGGCTCCTATATGGTCGCCCCAAATTTTACGTTGGACCTTGATCGATGGCCCGTCATAATCAGACCACTTCAGTCCTCTCAATTCACTCCTGGTCAGACCCGTGAATGCAGCAACGGCACAGACAGTTCTCGCCGGCTCGGGAAGCTTGTCCAGCATTTCGGCAACCTCTTCAAGTGTGTAGGCATGCTTATTAGATTCACGAATTTTACGTTCGCGTTCTGTCTTTGGTTCCGGCGCACTAGATCTCTTAGACCAGCCTCCGGCCTTCGTCTCCACCATTGGATTTGAACCACTCAAGGTTCCACTTGCAATTGTCCAGGTGAAAACCCCTCGCAGGAAATTCTTGATCCGAAGGTGCGTCTGGTGGGACAAGTGTTGTGGTAAGGATTCAAGGAACTGCTGACCATGCTTCGTTGTAAAGTCACGTAGCCGAATCTTAGCGACTGGATTTTCCTCGATGTGAACTTTCCAAATGTCTTTGTAGCCTTTGACTGTCGAAGGTTCGATGTGAAGTTCATTACCTGCGGGCATCTTCAAGCGTTCGTCGAGACGGGGAAAATACTTGTGCTCGATAAACTCGCCAACTGTTAATGTCGCGTCCGCACCACCACTGGTTTGTCCATTGACTGACGCAAGTATTTCGTTAATCTTATCGCTGAGGACTGAACGAATCTGGATGTTGGACTTGGTGATCTTGTATGGATAGATCGAGTAAGGTGCCAGGGTTTTCGTAGTGCGAACGCGCCTGATCTGTCCGTCTTTTATCTGGTCTTCGTGGTATCGCAGGACCCAATTCGATCCTCGCTTACATATTTGGCCCTGTTGATGTCGTGGCCTCATAGCGCCCCATTATGGGACCATTATGGGACTCAAAATGCAGAATGTCAAGTAAATTGTCTGTTTGCGTGCGGACTCATAATCCGTTGGTCCTAGGTTCAAATCCTAGCGGGCCCACCAAAAATTCTGATGCCGCGCGTTGAAAAGTTCGCGCTCAGCTGACTACCGACGATATCGATTCTCGTCGTGGCTCCAGGATCTGGCTGGTGGCGGGGACAGGGATGAGCCGGCCCTTCTTGACGCGGTATTCCAGGCCCCGCCAAATGATCTTGTCCGAGACGAAACCGGCTATCCAGATGATGAAGTTAATTGCATCGCGAACGGGCACGAGCCACAGGATCTTGCCAAGTCGTCGGTCCCCCATTCCCCATCTTCCTGTCAGCCAGGTTAAGCCCACCCGAAGAACTAGGTAGGCGACTATATAGGAGACGGCCATGGCCAGCGATCTGACCGACATCGCCGCCGCCGCTCCGACAAGCGCCCACGGCAATCCGTGAGTGAAGACGAGTCCCCAATAGCCCAACGGCCGTACGCTCCTTAATCCGATTGCCCAGCGTAGCTCATGACGGAGGTGCTCCCCAAGAGTTTCGCCGGGAAAGACCATTGTGACCGGGGTAGTCATGAGTTCGACGCGGTGACCACGCTCTGCGATGCGTTTGCCCAACTCGAAATCGTCGGAATGGTAGTTGGCCATCTCTTCCCAGCCGCCAATCTCGGCAAGGTGTCCCCTGGATGTCGCCATTGTCCAACCAAATGCAAACCGCATTTTGCCTTCGATTTTCTTTGCCACTAGGGCAGATGGAGCTGAATCCATGTAGATGCCTAAAGCATCCAGGTTCGACGCGAAATTTCCAGCGCTGAGACTTTTGTAAAACGCAGTCACAGCGCCCACTTCAGGATCAGCGAACGGAGCGATGACGCGCTTCAGATAATCGGGTTCTACACGCACGTCACTGTCGCTCATCACAAGAAGATCGTATTTTGCATTGTGAACTAACGCGCAAAGATTATTCACTTTGTCGTTCGTCCCGATTCGCGGAATGTCCGCAATTAGGCGGATGGTGCAAGCAGGGAAATCCGCACGCAATTTTTCGATGACTGCGCAAACACGGTCGTCGCCTTCCGACACCGCGAACAGCACTTCGTATTCGGGGTAATCAAGCCGACAGAAGCTGGCGAAATTCTCATAGGCCTCATGATCCAAGCCGCGCACTGGTTTTATGATGCTGGCCGGGGGCATGAAAGATGTTTTTTGTGCCTCGGCATTGCGCCGGCGGAAGTACCCAATCACGCAGTAGAGCGACAGTAGGTAGTAGACCAGCGGCGAAAGCGCAACAAACAATGCAGCAATGATTACAATCTGCGACATAACTCCTCGGATTCCACACTCCGCATTTAATTCGGTAACTTACACGATTATAAGCCCATTCGATTCGTCGGGAAGCGGAGAACAGAGGGTCATGAACTGATTGAATAACCATGGGCGCGGATGGTTTCCACAGCTTCACTTCGGCTGGTGGCGTCCACCTGCTTCAAAATATTATGGATGTGATTCCTCACCGTAAACTCAGAAAGATTTAAGTGAGACGCGATTTCTTTGTTTGTAAGCCCCTTGGCAACGAGAGTAACCAATTGCTGTTGGCGCAACGTGAGATCGGGTTTCGGAGGTGAGTCTGAGAGGGGCAGATCTACAGACATTTGAGCGACGAAACGGAAGAGCACGGAACAAAGTTGTCTAGGGCAAACAGCCTCGCCGCGGTGGACGGCACGTACCGCGGCGACGACGTCCGAAGCAGAGGCATCTTGCAGCAAGTAGCCAGTTACTCCGAAACGGACGGCAGCAATGAATTGCTCTTCGCTAGACTCCATGCCCAAGAGAATAATTCTACATCCGTCCGGCATTCCATCCTTGGCGGCAAAACTCCCAGGTAGGCGGCCGGGAAGGAAGGAGTCGCCCACCAAGACGTTGCATTGTGATTCAAAAATGCCCAGAGGCGTTTCGTCTGTGGGGGAAGCCTCGCCAACCACATCCACATCGGATCGCTTGCGAAAGAGGCGAACTAAGGCTTCGCGCAAGAGGCGATTTTCAATCAACAAGAAAGTGCGTACGCACGAACTGGGGACGCAGTCGGTCATGGTGGACCCAACCTCGGAATAGAATATCCAGCAAAAAACTGACGAATAGCCAACGAAACGAAGCCCTGGCCGAGGACCTTGGTCGCTGAGAGTAAGCTTTATCCTCCCTAAATGTCAATGCTTAATAGTAGTAATTCATACAACCACGAGAACAAGAAGTGCTACGTACCTAATCTTTAGGTGCTGCTCCCTTAAACAGCATTGGTGCGATTCAAATGGTTTGCTCCTGTCAGATATAACAGTGCCGGTTTTGAGATGCTCTGTCGCCTTTTGATGACAGCAACAAACCCGCCCTTCGCCATCTCTTCGACGGGTCAATGATGGTACACGCCCCAAATTCTATAGTACAGACTGTGTCGTCGTACTAGGCCGAATCTATGGGTGTTTTTTGATTCTTACCGCAGATCGCTAAGTGGCTCAGACTGTTGGGGCACGGAGTGTGCCATGGAAAAATCGATTCGCGTCCTCGTGGCAAACCATCCTCGCCTCATGCGGGAGATTGTCCTTACGACTTTTGCGGACCAACCGGACATTGAAATTGTTGGGGAAGTCGAAGATGAGTCCGATATAAGCGCAAGCGTGAAGAAGACCTTGCCGAATGTGGTGGTCATCGCGCTCGATCAGCCGGGTACACGACCGCGCATCTGTGACGAACTGCTGCGCGAATATCCAGGAGTGCGCGTAATAGCAGTGGCGCCGGACAAGAACTACATCATGTACTACTGGGCTTCGCTGGAGATTTATTCGAACAACATCGAGGCATCTGAAGAGGGAATGTTGGGCGCTATGCGAAGGAACCTAGTTGCAAAGGGAGTGAACTAAAGAATTCCATGCCCAGCCCCAGGATGAAAATATGTTTAACGAAAACAAAATGAAAAAAAGTATCGGCTGGCTGAGTCTGACCTTTTTTTTCTGCGCTCCAGTCCTTGCGCAGCAGCAAAGTGAACGGCCACGGAGGCCGAGCGAACAAGGCTGGACCGAGTCTGGTGTCAAACAAGCTCCGGACTTGACTCAGGAAAATCTGGGCCGGGTAGCGGCTTCTGCAATTCAGATTCGAAGCGTCTTGGTTAAGGACGAAGGGCTGATGGTGGAATTGAAGCGCTGGGTAGCGAAGGAAGCCACAGATAACGGGCAGGTCGTCGAGGATTCAAGCCTGACAGATCAGGCTATTTTTGAACGGCTGGAGCAGGACGTCGCGTTCCGCTCCGTGGCTACGCGTCTTCTGCAACGCTACGGCTACCTGATGCCGACGCCGAATCCCGAGTCAGACTTTGCGAAACAAAGAGAATTGGTGTTTAAGGAACGGGCGAGGCGGCTAGTCCAGATCGAGTCACAGGAAGATACAGAATCGCTGCGGCCACAGAAAAACGATCGGGGCGTCGAACGCTCGGCAACTTGCGATCCGCGTCGCGACGAAGATTGTCCTCAGCAGTCCTCTGCAGGCCGCCGCCAAAATGTACGCACTCCCGACGGTATGTCTTCACCGGAGACGAACCCGCAAGCAGCGCCAGAGCAACAACCATCACAGAGCCCGTCGCGCATTCTGCGGGCGGACGGATTACCGCAAGCCACAGATCCGCTGGATGGTCTAAGCGGAACTGGTTCCGGGCAGAACTTCGAACTGACTCCGGCTTCGGCCAAGAGCGACACGAGTCCTTCGGCAGGTTCTCAATCTTTGGGCCAGGGAACGGTCGATGCCATGCCGGCAGGATCGAACCTGCCTACCACTGCTCTCGAACCCAATGGCGCCACGGATAGCTTTACACGCAAAAACGGAAGGGAACTGCCTTCGCGCGCAAACTACCCGAGGGGGATGACCAAAGAGGAAGATGTGACGCCGGTGAGAATGGCACACCGTGCAAATCCCTACGCGGATATCCCATCGCTCTACGATATGTACGTGCAAACGTCCGTACACCAGCGGCCAAACGAGCGATTTGGCCTGGCGACTTTTCGCAACAATTCAAATGACCCGCGGGCCATTCCGATGGATCTTCCCGTCGGCCCAGACTACGTTGTCGGCCCCGGTGATGGCCTCGCGATCGATCTTTGGGGTGGAGTCACGCAGAGATTTGTGCGGGTCGTTGATCGGGAGGGGCGCGTGTCTCTGCCCGAGGTCGGACCGCTTCTCGTTAGCGGGCGAAGTCTGGCTGATGTGCAGCTGGCCGTGCAACAGGTACTGAGAACCCAGTATCGCGATGTCTCGGCGGATGTTTCCCTTTCGAGACTGAGAACAGTTCGTGTGTATGTGGTTGGCGACGTGACTGAGCCGGGCGCCTACGATATCAGCTCGCTCTCGACTCCCCTGAACGCGCTGTTCGCTGCAGGGGGAGTTACGCCTCGCGGTTCGCTGCGCGCACTGAAGCACTATCGTGGCAAACAGCTTGTGGAAGAAGTGGATGCCTACGATTTGTTGCTGCACGGAGTCCGCTCCGATATGCGGCGGTTAGAAAACGGAGACACGCTACTCGTTCCTTCTTTGGGGCCGCAAGTAACGGTAGATGGAATGGTGCGTCGAGCAGCGATCTACGAGCTGCATGGTGAAAGTTCTCTTGCGGAGGTGCTTGAGCTGGCGGGTGGAATCCTACCCACGGCGACGCTACGGCACATCGAGGTTCAACGTGTCGAAGCGCATGAGAAGCGCACCATGTTGACTCTCGACCTGATCCCTTCCGGGGACGCGGATTCCTTTAAGAAGCAGCTCGATGCGTTCAAGATTAATGACGGCGACGAAGTCCACATTTTTCCGATCGCTCCCTACAACGAAGACGCCATTTACGTTCAGGGGCACGTACAGCGCCCAGGGCGATATTCCTACAAACAAGGGATGAACCTGTCGGACCTGATTGGGTCGTATAAAGATTTATTGCCCGAGCCTGCGCCTCACTATGCAGAGATTGTCAGATTAAATGCACCGGACTTTCATCCGAGCGTCGAGAGTTTTGATCTAACCGCAGCGCTGGCGAATCCAGCTTCAGCTCCAAAGCTGCAGCCGCTCGATACCGTTCGCGTATTTAGCCGGTACGATTTTGAGCCCGCGCCAGAAGTGTGGATTGGCGGGGAAGTTCGCGAGCCTGGCAAGTACCGAACTTCAGGGCAAGCGCACCTGCGGGATGCGGTTTATCTGGCGGGCGGGGTCACGCAAGATGCCTCGCTGGACTCTGCGCAACTTTTCCGCACCCAGGCCGACGGTACAATGAGAATTCTGAGCGTCGATCTCCGCGAGGCCCTTGCTGGGAATCCCATCGACAACGTTGTGATGGAGCCGCGCGACCGCTTGTTGGTGCACCGCAATCCGAGCCGTGTTGATCCCCCAACGGTATTTATTAAGGGAGAAGTGGCTAAGCCTGGGCGTTATCCACTCACGACAAACATGCACGTCGAAGATTTGGTTCGTGTAGCCGGCGGATTAAAGAGGAGCGCGTATACAGAAAGCGCCGACTTGGCGCGTTTCGAGATGAATGGTTCTCAGAAGGCGCCGGGCGATCGGCTGGAGCTCAACTTGGCAGCAGCGATGAACGGAGATCCGAAGACCGATGTGCCACTGCGCGACGGAGATATTTTGACGATTCGACAGCTTCCGCGCTGGGGGGACATAGGAGCGTCCATGGCAGTCCGCGGGGAGGTTTTGCATGCAGGTACTTATGGTATTGCTTCTGGGGAGCGTCTGAGTTCTGTTTTGGCGCGAAGCGGAGGATTTGGCACGGAAGCGTATCCCTATGGGGCTGTGTTAATGAGGCGCGAAGTACGAGAAGTGGAGCTGAAGGCCCATATAGAACTCGTGCAGCGCGTAAGGGCGGAGGAGACAACGCTCAAAGCGCTGCCAGAGACAGATACTGACCAGAAGAACGCTAAGTGGACTGCAATCGGGCAGACCGAAGCAGCACTCGCTCAACTCCAAGCGAGCACGCCGATCGGCCGCGTCGTGATGCATATCTCACCGGACACCAAGACTTGGCAAAACACCGCGGCAGATGTAGTGGTTCGCGATGGCGATGTGCTTTTTGTTCCGAAAAAAGCGGGCTACGTGATGGTGAACGGCCAGGTCTTCAATCCAACAGCCATCGGTTTCCGGCCTGGTCACAGCGCTAAGTGGTACCTCAGCCAGGCCGGTGGGGTGACCCAGATTGCGGACAAGAAGGCCGTGTTTGTAATCCGCGCCGACGGCTCGGTGATCGCCGCGAAAAACAACAATTCTGGGTGGTGGGGCGGCGATCCGATGAGCGCGACCTTGCGAGCAGGAGACACGATTGTTGTTCCCGAAAAGGCGCCAAAGGTCGGCGGTCGCAACTGGGCGGTGATCATGCAATCCGTGCAAATGGCATCGTCTGTAGCTTTGGCAGTGGCGTACATCCATCCATGACGAGGAATGTTCTTGATGCAAATGAGGGCCATCGTGCTGTCGTTTAGCTGCACGGCGTTGAGTCTGACGCTGACCGCACCCGTTTCTATGTCTGTGCCTCAGCAAGCGGAGGAACAACGCGGGCGGGATGAGATACAGGGCAGCTCGGCAAAGGAAAAGACTGCAAAAAAGAAAATCGCAGAGGATCCGCAGGCGCAATCGTTCGCGCCCCCAGCGCGGGGTTTTAAGGAGTTAGGAAAAGAATTCTTGATAGACCAAAAACAAATCTGGACCAGTCCCGCGAAAATCCGGTTCTCGGATACGCAATGGCTCGTGCCCTTGAGCGGTATCACGGCCGGACTGTTTGTGACCGACAGTGATTTCAGCGGGCACCTTTCTAAAAACCCCGCGACGATCAGCCATTACAAAACACTGTCAAACGCCGGAGTGGGCGCACTGGTCGGCGGGGCGGGCGGAATGTGGCTGCTGGGGCACGTCAGGCACAACGAGCACTGGAGCGAAACCGGCTTTCTCGCAGGCGAAGCTGCCTTGAATAGCTTGGTCGCGGTAGAAACATTCAAGTACTCACTGCGGCGACAGCGGCCTTACCAAGGCGACGGCAGCGGGCCCTTTTTTCAAAGTGGCGGAACTTCTTTTCCATCGGAGCATGCGGCGGCAGCATGGTCGGTGGCAGGCGTCGTCGCACACGAGTATCCCGGACCGTTGATGAAAATCGCGGCCTACGGTCTGGCATCTCTCGTGGACTACTCACGAATTCGCGGACGCCAACATTTCCCCTCCGACGTTTTCGTTGGCAGCATAATGGGCAATCTCATCGCACAAAATGTCTACAGCCGCCATCACGATCCGGACCTCGGTGGGGAGGCTTGGACATCGATCAGTCAAATGTTTCGTGGTGAAGGAAATCTCACTCCGAGCAATATGGGCTCACCCTATGTTCCCATGGATAGCTGGGTCTATTCCGCATTTGATCGCCTCGCGGCAATGGGCTACGTGAACAGCGGAATGTTTGGCATGCGTCCGTGGACGCGACTGGAATGTGCCCGGCTACTCAACGAGTCCGAAGATCGCCTTATCGAGGCCGATAGCTCATCGGAAGTTTCAAAAACGCATATGGAACTGTGGAAGGAATTTGCCGCGGAGTTCCACGAGATGAGCGCAGGCGACAACCGAGTGGCCAAAGTGGAATCGGTCTATGCGCGCATCACCGGTGTCTCCGGGCAGCCTCTCACGGATGGGTTCCATTTCGGAGCGACCCTCATCGATGATTACGGTAGACCATATCAAGAGGGATTGAATTCTGCCGACGGCTTCTCTGCATGGACGACCTCGGGCCACCTGGTAGCTTACGTGCGCGGAGAGTATGAACATGCCCCGTCTGCTCCCGCTTTATCAGACAGCGCTCGACAATTCATTTTCTCGACCAATAATGTTCCCTCCGTTCCACCGCCAACGCCGTTCGCTGCCGTAAATCGCTTTCAATTGTTAGATGCTTATTTTGGTTTGAATTTTTCCAACTGGCAATTTACCTTTGGGCCGCAGACGTTGTGGTGGGGCCCCAGCTTGGGCGGGCCGTTGATGTTCAATGACAACGCCGCGCCTGTGAACATGCTTCGCATCAATCGCGTCTCACCGTTTAAGCTCCCCAGCTTTTTGGGTTGGCTGGGACTGTGGCGCATAGAAACGTTTCTCGGGCAGCTTACGGGGCATGATTTCGTCTTCCAGACCGACACGGGCCTCGTGGGCCAGCTTAGCCAGCCTCTAAGTCGTCAACCCTTTTTGGACGGAACCAGATTCAGTGTTAAGCCGCTACCCAATTTTGAGCTCGGTTTTTCTTTCACGGCAGTGTTTGCCGGCGGTCCGACCCCGTTGACCTCTCACACCTTTTTTCATAGCTACTCCGGTGGTAATACCCAGCCAGGTGCTAACGGGGACCCGGGAGATCGCCGATCAGGACTCGACTTTACATTTCGAATTCCCCGCGTGAAAAATGGGTTGAAATTTTACACAGAGGCGTTTGTCGAAGACGAGTTTTCACCCATAGCGTACTGGCGGAATGCCGCGATTTGGTCTGGGCTTTACTTGGCACAAGTGCCCAAGCTCAATAAATTGGATCTTCGAGTCGAAGCTGGCTACACGGATCTTCCCGGTAATCTCCAGACCGGCGCGCCGGACTCCCACTACACTCCCGGGATTTTCTACGCGAATGATCGATACCCCAACGGGTCCTATACGAATGGTGGCGATCTCCTCGGAAACTGGATGGGCAGACAGAGCCAAGGAGTTCAGGCTTGGAGCAACTATAGATTTAGTCCACGGAGTTTTATTCAGGCCAGCTTCAGGCATCAAAAAGTTAGCCAACAATATATGTCGGGAGGAGGCTCGCTAACGGATGTGTCATTGAGCGCAAACTTCTGGCTCCGCAATGATTTAAGCGTGTCCAGTACATTCCAGTACGAACGTTGGTTATATCCGATCATCACTCCTGGTGCACAGTCCAATGCTACGACCTCCTTGCAACTGGTTTTCTGGCCGCAGTCTTGGAAGAAGTAGACTGAAAACTTTTGGAAAAGGGAAGACGTGACGCAGACAGCAACCAAGCAGCAGCCTGAGACCGCACCGCAACCTCTTGTGGGAGAGTTTCCGCTGCAGGCAGTGCCTCTTGATGATTCGCGTGAGTGGCAAGCGGAACAGCTACGTGTACTTTGGGGGCGTCGCCGGTTCTTTCTCCGAGCTGTGGCGGCCGGAATGCTCGTCTCAACTCTGATCGCGTTCTTGATTCCCAAGTCCTACACCTCGACTACTCAGCTCATGCCGCCGGATCAGCAATCCACTTCGGGATTGGCCATGATGGCGGCGATGGCCTCCAAGGGCAACGGAGGCTTAGCCGGTGCAGCGGGAGACTTACTTGGGCTAAAGAGTTCGGGTGCGTTGTTTATTGGCGTTCTGAGGAGTCAGACGTCACAGGAACGTCTCATACAGCAGTTTGATTTGAGGAAAGTTTACGGCAAGCGGCTTGTCATGGATGCGCGAACGAAACTTGATGAAAACACGTCGATTTCAGAAGACCGCAAGAGTGGAATCATCACCATTGGTGTGACTGATCACAGTCCTCAGCGATCAGCGGACATTGCGAGCGCCTATGTTGACCAGTTGAACTTGCTCGTTTCCGAACTCTCAACTTCTTCCGCGCATCGTGAACGCGTGTTTCTAGAGGAGCGCCTCAAAGTCGCGAAGCACGATCTTGACGATGCATCCAATCAGCTCGCTCAGTTCTCCAGCAAAAACAACACGCTCGATATCCAGCAGGAAGGTAAGGCCATGCTGGACGCCGCAGGTTCCATCGCTGGGGAAATGATCGCCGCGCAGTCGCAGCTCGAAGGGCTTCGCCAAATTTATACCGACAGCAACTCTCGCGTTCGTTTCTTGAACGCTCGCGTTGGGGAACTTCGCAAGCAACTCGAAAGGCTCGGTGGTACACAAGCGAGCACAGCGAACGGCAATAGCACGTCAACTGAGCCGGCAGGGGATCCATCCGCCGCGAAGGCCGGGGGTAGTCTGCCCTACCCTACGATTCGGAGTCTGCCACTGCTTGGAGCGAAATACGCCGACTTCTATCGTCGCGCAAAAATCCAGGAAACCGTTTTCGAACTGCTGACGGGACAATACGAACTCGCTAAAGTGCAAGAGGCGAAGGAAACACCCAGCGTCAAAGTGCTGGATCCTGCTCGAATCCCGGAAAAGAAATCATTTCCCCCGCGCTTAGTGATCATGGTCCTCGGGACGTTTCTGGCTTTCGGGTTGTCCGTGGTTTGGGTGTTGGGATCGGCGCGTTGGGAAGAGGCCGATCCGCAGGACCCGCGCAAGATACTGGCGCGGGAAGTGGCGGCGACGGTGAGGGCGCGGGCGACAAAGGCGCGGATGCGATGGGCATCACGGAACGGGGACGGAGCGGTCACTGAGGAAAAGGATACTTTGAACCAGGACAACGGCCATGGAGCGCCGCCGAGCGGGGCGCTGAAGCCGTAGAACTGGCTCTAAGCGACAGAAAAATAAAGGGTTAGGTCACATATCGCCCTGTAAGTGACGGGGCGAAGCTTTGTAAGGCCGACCGGAAGGGAGGGTGTGTGGCGAGTACGACGACGATACCGGGAAGCGCGGCGAGTTTGCTGGAGCAGAACTTGGACCCGGCAGGATTGACAGAGCAAGAGCAAGCGATGTCGCAGGTACACTGGTATGCCGCGTACACTTGCGCAAAGCATGAAAAGCGCGTCGCGGCTGAGTTGGGAGCGAGAGAGGTTCAACATTTTCTTCCTCTTTACAGTTCCGTGCGGCGCTGGAAAGACCGCCGGGTGCAATTGGAGCTTGCTTTGTTTCCCGGTTACGTTTTCGTGCGGCTGGCGCTGAGGGACCGGCTGCAGGTCTTGCAGATTCCGAGCGTGGTTCGCCTGGTTGGATTTGGGGGATTGCCGACAGCCTTGCCGGACGAGGAGATGGAAATCCTGCGCAAGGGGCTTTGCCAGGGCTTGCGGGCGGAGCCGCATCCGTTTTTGACCATTGGGCGGCGTGTGCGGATAACCGCGGGTCCGTTCGCAGGACTCGAAGGAGTGTTGAAGCGTAAGAAGAGCAATCTGCGTGTGGTTGTTTCGCTGGAATTGATCCAGCGGTCCGTCGCGGTGGACGTAGATGCCGCGGATGTGGAAGGAGTGGTGAGTGCGAAGGGGGCAGACCCCCTCCCCCCGGTTTTTCGTAAGTGTTGCATCTAAAGAGTTTAAGAGTTTTTGTAAGTGCTTTCGGTGCAACATTTGCGGGCGGATGCGTAAGTGTTGCATCTAAAGGAGTTGCGAGGATGGGCCTCACGTCACGGTGGCGTGACGGCGCGGCAGGACGCAGATAGAGCCTCAAAAGCACGATTCATATTAACACATCGATAGGGTACTAGTCAATACAAATTTTAAGCGGCCTGGAATCAAGAACATGAAGGACACGCAATCCACCGAGAACATCGCCTCGGGGCCTGCGGGGTTACCGCGAACTATTGAGATGAAGGAAACGACAGACAAACTTAACGGGCGTAACGGGCATTTAACGAGCGGGCGGCTGCTGGCGCGGAACACCGTCTGGAACCTGATTGGAAACGGCGCGCCGCTGATTGTGGCGGTGTTCTCGATTCCTATTCTGATACACGGACTGGGCAAGGACCGGTTTGGCGTGCTGACGCTGGCGTGGGCGTTAATCGGCTATGCCAGCCTGTTTGATATTGGGCTGGGCAGGGCGCTGACGCAACTGGTGGCGAAGAAGCTGGGGAGCGGAGAAGACCACGAGATTCCCGCCCTAGCGTGGACCTCTCTACTATTAATGTTAGCGCTGGGTGCGGTCGGTAGCGTGGCTATCATCGCGATTTCGCC